>MDTA01170665.1_pt1 | contig 15146 bp, 11 predicted proteins | sample 811151 | NCBI WGS metagenome assembly MDTA01 (sample SAMN05326648, study PRJNA326480) | marine metagenome | isolation source: seawater | place: Indian Ocean: South | collected 2010 | reverse complement strand
TTATCTTACTACAAACCAAAAACTTGAAAAGGACAAAAAAATAATTACTAACGAAGATAGAGTATATTTACTTTTTTTTTCCTTTTTTTCACTAATTTTAATTTTTTCCTTAAAAATAATTTTTATTTCATTTCAAGACTCAAACTTTATCGAAACGACAAACAATAAATTTAATTATACACCAATTAGAAGCGACATTGTTGACAGAAATGGAGTATTATTATCAAGAAACGTTACAGCTTATCACGCTGCAATAAAACCAAGTTTAATTAAAGACAAAAAAAAATTTGTACTCAAGATCAAATTGGCATTCCCAGAGCTAGATAGTCAAAAATTAATTAAAAATTTAAATCAAAAAAAATATTTTTATTTGAAAAAAAGAATTACTAATGTTGAAAAAGAAAAATTGTGGAAATTTGGTGAAAAAGGAATAGTTTTTGAGCCCTTTCAAACTAGAGTCTATCCTCACGCGGATCTTTATAGTCATATAATTGGACAAACAGATTATGACAATTATGGTATCTCAGGAGTTGAAAACTTCTATGATAAATATTTAAGAAACAGGAAAAATTTAAAAAAACCTTTAAAGCTCTCACTTGATACAAATATTCAATATATTGTTAAGAATGAGCTTGATAAAGCTGTCAATCTTTTTGATGCAACAGGTGCCGCATCTATTGTAATGGATGCCGACAATGGGGAAGTTTTATCTTTAGTATCTCTTCCTGATTTTAATATTAATAAAAGAGATGATGTGAGAGATAAGATTTATATGAATAAAATTACGAAAGGTGTTTTTGAATTAGGTTCAATTTTTAAAACATTTACAATAGCACTAGCTTTAGATGAAAAAATAGTTACACCAAATACAAAAATTAAAAATATTAAGAATAATATAAATTGCTCTATTCATAAAATATCTGATATTAAAAAATTCCCTGAAACTATGACAGTTGAGGAAATTTTAATTCAATCTTCAAATATCGGAACCGTCAAAATTGCTAGAAAAATAGGTAAAGAAAAATATAAAAAATTTTTGAAAGAATTAAACCTTTTAAACAGTCCGAAATTTGAACTTGATGAAATTGGTAGTCCAATTCCATTTAATTGGAACAAATGCAAGCTTGAAACTATTTCGTTTGGTCATGGAATAACAACAACCCCTCTTCAAGCCGCTACTGCTTATGCTAGTTTAATAAATGGTGGAAAATTAATTATACCAACTTTAGAAAAAAATAAAAATAATGACATAACTTTTAATAGAATTATATCTGAAAAAACCAGCAGCGAACTTAAAAAAATTTTAAGAAAGGTGGTTACTGATGAAAAAGGCACTGCAAGTTTAGCAGATGTATTTGGATACAAAGTTTCTGGCAAAACAGGTACCTCCCAATATTATGATGATAAAAATAAAAACATTAATACATTTGTTTCTTTTTTTAATGTATCTAGTAAAAATTACATACTATTGGTGATGTTGGACAATCCACAAGTTGCAACAAATCTTACTTACAATTATAGGGGATTAAAAATAAAAGGCACAAGAAATGAGGCAGGTTGGAACGCTGTTTATTCTGCTGGCAAAATTATAGAAAAAATTGGACCTATTTTAGCCATAAATAATAAAGAAATTCCTATTCAACATGTTGTTAAAAAAACTAATTAAAAACTGTCCTAAAAAACTTTCAAATATAACAGTTACAGGACTATCCTCTGATACAAGAAAATTAAAAAAAGGAAATTTATTTTTTGCTTTAAGAGGGTCACATTATAATGGAGAAAAATATATTAAAGAAGCCTTACGCATGGGAGCTTGTGCAGTTATATCTTCTGGTTCTAAAAGTAAGAGTTTAAAAATAATTAAAGTACAAAATATAAGAGATTATCTAGGAAAAATTTGCTCCAAATTTTATAAAAATAAACCAAAAAATATAATTGCTGTAACTGGGACTAATGGAAAAAGCTCTGTTGTCGATTTTTTTCACCAAATTTTTTCACTTAACAACATACCCGTCGCGACAATTGGAACTTTAGGAATAAAAACACAAAGAACAAAAAAAAGCAATCTTACGAGTCTTGACGTAATAAGTTTACATAAGGAACTTTCAGCTCTTAAAGAAAAAAAAATTGAAAATGTTTTGTTAGAGGCTTCAAGTCACGGGTTAAGTCAAGGAAGAGTTAATGGTTTAGATTTTAAAGCAGGGATTTTTACAAATTTAACTCAGGACCACCTGGATTATCATAAATCTATGAAAAATTATTTTCAAGCCAAATTAATACTTTTTAAAAAAATATTAAAAAAGAATAGCTATCTAATTTTAGATAAAACTATTCCACAAAAAAAAATTTTAGAAAAAATTTCGCGAACAAGAAGGCTTAAAAAGATTTATATAAATTCATTACTTAAAAAGTATGATCTATCTGATTTTAAATTAATAGGAAATTTTCAATTAAAAAATCTGTTAATGGCCATAAAAGCTTGTGAAGTATTAGGGTTAAGTGAAAATAAGATTTCTAAATGTATAGGTAAATTGAAAAGTGTAAAGGGAAGACTAGAATTAGTGAAAAACTTTTCTGATAATACAAAAGTTTTCATTGATTTTGCGCATACACCTGATGCAATTACTAATGCAATTAATACTTTAAAAGACTATTTTAAAACTGATGTAACAATTGTTTTTGGTTGTGGCGGTGAAAGGGACAAAGATAAAAGAAAAAAAATTGGAAAAATTGTAAATAATCTTTGTAATAAAATCTATATAACAGACGACAATCCTAGGGGAGAAAAGCCTGAAAAGATAAGAAAGGAAATTATTAAGCAAATTAACAAACAAAAATTCTTTGAAATAGGAAATAGAGCTAATGCAATACGAGCCGCTATTAAAAACTCAAATCCAAATGAGGTAATTTTAATTGCTGGAAAAGGTCATGAAGATTTTCAAGATTATGGGATAAAAAAAATTAAAATATCTGATTTTGAAATAGTTAAAAACCTTAGAATTAAAAAAAATAAATCAAAAAAGAAAATCAATATTCATAAAAATAATTTTTTAATGGGAAAAATTTCTAAAAATAAAATCAATAATAAAAGTTTTCTTGGTGTTTCAATAGACTCAAAAACATTGAAAAAAGGCAATTTATTTATCGCAATAAAAGGAAAAAATAATGATGGTCATCATTTTGTCAAAGAAGCATTATTAAAGGGTGCTGCAAATTGCATAATATCAAAAAATTCTCCAAATTTTCCAAAAAATAAAATTATAAAGGTGGATAATACTTTCAGTTTTTTAAAGCAACTTGCATTTCTTAAGAGGAATTATTCTAATGGAACTATAATTGGTGTTACTGGAAGTTCTGGCAAAACATCCGTAAAAGATTTGATAGGAAATCTTCTTCAAAATTACGGTAAAACTTATTTTTCACCAAAATCTTTCAACAATTCATACGGCGTTCCACTAAGCATTTGCAATCTTGAAGAAGAGCATAGATATGGTGTTTTTGAAATTGGCATGAGCAGAAGTGGTGAAATTGACCAGCTTTCGCAAATTGTTAGACCAAATATAGCAATTATCACAAATATTGCAGAAGCCCATATAGAAAATTTTAAAAGCCTTAAAGATATAGCAAAAGCAAAAGCAGAGATAATAAATAACATCTCAACAAAAGGCAGTTTAATTATTGATAGAGATTGTAAATTTTACAATTTTTTCAAGTTCGAAGCAAAAAAAAGAGGTATTAAAGTTTTTTCAGTTGGTTATAAACGTAATTCTGATGTTCAAATAGCAAAAGTAGAAAACCGCTCCAAATATAAAATTGCCACTATAAAATCACTTAATAAAGCTTATAAAATCAAATTTAAAAACCAATTAGTTAAAAATATCTCATTTGTGATAGCAGCATTGGAGATTATGAAATTAGATGTGAATAAGATTAAAAATAAAATTAAAAACACTCAAGTTTTAGAGGGAAGAGGTAAAATATATAAAATTAGGTATAAAAAATTTAATTTTAATTTAATTGATGAAAGTTACAATGCTAATCCGTTATCAATGAAACAATCTATTCAAAATCTCTCTAACATAAGAAATAATAATCATAAATATATCCTGTTAGGAGATATGTTGGAATTAGGGAAAAAATCAAGTTATTTACACAAAAAATTATCACCTATAATTAACAATTCAAAAATAAGTAAATTATTTGTTCATGGCGATTACATTATGGACACTTACAAAAATATAAGAAAAAAGAAGAGAGGTAATATCTTACAATATAAATCAGATTTTAAAGACGTATTACTTCCTATTTTACAAAATAATGATTATTTAATGATAAAAGGATCAAACGCAACTGGATTAAACACTATTTCTAAAAATTTAACAAAAGGAAAAATTAATGCTATTTGATTTATTAACATCTCTTGTCGATCAGTATTCTTTTTTAAATGTATTTAAATATCTTACATTCAGAACTGGTTTATCATTAATGACCTCATTGGCTATTGTTTTTTTAATTGGGGGTCCTTTAATTAAATTTTTTTCAAAGATGGATATTACTGGCCCCATTAGGCAGGATGGACCAATAGATCATATTGTTAAAAAGTCTGGCACACCAACAATGGGCGGTATAATAATTATAATCGGTATGCTCATAAGCACACTTCTTTGGGCAGATCTAGAAAATATATATATTTGGACATTAATATTTATTTCAATAAGTTTGGGTGCCTTAGGATTTACTGACGATCTATTAAAAATTAAATATAAAAATTCAACTGGATTAAACTCAAAACTAAAATTTTTTGGTCAATTTGTTATTGGTTTGTTAACGTTGTTAATAATAATTTATTTTTCAGACCACAAATTTATAAATTTAATTTATTTTCCTTTCTTTAAAAATTTAATTTTAGATCTAGGAATATTTTTTATACCTTTTGGTTTATTTGTTATTATTGGTTCTTCAAATGCAGTAAATTTAACAGATGGATTGGATGGATTAGCAACTGTTCCAATAATGCTAGTAGCCTTATCATTTACCTTTATAAGTTATGTAGTAGGAAATATTATTTTTTCAGAATATTTACAAATACAATATATTCCAGGAGTTGGCGAGACTGCAATTTTCTGTGGTGCGATAGTAGGATCTTGTCTTGGTTTTCTCTGGTATAATGCGCCACCAGCTAAAATTTTTATGGGAGACACTGGTTCTTTGTCTTTAGGTGGCTCTTTAGCAGCTGTCGCAATTATTGTTAAGCATGAAATTGTACTTGCAATAATTGGTGGTTTATTTGTTCTTGAAACTGTTTCTGTCATAATACAAGTAATATCTTTTAAACTTACCGGTAAAAGAGTTTTTATGATGGCTCCTATACACCATCATTTTGAAAAAAAAGGGTGGGCAGAGTCAACTATAGTGATCAGATTTTGGATTATTGCAATTATTTTAGCTCTTATCGGATTAGCAACACTTAAATTAAGATAATGCGTGAATTATTTAATTTTAAAAACAAAAAATTTGCTGTTTATGGCTTGGGACTTACAGGAAAATCTGCAGTATCTTTTTTAAAAAAAAATAAGGCCAATAAAATTTATACTTGGGATGATTTTTTGAATAATAAAAGTTCTAAGTATGAAACAAAATTCAAAAACAGCCTGAGCATTGTTGACTATATTGTATTAAGTCCAGGAATAAATATAAAAAGATCTAAATTTAAACGATCTCTTTTTAAAAACAGAAAAAAAATTATAAGTGATTTAGATTTATTCTTTTTAAAAAATAAAATTAAAAGATCAATAATAATAACTGGCACTAACGGAAAATCAACAACATGTGCTTTGATTCATCATGTTTTAAAAAAGAATAAAATTCGTAATGAATTGGTAGGAAATATAGGAAAACCGATTCTAAATTCTAAATTTTTAAGAGATACAATTTATATAATTGAAGCTTCTTCTTTTCAATTAGAATACTCAAAATTTTTAAAACCATATTGTGCGGCAATTTTAAATATTTCAAAAGATCATCTTGATTGGCACGGATCAAGAAATAAATATTCTCAATCTAAATTTAAAATTTTTAATAATCAGTCTAAAAACGATATTGCATTTTTAAACGACTCTTCCCTAAAAAAAATTTATAAAAAAAACAATTATTTAGGGAATCTAAAATTTATAAAAAAAAATTTTATCAAAATAAAAGAAACCAAAAACAATTATCTTCAGTTAGAAGCAAATAAAGAAAATTTAAACTTTGCCTACTTTATAACAAAAGTTTTTAACATTAATAAAAAAAAATTTTTAAATTCAATCGAATCTTTCAAAGGACTTGAACATAGACATGAAATTTTTTTTAAATTTTACAATTATACCTTTATTAATGATTCTAAGGCTACTTCGTTTGAGTCAACTAGTTATGCCCTTAAATCGAATAAAAATATAATTTGGATTGTTGGCGGTCAGCCAAAAAAAAATGATAAAATTAATATAAAAAAATTTAAAAATAAGATCTATAAAGCGTTTGTAATTGGAAAACATAATAATTTTTTTGTACAACAAATAAAAAATAAAATAAAATTTGAAATTACTAAAACCCTTACTTTGACTGTCAGTAAAATATTCCGATCTTTTCAAAGAAATAAAGATTTTACTGTACTCTTAAGTCCTGCTAGTGCCTCTTATGATCAATTTAAGAACTTTGTAGACAGAGGAGAAAAATTTAAAAATCTGGTAAAGAATCATGCTAAAAAATTTAATTAATTCTGAAAGGATTAACGATTATTGGAGAAATATAGATAAAAATATACTATTTTGTTTCTTGGCATTGTTTTTTTTAGGAGTTTTCTTTTCATTTTCATCTACTTCATCGCTTGCAGGCGAAAGATTGAATAAAAATTTTTATCACTATTTTTCAAGACATTTAATATTTTCAATTTTTGCGATTTCTCTTATGTTACTTATTTCTTACATAAAAATATCTTTTCTAAAAAAAACAATCATTCCTATTTTTTTATTTTCATTAGTTTTATTAATTATAGTTCCTTTTTTTGGAGTAGAAATCAAAGGTGCAAAAAGATGGTTAGATTTAATCTTATTTCGTTTACAACCAATTGAAATAATAAAACCTTTTTTTGTATTAGTAACTGCAAGTTTAATTAGTAGTAATAGAGGAAAAAATATAAATTACTCATTTTTATTTAGTTTAATAATCCTATCTATGATAATTGTTTTGCTTTTGAACCAACCAGATGTCGGACAATCAATTTTACTAATTACTACATGGGTATCTATCGTTTTTATTTCAGGAATAAAAATTAGTTACATTTTATTTATATTTATCTTTTTTATTTTTTCTTTAATTACTGCGTTATTAATATTCCCTGATAAATTTGGCTATATAGTATCTAGATTAAATACTTTTTTTGATCCTTCAAAAGGAGATAGTTTTCAGACCGACAAAGCTTTAGCGGCAATAAAACAAGGAGGTCTCAAAGGTCAAGGTATGGGGGAGGGAATTTTAAAAGACAGCGTTCCCGAAGCCCATACAGATTATATAATTGCAGTAATAACGGAAGAATTTGGATCAATCATTTCTATATTAGTAATAACAATATTTTTATATTTATCTTATAAGATAATTAAAAATTGTTTTAAAATATCTGATGAAAATTTAAAAATTTCACTTTGTGGCTTATCTTCCCTACTGATATTTCAAACCTTTATACATATTGGAGTTAATACAAGTTTATTACCTACAACAGGTATGACATTACCTTTTTTAAGCTATGGTGGATCATCCTTGGTAGGAAGTTCAATTTTAGCAGGAATAATCTTAAATTTTACAAAAAAAAGGTTTTATAATGAATAGAAATAAAAAAAACATAATTATTGCAACAGGGGGTACCGGTGGACACACTTTTCCTGCAATAAGTTTAGCAAATAATCTTTTAAATGATGGATTTGATATTAAAATTACCACTGATGAAAGAGGAATAAAATACTTTGACAGTAAATATATCAAATTTACAAAAATAATTAATAGCTCGCCTTTAAATAATAAAAAAAAGTTTTTTTCTTTTGTTAAAATATTATTAGCAATTTTTAATTCATTTATTTTTATTTTGAAAAAAAGACCAAAATTTATTCTTGGGATGGGAGGATATGCTTCATTTCCGTTGTGTTTTGCTGCAATAATCTTAAGAATTCCATTTATTATTTATGAAAATAATTTGATTATGGGTAAAGCAAATCGATATCTTGCACCTTTCGCAAAAAAAATTTTTGTTTCGTATGAGGATATACATGGAATAAAATTAAAATATAGAGTCAAGACTGTTGTAATTGGAAATATATTAAGAGAAAATATTTTAAATTTTTCTGGTCAGGTATCAGAGGAAAAATTTGATAATTTAAAAATTTTAGTATTGGGTGGAAGTCAAGCTGCTAAAATATTTGCTGAAGTTTTACCAAATATATTTGTAAATTGTAAAAAAAATAATATTGATTTAAAAATTTATCAACAATGTCTAGATGACCAAAAATTAAAGCTACAAAAAAAATATGATGATAATAATATAGATTGTGAACTTTTCAGTTTTACATTTGATATTGTAAAATATTATAATTTATGTAATTTAGTTATTACAAGAGCAGGATCATCTGCTCTTGCTGAAATCTTAAACTGCAGAATACCTTTTATTTCAATACCATTAAAAACATCCTCAGAAAATCATCAACAAAAAAATGCCGAATATTTTGTAAAAAAAGGGGCGGGTTTTATGATCGAAGAAAACAATATTGAAAATAAATTATTTGATTTACTTCAGTCCATACATAAGGATAAATCAATATTAAGTTTAATAAAAAAAAATCAAGACAAACACTGTGATAAGAATGTTTTTACGATTATTAAAAAGGAAATAGATAAATTGTTTTATGAAAATTAATATTGGTCAAAAAGAGATAATACATTTTGTAGGATTAGGCGGCATAGGCATGAGTGGCTTAGCTCAAATTATGAAAGTTATGGGTTTCAAAGTTCAAGGTAGTGATATTGGCATGAATAGAAATATTGAAAATTGTAAAAAACAAGGGATCAAATTTTTTTTAGGACAGAAAAAAAAACATATAGAAAAGGCTACTATATTAGTTAAGTCCACAGCAATAAAAAATAATAATCAAGAAATTAAAGAGGCCAAAAAAAGAAAACTTCCAATATATGAAAGAGTTGAAATGTTATCTAATATCGTATCATTAAAAAAAAATATAATTGTATCTGGTTCTCATGGTAAAACAACTACGACATCTTTAATTTCAAAAATCCTTTTAGAGTCAAATTTAGACCCAACAATTATAAATGGCGGTGTAATAAATTCTATTAAAAATAATGCAAAATTGGGCAAAGGAGATTGGGCTGTTTTAGAGGCAGACGAGTCAGATGGAAGTTTTTTAAAGCTACCTATAAATTATTCTATAGTTACAAATATTGATAAAGAACATATTGATTTTTATAAAAACTACAAAAATTTAGAAAACTGTTTTGCTAAATTTATAAATAAAACACCTCCGATTGGTAAATGTATAATTTGTAACGATGATAAGAATATAAAAAAACTTAAAAATAAAATTAAAATAAAGAATATATTAACGTATGGATTTAGTTCTTCCTCAGATTATCAAGTAGTAAATTCAAAATATAACACAACTAATTGTAAATTTGATTTAATTATTAAAAATTTTACAGGAAAAAGAATAATTATAAAAAATATAATTCTAAATCTTATAGGCAAACACAACATTTTAAATTCTGTTGCATCAATAATTGTCTGCCTGAATTTAGGTATAAAGATAAAAGTTATTAAAAAGGCGTTATTAAAGTTTTCTGGAGTGCAGAGGAGAATGACAAAATTATTTGAGAAAGACAATAATGAATTTTATGATGACTATGCTCATCATCCAACCGAAATATATTCTGTTTTAGAAGGTATTAAAAAGGTTTCAAACAAAAAAAAAATTACCTCTGTTTTCCAGCCACATAGATTTAGTAGAGTTAACTTTTTGTTAAAAGAATTTTCAAAATCATTTAAATTCTCTGACAGAGTAGTATTATGTCCAGTTTATGCAGCAGGAGAAAAAAATGATAAAAAATTTGATTTAATCAAATTTGGAAAAATGATTTCATTGAATTCAAAAGTCAATGTAATTATTGTAAAAAACGAAAATAATTTAAAAAATTTTTTCAGAACAAATTTAATTAAAAATGAAATTGTTATTGGTATGGGAGCTGGCTCAATATCAAATTGGATGAGAAACCTAGAGAAATACTTATGCAAATAAATCAAAATAAGCTTAAATTAAAATTTGGAAATAACATTTTTTTTAAAGAAAATTTATCTAAATATAGCTGGTTTAATCTAGGAGGACCTGCAAAAATTTTTTTTAAACCAAAAAATACTGAACAATTAATAGAATTTTTGAAAAGTATAAATAACTCTCAAAAAATTACTTGTTTGGGAGCAGGCTCTAACACTTTAATTAGAGACGGAGGATTTGAAGGAGTGGTAATCAAGTTAAGTCCGGGTTTTTCATATATTAATCAATTAAATGATGAGACTTTAGAAGTAGGAGCTGGGACTCTAGACAAAACTTTATCAAGATATGGGTTTGAAAACTCAATAACAAACTTTGAGTTTTTATCTTGTATACCAGGTACTATTGGTGGAGCCATTAAAATGAATAGTGGTTGTTATGGAGATGAAATTTCCAAAATTTTAATATCCATAAAAGTAGTAGATTTTAGGGGAAGTTTATATGAAATTAAAAGAAATGAAATAAAATTTTATTATCGGGGAACTGACCTACCAGAGGACATAATTATAGTTTCAGCAAAACTCAACACAAAACATGGTGATAAAGAATTAATAAAAAATAAAATTGATAAATACATTAAAGAAAAAAAGGAGTCACAACCTAGTCAAATAAAAACTTGCGGAAGCACTTTTAAAAATCCTGAAAATCAAAAAGCTTGGAAATTAATTAAGGATTCAAAATGTGATCAAAAGTCTTTTGGGAAAGCAAGTATATCCAAAAAACATTGTAATTTTTTTGTAAATAATGGAGGTACATCTTCAGAGGACATCGAGAAACTAATAAATTTTGTCAGACAAAAGGTGTACGAAAAGTATCAAATCAATTTGGATTTAGAACTTAAAATAATTGGTGAAGCAACAAAAAATGTCTAAAAAAAAAATTTTAGTAGTCTTAGGAGGCAATTCAAAAGAAAGAAAAGTTAGTGTAAAAACTGGTAGAGCGTGTATAGGGGCTATCAAAAGATTGGGTTATAAAGTTCAGGAATTTGATCCAAAAAAAAAGTCATTCCTAAATATTAAAAAAGATGAACCAGATATAATTTTTAATGCTCTTCATGGTGAAGAAGGTGAGGATGGTTTTGCACAAATTTTTTTTTGAATTTTCAAAAATACCATATACTCATTCAGGCGTTATATCATCAATGAACGCTATGAATAAATTAATTTCAAAAAAAATTTTCATCAAATATAAAATTAAAGTCCCTTCTTATGTTTTTCTCGATAAAAAAAAATACATTGATTCAAAACTTAGAAAAGAATTAAAAATTAAAAAATTAAAGTTTCCACTTGTTGTAAAACCAAATAGTGAAGGGTCAAGTATAGGTGTAAAAATTTGCAAAAATCTTTTCATATTAAGAGAAAATATCAAATCTTTATTTAAATCTTATGACTCTTTAATAATTGAAAATTTTATAGGAGGTCAAGAAATTCAAGTTGCTGTTTTAAATGGTAAAGCACTAGGGGCTATAGAACTAAGACCAAAACGAAAATTTTATGATTATAAAGCAAAATATTTAAAATCCGCAAAAACAAATCATATTATGCCAGCAAATATTTCAAAAAAAAAATATGATGAGGTACTAAAAATTGCAGAAAAAGCACATAAAATTTTAGGTTGCAGAGGTGTCACGAGATCAGATTTTAAATTTTTAAATGAAAAATTTTATCTGCTAGAAATAAATACTCAACCAGGGATGACAGACTTATCTTTAGTACCTGAAATTGCAAATTATAAAAATATTACATTTGATAGCCTTGTAAAAAAACTAATTTTAGATGCAAGCTTAAATAAATGAATAAGTTTTTAATATTTCTATCATCAATTATGCTGATAGTAACCCTTACGACATTTAATCCAAATAATTTAAATCTTAATCTAAGAATTTTTCAAGTTAAAAAAATTGAAGTAAAAAATGTAAAAATTCTTAGTTCAGAAAAATTGAAAAAGTTATTTTATAAGGAATTATCTCAAAATAGTTTATTTGTAATTGATAAGAAAATAATTGATAAAATTTTATTAAAAAATAAAATAATAAATCATGTTGAATTTAAAAAAATTTACCCCTCCAAGCTTGTAATTACAGTTTATGAAAAAGAAATAATAGCTGTAATAAATTATAAGAAGAATAAATTTTATTTAACAAAAAAAGGTGAAGAAATAAAATTTTTTAAGAATAAAAAATTAGAAAACCTACCAAATATTTTTGGAAAACAAGAAAACTTTTTAAAAATCTACGTTTCGCTCAATAGTTTGAATTTTCCAATATCAAAAATTAAGTCATTTTATTATTTCGATATTGGAAGATGGGATATTATGTTGAAAAATAACAGAATTATAAAATTACCAGTCAACAACTTTATTGAAAGTCTTAAAAATTTTAAAGAAATCGAAAAAAAAATTAATTTTGAGAAGTATACAATATTTGACTATAGAATTAAAAATCAACTAATCTTAAATTAAATGGATAAATTGAGTAAAAAAAATCTTTTCGTAGAAATTGGTGATGAAAACATTCTAGTTGCTTACGGTAAGTACGATGATGAACTTAATTTTCAAATAATAGAAAAAGAAGAATTTTCCTTTGAAGGGTCTCAAAAAGGAAAAATAATCGATTTAGAATTATGTCTAAACAGTTTAAAAAAAGCGATTAGTAAAATTGAAAATAAATCAAATTTATTTTTTTCGGAAGTAAATGTAATTTTGAGTCTAACTGATTTTGATTGTATTAACGTCAGTGGTTTTAAAGATTTGAATGGAAATCAAATTTTATCAGATGATATCTCTTATATTATAAACAATATAAAATCGAAATTAGTTGATACAGAAAAACAAAAAACAATTATTCATCTTTTTAATACAAAATTTCTTCTAGATAACAAACCCATTAAAAATTTACCAATAGGTTTACATGGAAAGTTTTATTCCCATCAATTAAGTTTTTTTTTAATTAATATTAATGAATTAAAAAATTTCAATTCTTTATTCAATAAGTGTAATTTAAGTGTAAACAAATTTGTTCTAAAGAGATTTACAGATGGTATTGATATTATTAACGATAAACAAGAAGATACTTTTCTCAATATAAAAATTTTAAAGGATGAAATTTATGTTACTTTTTTTTATGAGTCGGCATTTTGTTTCTTTCAAAAGTTTAATTTTGGTTCGAATATTATATTAAAAGATATTTCAAAAGTTTGTTCAATTGATTTATCAGATGTTAAAAATATTATTTCTAATTCAAGTTTTCTATTATCAGATAAAAATATATATGTAGATAAAAAGTATTTTGAAAAAAGTAGCTTTAGAAAAATAAGTTTGAAACATATTATTGAAATTTCTTCAGCTAGAATAGAAGAGATAGCTAATGTCTTATTTAATAAGAATGAAAATTTAAAACATCTTAAAGATAAAAAAAATCTATTATATTTAGAAATTCACGATAAGAGTATTTTAAAAGTATTTAAGAATTTATTTGAAAAAAATTTTGAAAATTGTAAATTAGATATTTATACGTCAAATAATGAAGATCCTTTTAAATCTATTAAAATATTTGGTGAACTTTTAAGCAAGGGTTGGGCTAAAGAAGCAATACCAATTGTAAATAAAAAAAGGTCCTGGATTACAAGGATATTTTCAGGTTTATTTGAGTAAAATTGTTATTTTTTGAAACATTTGTTGTTTTAAGCAAATCTAATTATTTTAATATATAACTCTAATGTTAAGTTCGAACCAAAAAACAATATTAAAACCAATTAAACTTAGTGGAATTGGATTACATAATGGAGTAATCGCTGATTTAACAATCAAACCAGCTGATGAAAACTTTGGAATTAATTTTTGTAGAGTTGATGTTGACAGAAATGAATTAATAACTGCAAATTTTAAGAATGTAATAGAGCCAATATTATGTACGAAAATTGCTAACAAAAACGGAATATCTGTTTCAACAGTCGAACACTTAATGGCAGCTTTTTTTGGAGAAGGAATAGATAATGCATTAGTCGAAATTAATGCCTCTGAAATTCCCATCTTAGATGGATCTGCTAGTGAGTTTGTTGAAGCAATAAGATCTGTCGGTATAAAAGAACAATCTGCACAAAGACAATTTATATTTGTTAATAAAAAAATTGAAGTAAGGGAAGGGGAGAAGTTTATCTCTATCGAGCCTTCAAACAATGATTTGATTATAGATTTTGAAATAATTTATCAGAATCCATTAATTCGAACAAGAAGGAAAGAATTCAAATTAAGTCAAAACAAATTATCTGAGATTTATAACTCTAGAACTTTTTGTCTTTACGAAGATATTGATTTAATTAAAAGCAAAGGACTAGCAAAAGGAGGTTCTTTAGAAAATGCTATAGTTGTTAAAGATAATGAGATTTTAAATGACGATGGTTTAAGAAATAGACATGAATTTGTATATCACAAAATTTTAGATTGTATTGGTGATTTAATGCTTTCAGGAAATAGAATAATTGGTCACGTAAAAACATCACAAGGCGGTCATGCGCTTACCAACAAATTACTTCTTAAATTCTTTTCTGATAAATCTAACTGGACATTGAAAACCAGCAAATCAATTAATAAAAATGCTCAAATTAATGAAAAGTTAAAAAAACCTATTTCAGTTAGTATTTAAAAAAAACAAAATTTTACCAAATATAATTTTTTTGATATGAAATTAAAATGTATCAAAAATTAATTTTAATTATTTTTTTAGTCTTATTTTTAACGGATTGCTCAAAAAAAAAAGACGATTTAACTGTAAAGCCCCCTGAC
>MDTA01028706.1_pt1 | contig 15146 bp, 14 predicted proteins | sample 811151 | NCBI WGS metagenome assembly MDTA01 (sample SAMN05326648, study PRJNA326480) | marine metagenome | isolation source: seawater | place: Indian Ocean: South | collected 2010 | reverse complement strand
TCTCGAAGAAATTCTCAAAAATTAAAGCAAAGTCATTTATTGATAATTATTTAAATAAAAAAATTAAAACAAAATATATTTTTGTGAGTGATAACTTCAAATTTGGCAATAAAAGAGAAGGAGATACGAGTTTATTAAAGTTATACGAAAAAAAATATAATTATAGGGTAATTATTCCACCTCCTTTAAAAAAGAATAAAAAAATAATTTCTTCAACTTTAATAAGAAAACTTTTAACTACAGGCAAGTTATCTAAAGCTAATAAATATCTAAGTAGAAATTGGACAATCGAAGGAAAAATTATAAAAGGACGAAAAATTGGAAGAAAGATTGGTTTTGCAACATGCAATATTAATATGAGTGATTATATAATTTCTAAACCTGGAGTATATTCAGTCAAAGTTAAATTAAATCATATATTTAATAAAATTAAAGGAATAGCAAATTTAGGTTATAGACCTACATTTAATCAAAAAAAAATATTATTAGAGGTTAATTTATTTAATTTTAGTAAAAATATTTATAACCGTGAAATAAGAGTTGAATTTATTAAGTTTATAAGAAGTGAAAAAAAATTTAAAAATATTAAACAGCTGACAAATCAAATTAAAAAAGATATCAAAGTTGCGAAAAGAAGTTTGAATTAATCATGAGTAAAGAAAATCTAAACCTTCCAAAAACAGCTTTTTCTATGAAGGCAAACCTGCCGCAAAAAGAGCCAAGTTTAATTGATTTTTGGGATAAAATTAATTTGTATCAAAATTTGAGAAATAATAGCAAAGGTAAAGAGAAATTTATTTTGCATGATGGTCCACCCTACGCAAATGGAAATATCCATATGGGCACTGCTTTAAACAAAATTTTAAAAGATATCATTACAAAATTTCACCAGATGGATGACAAAGATTCGGTCTATGTTCCAGGTTGGGACTGTCACGGATTGCCAATAGAATGGAAAATTGAGGAACAATATAAAAAAAATAAAAAAAATAAAAACGAAGTTCCTGTAATTGAATTTAGAAAAGAGTGCAGAGATTTTGCGAATAAATGGATAAAGGTTCATAAAGCTCAATTTAAAAGATTAGGGGTAATTGGAGATTGGGAAAATTATTATTCAACTATGAGTTTCGATGCAGAAGCTCAAATAGTGAGAGAATTAGGAAAATTTTTAAAAGAGGGGAGTCTTTATAAAGGTTACAAACCTGTTTTATGGTCAACTGTAGAGAAAACTGCACTTTCAGATGCCGAAGTTGAATACATGGATCATACTTCAGATACAATTTATGTATCTTTTGATGTTAAAAAAACAGAGGTAAAAGATTTAGAGGGATGTCAAATTGTAATTTGGACAACTACACCATGGACTATTCCTGCAAATAAAGCTCTAGCGTATAATGAAAACCTAAAATATCTAATAATAGAAATAGAAGATATTAATGATTTTAAATATAAAAAAGTCTTAGTAGCTAAAGATCTTTTAGAGTCATTTATCAACGAATGTAGTATTGAGAAATATAAAATAATAAAAGAATTACCTGGCAAAGTTTTTAAAGGAGTTATTTGTAAACATCCATTTTTTGATATTGGTTATGATTATGACGTACCAATGTTAGAGGCGAGATTTGTCACTATAGATCAGGGAACAGGATTTGTTCATTGTGCACCGAGTCATGGTCCTGACGATTTTAATTTATGTATAAATAACGGTATCAAAGCATTAGAAACTGTTGATGATGATGGAAAGTATACAAATCATATAATAAATTTTGAAGGAACTCATATTTTTAAAGCAAACCCAATAGTAATCGAGAAATTAAAAGAAACTAAAAAATTACTTGCTAATGGTAAACTGAAACATTCTTATCCACATTCGTGGAGATCAAAAGCTCCATTAGTGCATAGAGCAACACAACAATGGTTTATTTCTATGGAAAGTCATGGTTTGCGAAAACTAGCACTTAAAGCTCTAGATGATACAAAATTTTATCCTAGCAAAGGCAAAGAAAGAATTAAATCAATGATTGAAACAAGACCTGATTGGTGCGTTTCTAGACAAAGAGTTTGGGGTGTTCCACTTCCAATTTTCATTTCAAAAAAAAATAATAAGGTTTTAATTGATGATGAAGTATTTGAAAATATTGCAAAGATTTACGAAAAGGAGGGATCTGACTGCTGGTTTTCAGGCGATACACAAAGACTTTTGGGAAAAAAATATAAAGCTGAGGATTACAATCAATCAAAAGATATTGTTGAAGTTTGGTTTGATAGCGGATCAACGCACTCTTTTGTATTGGAAAAGAGAGAAGATCTTAAATGGCCTGCATCGATGTATTTAGAAGGATCGGATCAACATAGAGGATGGTTTCATTCTTCTTTACTAGAATCTTGCGGTACTAGAGGAAAAGCACCTTTTGAATCAATTTTATCACATGGATTCGTGGTAGATGGCAAAGGTCTTAAAATGTCTAAGTCATTAGGTAACGTAATAGCTCCAGATGAAATTTTAAAAAAATATGGTGCAGATATTTTAAGAGTTTGGGTCGCAGCATCAAACTATGCTGAGGATTTAAGAATAGATTATTCTATTTTAGAACAACACGCAGAGGCTTACAGAAAAATAAGAAATACTTTTAGATATATATTAGGAAATCTTAATGACAAATTTTCTGAGCAAAAATTTAATAAAATTGAAATAAATAAACTTCCAGAATTAGAGCAATATATGCTTCACAAAGTATCAATTTTAAACGAGAATTTTCATAAAAATTTTAAAAGTTATACATTTCATAATTTATATAAAGAATTATTAAATTTTTGTACTGTAGATCTTTCAGCATTCTATTTCGATATAAGAAAAGATACTTTGTATTGTGATGATTTAAACTCTGAAAAAAGAAAAAGCTGTATAATAGTATTAAATATAATTTTAGATTTTTTGCTCAAGTGGTTTGCTCCTATTCTTTCATTTACAACAGAAGAAATTTATTCATTAATCAATGATAAAAATAATGACAGTATTCATTTTAAAAAATTTAATAAAACACCTGAGAGTTGGAAAAATTTTAATCTAAATGATAAGTGGGAAAAATTAAAAAATATTAGAGATTTTGCAAATATCAGTATTGAAAGCAAAAGAGCAGACAAATCGATAGGCTCAAGTCTCGAAGCAAATATCAAAATTAAACTTAAAGAAGATTTATTTAATATTGCTAAAGATTTTGATTTTGCAGAATTATGCATTACATCTGGAGCTGAAGTTTTAATGGATATCAATCAAACCGAAGAAATATCTGTACAAACTTTTAAAGCTGAAGGTAAGAAATGTAATATTTGTTGGAAAATAAGAAAAGATAAATGTGAAAGACATGGATAAATTGCTAAAATTATTTTTATGTTAAAAAAAAAAATTATTTCCAATACTTTAATAATTTTCTTAATTTTTTTTTTAGATAGAATTACAAAAATTTATGTTCTGAATATAGCTGAGAATGAGGGAATGGTAGATATTACGGTAAATGCATTCTTAAATATAATATTAGTTTGGAATTCTGGGATTGGATTTGGATTACTACAGTTTGATCATAATTTTACTTATAATTTAATAACTGTCCTTATTGGGATAGTAAATATGATAATCATTTATTTATTATTCAATTCCACAAAATTTCATCAAATTTTATTTTCAACGATTCTAGGTGGATCGCTAGGAAATTTATATGATAGAATTTACTATTCTGCAGTGCCTGATTTTATTGATTTAAATTACAATGGTTACCACTGGTTTGTATTCAATGTAGCTGATATATTTATTACAATTGGAATATTAACATTAATAATTTTTGAGATTTTTACGAAAAAGGAAAATGAAAAATAATTTTATTATACTTTTAATTGCTGTTTTTTTGTTAACTTCTTGTTCAGGATTTAAATTAAAAAGATCACAAAAAGCTGATGAATTTTTAATTGAAAAAAAGAACCCACTTGTAATGCCTCCAGATATTAATGAGTTACCAAAACCAAAGTCTGATACGAATCAAGAAGAAGAAATAACAGGCGATTTTAAAGAAGTTCTAAATAAAGATAGTAATGAAAACAATCAAAACAACTCCAGTTCCAATAGCTCACTTAAAGAATCAATAATAAAAAAAATTGAAGAATAATGGGAGTAAATTTTACTTTAAAAAATTTCAAGATAAAATCAAAACTAAGTGATAAAAAAAAATTATCTTTTTATTTAAAAGAAATTAATAGAAAAAATTCTCCTGAATTTATCAAGAGCTTTAAAAAAAATTACAAATATTCTTATAATAATAACTTTGTTAGAAAATATATAAAATTCAAAAATATTAACATAATTGGAATGGGTGGATCATCTTTAGGATCTAAAGCAATTTATAGTTTCTTAAAAAATAAAATTAAAAAGAATGTAAATTTTTCTGAAAATATAAATCTTAAAAAAAATAAAAATAAAAGAAAATTAAATATAGTTATCTCAAAATCTGGAAATACCCTAGAAACTATAGTAAATTTTAATACAGGACATAGTGTAAAAGATAAAAATATTTTTATCACAGAAAATAGCAATAATTATCTAAGACTTCTAGCCAACAAGCTCAAATCTGATGTTATAGAGCATAAAAATTTTATAGGGGGAAGATTTTCTGTTTTATCAGAAGTAGGTATGTTGCCTGCGCAATTAATGGGTTTAAATGAAAAAAAATTTAAAAAATTCAACAATTTAATTATTAACAAAAATTTTATAAATAGATTAATTAAAAATGTTTTAAATATTTATGAATTCACAAAAAGAAAAAAACACAATTCTATAATTCTGAATTACGACGTCCACTCGTACGATTTTTTTCAATGGTATCAGCAATTAGTATCTGAAAGTCTTGGAAAAAATTCAAAAGGAATAATTCCTATAATTTCCTCTATGCCTAAGGATAATCATAGCTTACTTCAGCTGTATCTCAGTGGTTTTAAACACAATTTTTATACTTTTTTCATGGTAGAAGAAAAAAATAGTTTAAAGTTAAATTCAAATTTTTTATTAAATAAATTAAGTTATTTAAAAAACAAGAACGTTTTTGAAATTTTAAATTCTCAAAAAATTGCAACAGAAAATATTTTTAATAATCACAAGATACCTTTCAGATCATTTTGTGTAAAAAAGAGAAACGAAGAAACTTTAGGTGAGTTGTTTAGCTTTTTTACACTTGAGGTTCTTCTTTTGTCAAAATTGATGAAAGTAAACCCCTTAAACCAGCCTGAGGTAGAGCTTGTAAAAAAAGAAACTTTTAAAATTCTTGGACGTTAAAAGTTGCAAAAAAATATAGTGGATAAACCATATTTTTCTTCTCTTATAATTTTTAATTTTTTTTCAATTTCTTGAAACTCATTTTTCTTTCTGTGAATAATTATTAATGTTTTTGAAGTTAAAATTCCACATTTTATAATATTATCAATTACAATGCTGATTTGCTCATCTTTAAAAGGTGGGTCAATAAATATTATATCAAATTTATATTGTAAATTATCAAAAACGACTTGATTATAAAGATCTCCTTTAATAATTTCCGCTTTGCCATCAAAAGATAAGATGTTTATATTTTTTTTTAATATATTTATTGATTTTTCATAGTTATCAAAAAAAACAACTTTAGCTGCTCCTCTGGAAATAGCCTCAAGACCAAAAGAACCAATTCCTGAAAATAAGTCTAAAATTAAACAATTATCCAGTTTTTTTTCTAACAAACTAGAGTGAGATAAAATATTGAAAATTGATTCACGCACTATGTCTTTCAAGGGCCTAGTTTTTTTATCTAGAGGTTGTAATATTTTTTTTCCTTTTGCTATACCTGATATTATTCTCATGAATTTTCTATAACCTTATAAGCTATATCTTTTCTAAAATGACCATTTTTCCAGTTCAATTTTTTTATTAAACCTAAACTTTTTTCTCTAGCTTTTTTAAAATCTTGATCTAAAGATACGAAGTTTAATACTCTTCCACCATTGGAGAAATATTTTTCATTAATTAATTTTGTTCCAGCATGAAATATAAATTGATCCTCTTTATTTTTGAATATATCCAAATTTTGAATAAGAACATCTTTTTGAAATTTCTCTGGATAACCTTTTGATGTTAAAACTATACAAATACTTCTTTCATTTCTCCAATCTAATTTCAATTTTTCCAAATTTCCAGTTATGCAACTCTCTATTACATCAATTAAATCGTTATTTAATAAAGGTAAAATAGTTTGACATTCTGGATCTCCCATTCTTACATTGTATTCAATTAAATAAGGTTCATTATCTCTAATCATTAATCCTGCATATAAAAAACCCACATACTTTCCATTTTTTTTCTTCAAGAAATTTAAGGTTGGTAAAATTATTTTATGAATAATTTTTTTTTCTAGTTCTTTGTTAATCAATCTAGATGGTGAATAAGCCCCCATTCCCCCAGTATTTTTTCCTTTATCACCCTCAAATACTCTTTTGTGATCTTGAGCAGTGTTAAAAGTTTTAATTGAATGATTATCATAAAGGATAAAAAAACTCATTTCTTCACCAATTAAAAAATCTTCAATAAGAATTTCATTAGCTTTTCCAAATTTTCCATCAAATATTTCTTCTACTGCTTTTTTTCCATCTAAAAAATTTTCACAAATAAAAACTCCTTTACCAGCTGCTAACCCATCTGCTTTTACTACAAGTGGATAATTTTTTTTTTTTAAATATTCTATAGATGATTTAACATCCTTTAAAATAACAAAATCTGCAGTGGGAATTTTTTCGGAATTACAAATTTTTTTTGTAAAAATTTTTGAACCTTCTAATTGTGAACAAAATTTATCTGGTCCAAAAACTTTTAATTTGTCTTTTCTCAAATAATCAACTAAACCATTTACTAAAGGCTCTTCAGGGCCAACTATAGTTAAGTCAATCTTTTCACTTTTTAAAAATAATTTTATTTTATCAAAATTTTTAATATCAATGCTAATATTGCTTGCAATTTTACTTGTTCCTCCATTTCCAGGGATACAAAAAATTTTATCAGTTCTTTTTGATTTAGAAATTTTTTCGCAAATGGCATGTTCTCTTCCTCCACTACCAATAATTGCAATTTTCATGTATACTTATTTATATAATGGTTGATAAAATAGCTAGATTAAAATATTTGAATAATAGTTTCGAGATAGTTGAAAATGGTTCTCATGTAATATGCGCAGTTTCTGGAAAAAAAATCCCTTTAGATAAATTAAATTATTGGAACGTTGAGCTTCAAGAGCCATATTATTCATATGTAGAGGCTAATTTAAGAAGACAAAAACAGATTTAACCTATTTCCATCTATTGTGTGTGAGTATCCATTGAGATGGATTTTTTAATATCATTTTTTCTAATAATTTATTTAATTCTAAAGTTATCATTTCTACACTGTCATTTCGATCAAATTTAATAGGTTTATCAATTGTTAAGTTAAAATACAGATTGTCATATCTTTCAATAAATACTGGCACAATTTCACAATCAAATCTTCTGATTATTTGTGCAGGGATTGTTGTTGTATATGCAGGTTTACCAAATAAATCAGATTTAATACCTTCAGTAACTCTCTGATCAATCATTAGAGCTATTGAATAATTTTTTTTTATGTAATCCACTAATTCCCTTGTTCCACTTTTCCCTTTTTTTATTTGATTCTTACAAATATATTTCAACCTAATTCTTTCCATAATTTTATTTAAAAAAATATTATTTAGAGGTCTATATATGGCTGCTAGATTAATACCTAATGTATCAAGATACATTGCCATTAATTCAAAATTGTTAAAATGTCCGGATACAAATATTACCTTTTTATTATTAATTTTAATTTCATCAAGATAATGTTTTCCATTTATATTTATATATTTGTCAAAAGTTCCGTTTTTAAATTTATCAAGATAAACATATTCAGAAAGTATTCTTCCATAGTTTTCAAATACTTCATTTACAACTTGATTTTCATTAATATTTAGATTTGAATTATTTTTAATAATATTAATATTTTTTTTTATAATTCTATCAGTTCTAATAATTTTTCCAAAAATTCTTCCAATAATTGATCCAAAATTAGAAGCTTTTTTATAACCTAATATTTTGAATAATATTAGTAAAAACATAATAAAAATAAACTGAGTAAAATACTTAAAATATTTCATATATAATTATAGAGAAATTTATTAAACTCGGAATAATTTTTAACTTTTAAATCAACATTAGTAAATTTAATTTTATTTTTACCAAATTTTTTAACTTTCATAAAGTCTTTTTCAGTTGTTACTATTTTTAACTTATCTTTTTTAGCTTTTTGAATAATCTCAGTTATATCAGTATGACTATATTCGTAGTGATCTGGAAAAATTATCTTTTTTTGAACTTTTATTTTATTTTCTTTTAGTAATTGAAAAAAATTTTGAGGAGTACCAATGCCACAAAACGCTAAATAACCTGATTTAATATCTAAATCTTTTTTATTCTTTAAAATATACTTACCATAAAATATTTTAATTTTTTTATTATGTTTTTTTAGATCATTTGTAAGTAAATAATTTTCTTTACCATTTATAAATATTGCATCATAATTTTTAAGCTCGTTCAAGCTTTCCCTTAAAGGTCCAGCAGGTATAAGCTTTTTATTTCCAAAACCAGCAAGACTACTAAAACAAACTATAGACAATGTATAATTAATTGATTTATCCTGCAAACCATCATCGAAAATGGCAATACTTTTTTTGAGATTTTGAATCTTTTTAAGCCCATCAAGCCTTTTTTTTGGAAGTATTAAATTAGTTTTTTTCTCAAGTAATTTTTGTTCATCAACTTGATCTTCATACTTTTTTTTTATTACATAAGTTTTGAATTTTGTTTTCAAAATTTCATTTAATTTTATAACAAGCTGAGTTTTACCTGTTCCACCTAAATAAATATTACCAACGCATATAGTTGGTATAACTGTTTTATATTTTTTTTGATTTTTTTTTATAAAATTAACTATTGTTGTAATAAATGTAAATGGTAATAACAAAACTGATATCATGTTATTATCATTCCAAAATTTAGGTTTAAAAATCTTCACTTTAAATAAATTTTTTAATTTCTATGTAGGTTAGGTTTAATATTTTTTGCCCATATTTTATTAGCTTTTTATTTTCAAAAACTAAATGTTTTTTCTTAAGTAATTTTTCAATTATTTTTTTTCCTCTATTATAGCTACTGAATGTATTAGAAATTTCCATTGATTTAAGTTTTCCATATATTTCAACGAAATTATCAATATTTGGTCCATGAATTATTCTACAACCTAGCTTAGCCGGTTCCAAAGGATTTTGGCCACCATGTTTAATTAATGATCCACCCATGAAAACTAAATTAGAAATTTTATAAAATTTATTTAATTCACCATATGTATCAACGAGATATATGTCGGTATCTTCATCAATTTTTTTCTTCGAACTATGTAAATGAGTTTTTAAATTTAATTTTTTTATTTCATCATTTATTTGTGTAATTCTTTCTATATGTCTGGGAACTATTATAGAAATGATTTTTTTTAAATTCTTCTTTCTTTTAAAATAAATATGATTTTTAATAATAAAGTCTTCTTCATTAAAATGAGTACTAGCAGCAGTAATTAAAATTTTTTTCTTATTAAAGAATTTAGAAGTTTTTCTGTCTAAAAAATCAGTTTTTACTTTTTTACTTGTTGTAAATTTTAGATTACCTATGTTTATTATATTTTTTGCCCCTAGAGTAGCTAGTCTATTTTGAGTTTCTTTATTTTGAGCAAAACTTAAAACAAATTTATCAAAAATTTGATTTGAAAAATTTCTTATTTTTTTCCATCTTTTGAAAGATTTAGCTGTCATTCTTGCATTAATTAAAAGCAAATTAATTTTTCTTTCATGAATACTATGAATTAGATTTGGCCAAATCTCAGACTCACATAATAAAAGAGATGATGGTTTCCAATAATTTAAAAATTTATCAATAATAATTTTGTTATCAATTGGAAAAAACTGATGAATTGTTTTTTTAAATTTAAAGTTGCTAAATATTCTAGATGAGCTTAATGTTGTAGTGGTAACTAATATTTGATTTATTTTTATATTATTCTCAAATTTTTCAATCAAGGGCACTATGCTGAGTAGCTCGCCTACACTTGAACAATGAAACCAAATTAATTTTCCTTTTTTTCTCTTTTCTGATTTAGAGGCATATCTCTCAAGAAATCTATTTAAATTTTCTTTACCTCTAATAACTCGATAGAAAATTATAAATGGAGAAATCAGCAAAAATATTTCACTAATTATCCTATAAATAAATTTCATTAATTTTTACTTAACTGTTTTTGATAAAAATTTTTATAAATTTCTGAAGTGTTCAATAGTTCATTATGGTTTCCTTCACCAACCAATTTTCCTTTTTCGATTACATATATTTTATTGGAATTAATAACAGTTGATAATCTATGAGCTATAACAATTGTTGTTCTTCCTTTAGTTAACTGATTTATAGCTATTTGAATTTTTTCTTCAGTCTCAGAGTCCAGTGATGAAGTTGCTTCATCTAATAAAATAATCTTGCTCTTTTTTAGCATTGCTCTTGCAATAGATAAACGTTGTTTTTCTCCCCCAGACAATCTAAAACCATTTTCTCCAATTAAGGTATCGTATCCTTGAGGCATTTTTTTTATAAAATCATGACAATTTGAAAGTTTTGCCGCCTCAATAACTTCTTCTTCTGTTGCGTTTAAATTAGAGTATTTAATATTATTTTTAATTGTATCATCAAATAAAGTAGTATCTTGACTGACTAAAGATATATTTTTTCTTAATGATTTAAGTGAAATTTGATTTATAGGTTTTCCCTCAATAATAATTTCTCCTTTTGATGGTTCATAAAATCTTGGAATTAAATTTAGTATTGTTGATTTTCCAGCACCACTATGACCTACAAGAGCAGTCATTTCTCCACTTTTAATATTTAAAGACAAATTATCTAAGATATTGCTTTCACTTTCCGAATATTTAAAAGTTATATTATTAAAATTGATATCACCTTTGCTTAAAATTAATTCTATACCTTCGTCAGCATCAATATTTTTATCATTAATTATAGGCAACAATCTTCTTGCGGCAGAAATTCCCTGGAAAACTCCCATATTTAATGTCGCCAAGGATCTAACAGGTTGATAGGCCAACATCATTGCAGCCAAAAAAGAAAAAAAATTATTAAGCTCAAGTTCACCATTAATTATTAAACTTCCAGAATAATAAATTAAACCTCCTATCATCAAGCCAGTCAAAGTTTCCATTATAGGAGTTGCGCGGGTCATTACCGTTTCGATTTTAACAACTTTATCTTTAAAGCTAGTTATGATTTTACTTAATCTCTCATTTTCATACATCTCTGTTTGAAAAATTTTTATAATTTTATGATTTCTTATTATCTCAAGAAAAAAAGAATTCAAAAAACCAGATACCTCTTGTGACTCAGTAGTTACTTTGCCAATTCTTTTACCTAAAGACTTTGATGCGATTGATGCTAGGGGAATCATTATCAAAGCAAAAATTGCAAGCTTCCAATTTTGGTAAAACATCACAGAAATTAGACCTATAAGAGTTAATGTATCTTTGGTAAACAACAGAATAGTATTCGTAACCAATCCCTTTACTAAACCAGCATCATAGTTGATATGTGAAAGGAATTTTCCTGAATGTTTTTTATCTATTTTTTCAACACTTGAAATCAATATTGATTTCATAATTTGTAATTGTAAAATTTTTTGTATCTCTCCACCGACACGTATCAATATTATTTTTGCTAAGTATAAAGAGGTACCTTTTACAGTAAAAGCGAATAAAATTGCAAAAGGAATCAATAACATCAATTTTTGGTTTTTTTCTATAAATATTTTTTCAATTGCTGGATCTAATAGGTATGCAATTAATGATGTGCTTCCAGCAACTAAAACAGAAAAAAAAACAGATAGAAATATTTTACCCAAAAATTTTCTGGTATAATCTTTATAAAGTTTTTTTAAAATATCAATGTTTGTCATTATTTATAATTTACCCACAAGAATATTTATTAATACTATTAGTCCTAATAAACTATTACTTTTAAAAATTTTTAAGCATAGACCTTTATTGTCTTTTTCAAATTTGTGTATCTGAAAAAAAAATAAATGAATAAAAATTAATAAAATCCCCATAAAAAAATAATTATTTAATTGCAATAAAATTCCTACAGTTATGTAACTTAAAATAAAAAATAAATAACATATCGATAAAAATATTTTTGGATTATCCCTAAATTTTATTGATGTTGATTTTACTCCTATAATTTCATCATCTTCAATGTCCTGAAAACCATATATAGTGTCGTAACCCAATGTCCAAAATATGGCGCCAAGATAGAATATTAATGCAACTATACTTATGCTATTGTTAATAGACGTCCATCCTAGCAATAATCCATAATTAAATGTGAATCCTAAAAACAATTGGGGCCAATAAGTAAATCTTTTCATCAGGGGATAAGTGAATGCAAAAGGCATAGAGAAAATTGCTAATAAAATTGTTAAAAAATTGAAATTAATTAAAACTAAAAAGGCTAATGAACATAATATTAAAGAATAAATAGATGCTAATTTAATACTTATTTTGCCAGAAGCTAATGGTCGATTTTTTGTTCTATCAACATTTTTATCAAAGTCTTTGTCAGCAATATCATTTATAATGCATCCAGCTGAACGCATTAGAATGGATCCAGATAAAAATAAAAAAGTGTAAAATAAATATTGTTTAAAACCGTTTTCAAAATCATACGCAATTGTTAATCCCCAAATGCATGGCCAAAACAATAGCATAAAACCAATTGGCTTTTTTAATCTTGTTAATTCAAGAAAGATGCTTATATGAGGCATATCAATTACTAAATAACAAAGATATTTTATTAAGCAAATTTAATCGACATGAATATAGATTACACAGTAGTAGCATTAATGTTTCCAGCTATTCCCTTAATTATGAATGTATACTCTACAAGATTTCACACTTTAAGTGCTTTAATAAGAAAAATTCATGATGAATATGTTTTTGAAAAACATACTCCACCTGAATGGAAGGATCAGCTTAACAACTTAAATGATAGAATTGATGTATTAAAATATTCAATAATGTTTGGTGCATTTGGTTTTTTATTTAATATGTTAACAGTATTCGCACTTTACTTGGATGAATTATTCACGGCTAGAATAATTTTTGGATCATGTTGTTTATCAGTTATGATTTCAATTATTTTCTTTATCAGAGAAATTCAAATTTCTACAAAAGCTCTAAGACTTCACATTTCAGACATAGATGATCAGTTTAAGGAATAATTACGGCTGGACCTAAAATCTTCCTTCCCTCCAAATCTTTGTGAGCATCAGTAGCGTTTTCAAGTTTATATTCTTTAAATATGTTTATTTTAACTTTTCCAGAAGTTACTTTTTCAAATAGAATTTTAGAAGCCTCATCTATCTCATCTTGAGTACTTAAATATTGTTGCATTGATGGTCTAGTTAAATATAGACCTTTTGGTTGTATTAATTTTGGAACATTAATATCTGATAAAGGACCAGATGCGTTTCCAAAAGAAACCATCATTCCCCTAACGCTTAAACATTCTAAAGAACTTTCAAGTGTATTTTTACCCACACCATCGTATACAACTGGTACACCTTTTTTATTTGTGATTTCCAAAACTTTTTTTGCAAAATCATCTTTATTATAATTAATCACATGATCATAACCATTTTGTCTGGCATTTTCTATTTTATCATCTGAGCCAACTGTTCCTATAACCTCACATCCTAAACTTTTAGCCCATTGACCAAAAATTTGTCCAACACCTCCAGCAGCAGCATGAAATAATATAGTTTCACCTTTTTTAACTGGATATGTTTTGTGTAATAAATAAAATGTAGTTAGACCTTTAGTCATCAAAGTTGCAGCTACTTTAAAATCAACACTATCAGGTATCTTCACCAAATTTTTAGTGGGATAATTTCTATGCGTTGAATATGCTCCCAACGGCGCACCAGCATACGAAACTCTATCACCTACTTTAAAATTTTTAATATCTGAGCCTAACTTAGTTATTATTCCAGCTCCTTCCGCTCCAATCCCGGTCGGAAGCTTTAAAGGGTATAAGCCTGATCTATGATAAGTATCAATATAATTTAATCCGATTGCCTTATGTTCAATTGTAACTTCATCTGATTTTGGATTTCCCAAAGATATTTCTCTTAACTCTAATACCTCCGGTCCACCATTTTTTGATATATTTATTGCTTTCATCTATTTTACAAAAGTTCCAGTTTGGTAATCCTCTATTGCTTGAAGGATCTCTTGCTTGGTATTCATCACAAATGGTCCGCCTCGAGCTATTTGTTCACCAATTGGTTTGCCTGAGATTAGTAGAAATTTAGCACTAGATAAAGCTGAAACTTCCAAATTTTTTCCTCTTGTTAATAAAATTAAAGTTGAGTCTTTAACTTTGTGGTGAGTTTTATTTCCAATTTCAATTTCTCCGTTTATTAAATAAATAAATGAGTTATGACTTGATGGGATTTCATAAGAAAATTCTTTATCTTTTTTAAGCTCGACATCAAAATAAATTGGTTCTACATTATGTCCTTTAATTGGACCCTCTGCATTTTTAAATTTACCTGCAATTACCTTAATCTGTTTTTCAGCATCTTTATGAATAGACATTTGATCTGCATTTATATAATGATACTCTGGCTTACACATTTTAGTCTTAGCAGGCATATTTATCCACAATTGAAAACCATGAAGTTTACCTTCTTTCATTGCGGGCATTTCAGAGTGAATAATTCCACTTCCTGTCTTCATCCACTGAACATCTCCTGCTGTCATTCTACCTTGACCTCCAGTGCTATCTTTATGTTCAAAATCTCCAGCAAGCATATATGTAACTGTTTCAATACCTCTATGAGGGTGAGGAGGAAATCCTGCAATGTAATCATCTTTATTTTCAGATCCAAATTCATCTAACATTAAAAATGGATCAAAATAGTT
>MDTA01214863.1_pt1 | contig 15147 bp, 14 predicted proteins | sample 811151 | NCBI WGS metagenome assembly MDTA01 (sample SAMN05326648, study PRJNA326480) | marine metagenome | isolation source: seawater | place: Indian Ocean: South | collected 2010 | reverse complement strand
GGGACTGCGACCACGTTTGATGTGGTGGACATTGATGGAGCATATATTGGTGGAGTAATAGCGCCTGGTATAAATCTAGCGATGAAAGCTCTTCATGAGCAGGCCGCAGCCTTGCCATATATTGACGTTTCCAAACCACAGAAAGTTATTGGAACAAATACCGTTGAGTGTATGCAGTCAGGTATTTTTTGGGGTTATTTAAGTTTAATTGAAGGTTTAGTGGAAAAAATCCAGAATAATCGAAAGACGAAAGTTCGGGTTATTGCAACAGGAGGCTTGTCTACACTATTTAGCCAGGAAACGTCAGTATTTGATTATGTAGACTTAGATCTAACTTTGGGAGGCTTAGTTGAAATCTACAATTACAACATGAAAGAAAGTAACAAATGAGTACAAGGAAAAGGTTAATTTATCTTCCTCTCGGTGGTGCAGGTGAAATAGGAATGAATATGTACCTTTACGGATATGGATGTCCGGGTTCTGAAGAATTTATATTAATTGATGTCGGGGTGTCTTTCCCAAGTTTAGATAGGTCACCTGGAGTTGATCTCATCATACCAGATACAAAATTTATTGAAAAAAATATAAATAGATTACGGGGTATCTTTATTACCCATGGTCATGAAGATCACATCGGTGCTTTGGGCCATGTATGGGACAGAATCAAAGCACCAATTTATTGTCGAGAATTTACTGGAATCATTGCTGAAAATAAATTGAACAAAATTGGAGAAACCAAACAAAAAATTACTGTGGTGGATACCTTTCCAAAGATGATTAAGTCAGGACCTTTTAAAGTTGGTTTTGTGCCAGTATCGCATTCGATACCGGAAGCCTCTAGCTTAGTAATTGATACACCGAATGGTCGAGTTATTCATACGGGCGACTTTAAAATAGATGAGCAACCAGCTTTAGGTGACTCATTCAATGAAGGCTTATTCAATGAAATTAAAAAGCCTGGTATTTTGGCTACTATTTGTGACTCAACTAACGTTTTTTCGGAAAACCAGGGTCGATCTGAGACTGCTATTAAAAAAAATGTATATAACTTAATTAAAAGTCAAAAAGGCATAGTCGTTGCGACGACCTTCGCTTCAAATATTGCGCGTGTGTTGACTTTAGCAGAATGTGCTCATGCTGCTGGAAGAAAAATTTTAATTTTAGGTCGCGCTATGCAGTCCATGGTTGCAATGGCAAAATCAGTTGGTTTTTTAAAAAGCTTGCCGCCAATCATTTCAATTGACCAAATATCCGAAATTTCGAGGTCTAAGCTTTTTATCATTGTGACTGGTTCACAAGGTGAAAGCAGGGCCGTTTCGGCTCAATTAGCAAAACAAAGCTATATGGGAGTTGAATTAAAATCAAATGATTGCTTTTTGTTCTCGTCTAAAACAATCCCGGGAAACGAAATTGCCGTTTCTGAAGTGATTAATAATTTGGTTAAAAAAGGCGTTAATGTAATCGATGATTCGTCTGGCCTCTATCATGTCTCGGGTCACGCCAATAGACCAGATCTTGAAAGATTGCATCATCTATTTAAACCGAAATTAGTTATCCCGATGCACGGCGAGGATCGTCACGTTTGGAAGCATTCTAATCTGGCAAAAGAGATTGGTTATAATACTGTAAATGTTACAAACGGTTCAGTTCTTGAGATAATGAAAACAGGCAAGGCAAAAATTGTTGAGGAGGTTGAGCACGGTCGCCAATACCTAGATGGCGGTAAGTTGATTAACTCTCGGGCTGGTGTCGTAAAGACCCGACTGCAGTTAGCTTCCTGGGGACATGTTTCTGTTTCAGTGCTACTTGAAGAGGACAAAGTTCTGGAAAATGGTATCTGGGTAAAAACAAAGGGGTTACCATTCATTGATGAAGAACTGTTTTACTTAGAGTCTGATCTAGAGAAAAGCCTTACTAAAGGTTTATATGAGTTAGAAAGATATTTGTTGAGTGACGATACCTATTTGGAAGGGATAATACAGAGAATTGTAAATAAAATTTGTAAAAAAGCATTTTATAAAAAACCAGTTACCACCATTTTTATAAATAGGTTATCTTAAAATTTAATTTATTTTCGCAATGAGTTCTTTTTCAGAATAAAAGCTGGGATATGATCGCCCATTCCAATTACCGGTTTCGTATGAAACTGAGGTTTAACGTCTTTGGTAATTCTAGCCTTTTTAGTTTTTTGTAATGGTTGCTTTTGTTCATATTCTTGATCTGTTAGCCGACTGCTTTCACTTGGATTGTCCGCTTCAGATAAAAAGTTTTTAATTCTAAAGATCTTATGTCCTAACAAACTTTCAATCTTTTTAAGCATACCTATTTCGGACTTTAAACAGATCGTGTAAGCTTCGCCTTTTCTTCCCGCTCTACCAGTTCGCCCTATTCTGTGCACGTAATCCTCTGGCTGAATTGGTATATCAAAGTTAAAAACATGACTCACGGATGGGATATCAAGACCACGGGCCGCAACATCTGATGCTACTAATAGTTTTAAGAGGCCATCCTTAAATAATTTGAGGATTTTAGTTCTCTCTTTCTGTTCTAAATTTCCATGAATAGCATTTGCGTCAAAGCCATGCTTTCTCAAAGATTTGGTTAAAATATCTACATCTATCTTTTTATTACAGAAAATTATACCATTAGTTAAATTGGGCGCCTGTTTGTTCAACAGCTCTCTAAGTATTTTTCTTTTTTCGAACGGAATAAGTTGTTTCTTTGTTGGCTTGTATATAGTGGCCCGCTGTTCTATTTTGTCAGAAGCGGTGGCCTGCTTAGAAACCTCTATATAAACAGGCGCTTGCAAGAACTCTTTTGTAAGTCTTTCTATCTCAGGGGCCATTGTCGCCGAAAAAAATAGTGTCTGCCGTGTGAAAGGAGTAAGTTTAAATATACGTTCAATATCAGGTATAAAACCCATATCTAACATACGATCTGCTTCGTCAACAACCATAATTTGTACGCCATTAAGCATAAGCTTACCTCTATCAAAATGATCTAGAAGCCTTCCTGGCGTGGCTATTAATACATCTACCCCACGATCAATTATTTTGTCTTGATCTTCAAAGCTCTCACCACCAATAAGCAAGGCTTTTGAAAGCTTCGTATTCCTGGCGTAATTTTCAAAGTTTGTAGCTACTTGGGCAGCTAATTCTCTGGTTGGACATAAAACTAAACTTCTTGCAATTCTCGCTCGAGCCCTTCCTTTTGAAAGTAATGAGATTATTGGTAGGGTAAACGAGGCTGTTTTACCGGTTCCTGTCTGTGCAATACCTAAAATATCTTTTCCAGTTAGCGCTTCTGGTATTGCTTTTTTTTGAATTGGAGTCGGCTTATGATACCCTGACTCAACTATTGCCGCTAAAATTTCCGAATTAAGCCCAAGATCGTTGAATGATGTCATTTCCTTAATCACAACCAGTAGTAAAATTAGTGTTCAATTGGCCTTGTCCTTATTTATAACACTGTATTATATAATTCTTCTATTGGGGTCAATTGAATCAGATACATGATTGTAGTATTTGTATATTACTAAACATTAGTAATGTGTTAAACTTAGGGTGGCATTCTATAAAAGGTAATGAGTAATGGATAATAGAGGGAAAAGATTCAAAGGACTGATTGATTTAAAAGTTTTAAGTGTCAAACATTGGACAGAAAAAACTTTTTCTTTCGTAGTAGAACGACCAACAGGATTTCGTTTCAGATCTGGTGAATTCGCAATGATTGGTCTGGAGGACGGCGCATCACCCTTACTTCGAGCATATTCTATAGCTTCTCCTAACTGGGCAGATGACTTAGAGTTTTATTCAATAAAAGTTCAAGATGGGCCACTAACCTCAAGGTTGCAAAACCTCAAAGTAGGAGATTACATACTTTTAAGGCCCAAGCCCGTTGGTACATTAGTTCTTGATGCTCTTTTAACTGGGAAGCGTCTTATTTTGTTATCAACTGGAACTGGAATTGCTCCATTTGCCAGCGTTATAAGGGATCCTGAGACCTACGAAAAATTCGAAGAAGTTGTTTTGACTCATACTTGTAGAGAGTTGCTAGAGTTAGATTATGGCAAATCACTGGCTAAAAATATGCTCGCAGACCCTTTACTTTCAGAGATTATTGGCTCGAAGTTTTCGTTGATTTCCACGACGACGAGAGAAAATAGTGAGTTCACTGGCCGTATGACGAATTGGCTACTTGATAGCAGGTTTAAAAATTTCACTGGGGAATCACTGAATGTTGAAAACGATCGAGTAATGATTTGCGGAAGTATGGATATGCTCAAATCGCATAAGGGAATATGCGAGAATATTGATATGATTGAAGGGTCAAACTCTGATCCAGGTCATTTTGTCATAGAAAAAGCATTTACTGATTAATTTAGTAAATATTAATATAATATCTGAATTTCCTTCGTGTCACTAAAATTCAGCGATGGGTAGTCGCGATTTACTCTATCAATATCCCATTGAATTCTCGTGAGGTAGACCGGTGAACCGTCGTGATCATTCGCCATTTGTGGTTTATTTTCCGAAGCAAATAGATCGATTTGTTCTGGGTCACCAGTTATCCATCGAGCTGATGTGAAGGCGCAACCATCAAATTTTACAGATAAACCGTATTCATTTATGATCCTGCTTTCCAAAACATCAAATTGTAACGCACCTACCACTCCAATTATCCACTTGTTTCCAATTAGTGGCCGAAATAATTTACTCATTCCCTCTTCAGCAAATTGTAAAAGAGCTTTGTCTAAATGCTTAGATTTTATTGGATCAAGGCAAATTACGGTTTTTAATAGTTCTGGAGCGAATGATGGTAGGCCCGTGAATTGTATTTTTTCTCCTTCTGAGAAACTATCACCGAGACGAATTTGACCGTGGTTAGGTATACCAATTATATCACCAGCCCAAGCATCGTCCGTAATTTCTCGATCGTTGGCTAAAAACATTACGGGGTTAGAGATCGACATATATTTTCCTGACCTTACATGCTTTAATTTCATACCACGCTTGAAGTGCCCCGAGCAGAGTCGTACATAAGCGACCCGGTCGCGGTGTTTCTGGTCCATGTTTGCTTGGACCTTAAATACAAACCCTGAAACCGATTTTTCATATGTTTTTATTTGTCGGGGGCTTGCTTCGTGATTTCGAGGCGGTGGGGCTAAATTAATTATACCATTCAAGAGTTCTTTGATCCCAAAGGAATTGATTGCAGATCCAAACCAAATTGGAGTCATGTTTCCACCTAAAAAGGACTCATTGCAGAATTTTGGAAGTAGACCTTCAACCATTTCGATTTCTTGTCGTAGCTTCTCCAGTAGCGTGTTGGGTAGGTATTTTGAAATTACAGGATCGTTCAAGCCATTAATTTTGATACTCTCAGATTTGATATTCTTATCTATCCGATTTAAAAGTTCGATGCGACTGTTTACAATATCATAGCACCCCATGAAATCTTGCCCCGAGCCAATTGGCCAACTTACAGGGACGACGTCAATTGTCAAAAGTTCTTGTATTTCATCTATAATTTCAAAATTGTCTCGACTATCGCGGTCCATTTTATTACAAAAGGTCATTATAGGTAATTCTCTTGACCTACTGATTTCAAATAGTTTTTTTGTCTGACTTTCTATTCCTTTTGCGCCGTCGATTACCATAACTACAGAGTCAACAGCAGTGATTGTTCTGTATGTGTCCTCTGAAAAATCTGAATGGCCTGGAGTATCAATCAAATTTATCCAAAAATTTTTGTATGGGAAAGACATTGCAGATGTAGAAACCGATATGCCTCTCTCCTTTTCTAATTGCATAAAGTCAGACTTCGCTCTGCGCGCATCTCCTTTGGCTTTTACTTGACCAGCGAGCTGTATAGCGCCACCATAAAGTAAGAACTTTTCAGTTAATGTGGTTTTTCCAGCATCCGGATGGGAAATTATTGCAAAAGTTCGCCTTTTTTTTATTTCATTTTCCATTTTTGGTTCTTTTAGTAGTAATGAATGTAGGTTATTGGTTTACTTAGTGTTAATCAGTAACATGGAATATTAATTAATTTATCGCAATGTAATTTAATGTAAAAAAATTTTCTAGGTGAAAGGATAACGTTGTTATGGATTTAGGAATAGCTGGAAAAAGTGCTCTTTTATGTGCTTCATCTAAAGGGCTTGGATATGGTTGTGCTACTGCATTGGCCGAAGCAGGAGTTCACATAACCCTTTGCTCAAGAAATAAAAGTAATATAGACAAGGCAACACAAGCTCTCAGAAAATATGACGTAAAAGTTAACTCAGTAGCGTGTGATATAGCAACAGATGAGGGTCGACGAAAGGTTCTAGACTTATTGCCTCAGCCAGATATCTTGGTAAATAATTGTGGGGGGCCGCCGCCAGGTGCATGGGCTGATTGGCAGAAAGTTGACTTTTTAAAGGCTGTAGAAGCAAATATGCTTTCGCCAATATTATTGATTCAGCAAGTTCTTCCATGGATGATTGAAAAGGGTTGGGGTAGAATTGTTAATATTACTAGCGGCGCTGTAAAAGCCCCGATACCTGCGCTTGGCTTATCCAATACTGCTCGAGCTGGACTAACAGGTTTTGTTGCAGGCGTTTCCCGACAAGTTGCCTCAAAGGGCGTATGCATAAATAACTTACTACCTGGCATTCATGATACTGATCGTATAAAAGGTTTTGATGAGAAGATGTCTCTTGATCAGGGAATTTCGATAGCAGAGGTAAGAGATAAAAAGTCTTCTGCTATTCCAGTTGGCCGTTATGGTACGGCAGATGAATTTGGAAAAATATGCGCTTTTTTGTGTAGTCAGCATGCGGGCTTTATTGTGGGGCAAAATATTGTGATTGACGGTGGAGCTATAAATGCGACAATCTAGAAACATAATAGATTTGGTCTTTTCAGGGGTTCGAGCAAGTTACTTAGCAGACGATGAAATCCAAAACTAAGAACGGGACGTTTTAATATAATGGCTGACGCAATTGATAGCTTAACTCTTAAAAACATAACGAGGCAGTATAAAGAAAAACAAGCAGTCAAAAATTTAAGTTTAAAGTTGGTTGCGGGACAAATTACATGTTTGTTGGGGCCTTCTGGTTGTGGAAAATCCACAACTTTGCGTATTGCTGCAGGAATTGAACGACAGGATTCTGGAGAAGTTCATATTTCCGGTACGTTGGTATCAAATTCAAATGGCCTACATTTAGAGCCAGAGAAACGGAATGTTGGCTTAATGTTCCAGGATTTTGCATTGTTTCCTCATTTAACAATATTAGAAAACGTGATTTTTGGTATAAGATATGACTCAGGAAAAGAGAAGGTTCGTGAGCGGGCGATAAATTTGCTTGAGCGGGTCAATTTAGCTGATAATCAAGGCAAATATCCGCATATGTTGTCTGGAGGTGAACAACAAAGGGTTGCGTTAGCACGCGCCATTGCTCCAAAACCAAGAGTTATGCTTATGGATGAGCCTTTCTCTGGATTAGATAATAGATTAAGAGATGACGTTAGGGATTACACGCTCTCTTTTCTAAAGGAAGAAGGAACAGCAGTTCTGTTAGTTACCCATGAGCCAGACGAGGCAATGCGCATGGCAGATAGCATAGCTCTTATGCGAGACGGAGCGATAATTCAAGAGGCTGCGCCATATAACATGTACAATAAGCCTAATGATGCTGAGGTTGCAGCATTTTTTTCTGATATTAACATAATTAGAGGTAGAGTTAAGCATTCTCGGATTGAGACGTCATTTGGTTGGTTTATCACGCCTGGCGTTGAGGACGGTACGCCTGTGGAAATATTGATCAGGCCACAACATTTGAAAATAGATTTTGATAGAAATGGGAGAGGACCGAACCCTACCTCGGAGGATGGAGTTCCGGCAAGAGGCAAGGTTAAGAGAGCTCGATTCATGGGTAAAGAAAGTCTAGTTGAGGTGATAATGGACTCAAATTCGTCAGAGTTAAAAGCTACCATTCCTGGAGTATTTTTACCAGCGTCAGGAACTCCTTTGTGGCTTTCCATGAGACGTGATCGATGTTTCGTGTTTAAAGTTTAATTTTGACAAAATTAGATGTCATAACATTTAGACCTTTTGATATAAAGAAAAATATTATAAGAATAAACGATGTTAAATTAATTAGACCAAATAGCTTTACAAAAAAATTAAGTTAATAACGTGGAGAAAATGATGTTAAACAATATAGGTTTACCCGGAATACTGTTAATTGCGGTAGTAGTTTTAGTTTTATTTGGTAGAGGAAAGATCTCTTCTATCATGGGAGAGGTCGGTAAAGGAATTACAAGTTTTAAAAAGGGCGTAAGCGATGGTAAAGCTGAAATTGATAAGGCTAATGAGGATTTGGAAATAAAAACAAAAGATGTAAGCCCAGAAGAAAATAAGCTTTAATATTCAGAAAAAGAGATTTAGTTTATGTTTGATTTGGGAACAATGGAATTGTTGTTAATAGCTGGGACGGCTTTAATCGTCGTTGGTCCTAAAGATTTGCCTGTTATGTTTAAAAAGGTTGGAAATTTTGTTGGTAAAGCGAGAAGAATGGCCCGCGAATTTCAAAATACCATGGAGTCTGCCGCCGATGATACTGGGCTCAAAGAAACAACGCGAATGCTGAACACTATTCAATCGGCATCTAGTCCGACAAAGTTTGGTAAGTCCGTTTTAAAAGACGCTTTGGAAATTGATGAAAGTTTGGACATTGAGTCCGAAAGAAAAGTTCCTGATGAAATTCGATCGAAAGATGAACCGTCAAAAAGAAAGAAAAGCCTTATAAAAAGTGAAGAAAAGCAAGGTGTTAGTAAAAAATAGGCAAAGTTTTCTTCTCATGACGATTTATTAAATTTTTCTGCGTGCTACAAATGTTTTACTTTTCTAACTTATTTTTTGGAGTTTAAAAGATTAATTATGTCAAATAACAGAGACGAAAAGGAAATAGAGTCTACTGCTGCACCGTTAATTGAGCATTTGAGCGAGTTGAGAAACCGTTTAATATGGTGCGTTTTGGCATTTATCATAGCTATGATCTTATGTTTTACTGTAGCTTCGCAAATATTTGATTTTTTAGCGAAGCCGGTAGTAGACATATTGATTAGTAATGGTCAAGCCCCAGATCTGATTTTTACGGGTCTGCAACAAGGATTTATGGTAAATATTCAGATTTCCCTTTTTGGTGGATTTATATTGGCCTTCCCATTTATTGGAATCCAATTATGGAAATTCGTTGCCCCTGGACTTTATAAAAATGAGAAAAGTGCATTTTTACCATTTTTGTTGGCCTCACCAATTTTATTTTTTATTGGAGCGTCTTTTGCATTTTATATTGTGATTCCATTAGCGTTTGATTTTTTTCTTGGATTCCAAAAGGATAGCGATACTTCTTTAACCGATATTGTTGGCATTTCTTACTTAGGAACAATTAATGAGTACCTTAGTTTAACTATGAAATTTATTATTGCTTTTGGTCTATGTTTTCAACTTCCTGTACTTTTAACATTAATGGGTAAAGCTGGTCTGGTTTCATCTGTAGCTTTAGCAAAAGTTCGAAAGTATGCTGTAGTGGGGATACTATTACTTGCTGCAGTAGTAACTCCACCGGACGTGATTACCCAAATTATTTTATTCTCTGTCGTATACGCTCTTTATGAAATTTCCATTTTTATGGTAAAAATAGTTGAACGCAATAGAGTGGATAATGATGTAGAGGAAGTAATTAAAAATTAGTGCTTTGATGGGGGATCCGGGGATCCAGGGAAATTTTATGAAGCGAGATGAAATTTTATATCAGATCATGGAAAGTCTAGAGAGGTTAACTCCAAAGCCTCCCAATCTTCCAAATTTTAAAAAGAATCATACTTTTATCTGGAAAGATTTGCCCTATCGTTTGGAGGCTATCAACAACGTTCGAGCTTTGAACGTTGATTGTTTGGTCGGTATCGATGATGTAAAATCAATTCTTGTAGAAAATACACGGCAATTTAGTGCCGGTTATTCGGCCAATAATGCTTTGTTGTGGGGCGCAAGAGGTATGGGAAAATCATCGTTGGTAAAGTCAGTACATTCACTTTTTACGGCTAGTAATCTAAAACTAATAGAAATTCGTCGTGAGGATTTAGGCAGTTTGGAACGCCTAATTGTACAAATTGAAAATCTCAAATACAGATTTATTATATTTTGTGATGATTTATCTTTCGGTACTGATGATCCAGAGTATAAGTCCTTAAAGGCGTTACTTGATGGTGGGTTACAAAGTAAACCTCGCAACATAATATTTTATGCAACCTCAAATAGAAGACATTTAATGCCAAGAGAAATGATTGAGAATGAAAAGTCTTCGGCCATATATCCATCAGAGTCTGTGGAGGAAAAAATATCTTTGTCAGATAGGTTTGGTTTGTGGCTTGGCTTTTACAAGTGTACACAGCATGATTATTTTAAAATGATAACTAGTTATGCTGAGATGGCTGGCATTAAAATTGACCATGACACTTTGTGCAATGAAGCCTTAGTATGGCAGCAAACTAGGGGCTCTAGGTCGGGTAGGGTAGCATGGCAGTTTATAACTGATCTGGCAGGGCGAAATAATATCGATTTGTCAAAAATACTGTGAGCAGCGGAATAAGTTATCTAAGCATTGTTTTAGGATCAATGCTTTCCATTCCTTTTCGAATTTCAAAATGCATAGAACCCAACCCGTTGGATTTATTTTTCAAAACTTCTCCAATCTTTTGACCTTGAGTGACTTTCTGTTCTTTAGTTACTATAACTTCTGTTAACCTACCATATATTGTAATTAATTGATTTTCGTGGCGAATTAATATTATTTTTCCATCCCCTCCAACTATATCTGATATAAGAACAACCTTACCGTCTGCAACTGCAAATACAGGTTCGTTAGCATTTGTTTCATAATCGATACCGTTGTTGCTATTACTTCCTTTGTCTTGAGAGTAATCGTTAATAATTGTCCCGACTACTGGCTGTATAAAAGGGTTTTGATCGCTAATAAAAGTTTGAGAAGAAGACGAAGAAGCAGTACTTCTCGGTATAGACTCATTGTTTACGTCAGAAAAATTATCACCTGATTTTTTTTCCTCTGCATTTTGTTGTTTGGGTGGTTCTACTTCTAGTGTTAAGTCTTTTGCCTCTTTCGTATTCATCCCATCGGACTCATTTTTTTCTGTAGTTGAAATAGGTTTACCAACAGGGTCTTTTTCAATATCCAAACTACTTACGGCTGCAGGTATAATTATTTCTCTTCCAGTTTTGATTTCCAGATCAGGTCCCAGACCGTTCCATGTCGCAATCGAATTTACCGAAACGTTGTATGCTCTCGCAATAGAGTAAACTGTTTCTCCTGTTTTGACCCGATGACGCAATGGATCATTCGCAGAGCTAATTTTTATATTGGAATCGGGTTCACTTTCAATCGTTTCTCTGGTTATTTCTGTGGACCAATTACTGGAAAACGTGAAGTCTGCTTTTGGTACAGCAATCACTTCATTTTTTCTAGGCCTGTAGTTTGGAATTAGACCGTTATACAATGCCAGTTTTTCTCCTGAAAAATCCAGGCGATCTGCTATTTCAGCTATTGTTTCTTCCCCTGAAGCTACTATTATCTGATAGGTATCATATGATATTATTCCTCTGCTATCGGGTTGTGGTCTGCTTAGGGTAGCGATTCTGTTTGTGATGCTAGGTTCCCTCACAAAGGATGTTTTTCCGTCGGTAGAGTTTTTGCATGATGTTATCAGAGCAGTATTGACAAGCAATATTGAAGTAAAAATTAATTTTTGTGTATATTTTGGCATGTTCATGGTCTTCATAAACCTATAAGAATTGGGCATGAGAGATATTCCCGTTTTTTGACTCCGTTAAGGGGTGAAAACGTACAGATTTTAGGTCTGTATATTCATAATTGGTACCGTTTTTTTCAACTTTAACAATTTTTTGTATTTTTTCTGTCATTCCAACAGGAGCCACGAGTACGCCTCGGGGCTTAAGTTGATCAAGTAAAACCTTCGGAATATCTTCGGTTGCTGCTCCGAGTATTATTCGATCAAACGGTGCTTGTTCTTTTAAACCAGTGGTTCCATCTTTACACAAAATGGTGACATTTCGTATTTTTAAGCTATCTATTTTCGCTTTCGCAGTGACTCCCAAGGGTTTTATTATTTCTATAGAGTAAACTCTCCTGGCCATCTTTGCTAAAATTGCAGTTTGGTAACCAGATCCAGTTCCAATTTCAAGAACTTTGCACCGTGAGCTTATACTCAATGATTGACACATAATTCCTACGATACTTGGCTGGGTACTAGTTTGACCGCAAGCTATTGGAAGCGCTATGTCATCAAATGCATAAATCTTGAAGTTATTTCCGATGAAATGGCTTCGAGGTATACTCTCCATGACGCTCAGCAGCTTGGTTTCAGTGACGCCAGCACTACGAAGGTTATATATAAATTTGAAGTTATCAATATTATTGTTCATATGAAAAAAGTTTTTGCAGGTGTTTAAGTTCTTGATATTCAGTTAAATCAGCCTTTAATGGAGTAACCGTTATTTTATTTTTGTTTATTTCATCCATATCGCTATTAAAGCCTTTCAAAGCATTCGTAGAGCGATTTTTTGGTTTATGATTTATCCACAAGAAGGTTCGCCCATTTGGAGACTTTTGTCCCTTCATTCCAAACGAGCCTTTTCTTCTCTGTCCTTGATAGGTCTCAGTGATACCTTTAACGTCTTCTGCTTTTATTGCAGGAAAATTAACGTTATAGAAAGTGTTGTAGTGTGTGTTGTTCCAGCTTGCTGATTTGATCAATGTATCGCATATTTTATAGCCCAACTTCCTAGAGGTATCAAAAGTGTCAGGAAGTGCAATTGACTGCGCAGAGTAGCATTGGCTCAAAGATATAGACTTAACGCCCTGCAAGGCTCCTTCCATGGCTGCACCAACAGTTCCTGAGTATAGAATATCTTCAGAAATATTGTGGCCCTTGTTCACTCCTGATATTATGATATCGGGCTTATAATCTTTCATAACATGATAGACGCCAGCGAGCACACAATCGGCAGGCGAACCTTCAACTGAATAACGTCCTTTTTCGTGTTCAGTTATCAGACTTGGACGTAGGTAAGAAACGGAGTGACCGACACCAGATTGATCAATTGCAGGTGCTATTGTAGTAACTTGCCCGTCTCGACCGGCCAGTTGCCTCGCAATTTCCTCAGCAATAGCCAGGCCTGGAGCTGATATTCCGTCATCATTCGTAACCAATATACATAAACTCATTGAAACTCTCCTGTCGCACCAATCTTGCTTGCGTTGTTCAGATAGGGTTTTAAAGGATCTGGAATATTTATTGAACCATCCTTTTCTTGAAAATTTTCTATTACAGCTATCAGGCACCGCCCTACCGCCAACCCGGAGCCGTTTAAAGTATGAAGATATTCTGGTTTTGAACCATTACTAGGACGGTATCTGGCATTCATTCGTCTGGCCTGAAAATCCCCGCACGTTGAACAACTTGAAATTTCTCTATATTTTTGCTGTCCTGGCAGCCAAACTTCGATGTCATGTGTTTGAGCTGCGCTAAATCCAATGTCACCAGATGATAGAAGCATAGTTCGATATGGAAGATTGAGCACCTCAAGAATATTTTGAGCGCACTCAGTCATCCTATTCAACTCAACTAAGCTTTGTTCAGGCTTAGTTATTGAAACCATTTCTACCTTTTCAAATTGATGCTGACGTAACATGCCTGCAGTATCTCTTCCAGCACTTCCAGCCTCTGATCGAAAACATTGGCTCAAGCAGGTTAAGCGTTTTGGTAATTCTTGTTCATCCAAGATTGTCTCTGAAAACATATTAGTCAGACTAACCTCTGAGGTTGGAATTAACCAATGATCGCAATTAGTTGAATAACTATCAGTAGAGAATTTTGGAAGCTGTCCAGTTCCTAACATTGATTGTGAGTTTACCAAAACTGGTGTCCAAATTTCTGATAAACCATGTTTTGTAAGATGGGTATTTATCATCAATTGCCCTAATGCTCGATGAAGGGCCGCCATACTATTCTCTAATATTACAAACCTACTACCTGATATTTTTGCAGCGTCTTTAAAGTTTAATCCGATGGCACCACTTACATCAAAATGTTCCTTGGCTTTAAAGTCAAAATTCCTTTTTTCTCCCCAGTTTTTTATCTCTATATTATCCGACTCACTTTTTCCATCTGGAACTGTAGCTGTTGGTATATTAGGTATTTTTAGAAGCTGATCTTTGAGTTTATTATCAGCCTCTTTCGCTTCGGTTTCTAATCGATTTATTTCTAATTTCTTTTGACTAACAATACTTCTTAGCTTTTCAAATTTTTCAGTTTCTTTATTGATCTTGGCCTCTTTTATAAGTGCCGACGCTTCATTTTTTTCTGCTTGCGCCTTTTCAGCCTCCAGGATTTTTGATCTACGTTCGGTATCGAGCAGAAGTATTTGCTCAGCACACGGCTTCTCAAGTCTGCGTTTTAAACCTTCATCAAATTCTTTTGGGTTTTCTCTTATTTTACGGATATCATGCATAATGGTTTCTCTATTAAAATATAAACAATATAAATATATTAAGAGGCTTTTAAAGGAATTTAGCTATTTTTTCATTATTTAGCCTCCTTATACATTATTTTTGATAGTTGTATTTAATATTAATTTTTTTTAATAATTTTTATAAGTTTTTTATTTTAAACTATTCACAAAATTGCATATCAAAGTACATGCTTTATTTAGTGTTTCTTCTTCAACAGCAAATGAAATCCTAAAGGAGTCAGTGGCTCCAAATGAACTTCCAGCTACGACAGCAACGCTTGTGCTTTTAAATAATTCACTTGCAAAATCAATGTCATTTTTAATTATTTTATCGTTAGCTGTCGTTTTCCCTATTAACGAATGTATAGAAGGTAGGGCGTAGAATGCTCCCATTGGCCGACTAATTCGGACACCATTAGCGTTTTTAAGAATTTTAAGCAAAATATCTCGGCGCTTTTCATAAATTGATTTATTTTTGTTTACGAATTCCATCGAATTTAAAATAGCTTCAATAGCAGCATATTGGCTTATTGATGAGGCATTTGAAGT
>MDTA01031566.1_pt1 | contig 15149 bp, 17 predicted proteins | sample 811151 | NCBI WGS metagenome assembly MDTA01 (sample SAMN05326648, study PRJNA326480) | marine metagenome | isolation source: seawater | place: Indian Ocean: South | collected 2010 | reverse complement strand
TGTTCAATAATCATTCCAGTTTTTATTTCATTAGCTGTGATTTTCATTTGAATTTTTTAATTGCAAATTCCGGTTTTAATTTTGGGTTATCCCAAATAAAACTTGATATTGCAATATATTTAGCTCCTAATTTTATTAATTTTTTATAATTTTTATTATTTATTCCTCCAATAACAACAATTGGTTTTTTTATATTTTTATAAGCCCATTTCAAAGTATTTATTTTAGCTCTAATTGCTTTAGGTTTTAATTTTGATTTATAAAACGAACCGAAAGCAAGATAATTGGCTTTTGCTTGAACTGCTTTTATTGCAAATATTTTTGAATTATGACAAGTAACGCCAAGAATTTTTTTCTTCATTTTTTTTCTTACTATCTTTAAAAGACCATCACCTTGTCCAAGATGACACCCATCTGCGTTAGCTTTTAAAGCTAAAATATGATCATCGTTAAGTATGAATTTTACTTTATATTTTTTAGTAATCTTTTTGATTCTTTTAGCTATCTGTAAAATACTCTTTTTACTTGTTTTTTTAAGTCTTAATTGAAAGAACGCCGTATTCCCAAATGATAAAACTTTTTCTAGTTTTAAATAAAAACTTTCATTAATTTTACTTGGAGAGATTAAATAAACAAATTTTCTCAATTAAATTAAGCCGCTGTCTCTTTTTCCATAACTTCTGACCATTCTCCTTTAGAAGAAAGTCCATTCATCTTTGCTCTATGATTAAAAGCTTTTTGAATATTTCTTTCATCGCTCTGATTTTTACCAAATTCTTTTAAAGCACTAGCTTGCAAACCTCTTCCGTAAGAAAAAGTTATTAAAAAGTCTGTATCATTTATTTTATTAATTTCATTAAGATTTCTGCTTGCCTCAATTTCTGATTGACCACCTGATAAAAATGCTATCCCAGGAACTTCTGCTGGCACATTCTTTTTTAAACATTCTAAGGTTTTTTTTGCTATTTCCTCGGTATTTGATTTTTTTTTACAGTCTGAACCAGGTATTACCATATTGGGTTTAAGAACTGTTCCTTTTAAATCTACTTTGTGATTGTTGAGTTCGTTATAACACTCATTTAAAACGTCAGTAGTAACTTTGTAGCATTTATCAATATCGTGTGAACCGTCCATTAGAACTTCAGGCTCAACTATTGGTACCATTTTGGCCTCTTGAACTAAAGCAGCATATCTTGCAAGAGCATGAGCATTTGATTTTATGGATTGACTTGTTGGAAAATTTTCACTGATTTTATATACCGCTCTCCATTTTGTAAATCTTGCACCAAGCTTGTAGTACTCATCTAACCTTTCTCTTAAACCGTCTAAGCCTTCCGTAACTGTTTCATTTAATGAACCAGCCATAGGTTTAGCCCCTTTATCAACCTTTATACCAGGGATAGCTCCGTGCTTTGAAATTAATTCTGGAATAGTAGAACCTAAAGACGTTTTCTGTCTTATAGTTTCGTCAAATAAAATGACTCCACCAATATAATCTTTCATTGCACTAGCGCTAAAAAGCGTTTGTCTGAAGGTTAATCTATTTTTTTCAAGGTTTTCAACATTAATGCTTTTAAATCTTTTAGCTATCGTCCCCGTGCTCTCATCGGCAGCTAAAATACCTTTACCCTTTGCACACATTTTTTTTGCTATCTCATTCAATTCCATAAATGATATTTATTTTAAAACACTCAGACCAGGCAAGTCTTTTCCTTCAAGGTACTCTAGAAAGGCACCACCTGCTGTTGATAAGTGGGTATAAGACAGTTTTCCTTTATTTTTTTTTACAGCAGAAAGTGTATCTCCGCCTCCTAAAATAGAGATCAAAGATTTATCTTTAGTATTATCTGAAATTTTTTTTGCTATCGACATAGTTCCTTGTTCAAAGTTATTATTTTCAAAATAACCAGCTGGCCCATTCCACAAGACTGTATTTGAATCATCAATTTTTTTACAAATTAATTCTATTGTTTTGATTCCAATATCTAAAATAATCTCTTGTTCTTTAACTTTATCAATTTGCCTGTGTTCACTTTTTCCTGAAAATTTAGTCCCAACTTTACAATCTTGAGGTATTAAAACTTCACAATTATTCTCATTTGCATTCTTTAAAATTTTTTCTACTATTGTTTTAGTATTCTTTTCAATTAGAGAATTTCCGATATTATATCCTTTAAATGCAATAAAATTATTAGCCATTGCTCCAACTATAACAAGTGTATCAATTTTTTTTAATAAGTTTGAAATAATATTTATTTTTGTTGATACTTTTGAACCACCAATAATAAAAGTTACAGGTTTTTTTTTGTTTTTAATTATGAGATTAATTGCATCGATTTCCTTTTTAAGTAATGGTCCTGCATAAGATTTTTTGGCGAATTTTGTAATTTTGTGTATCGATGCTTGCTTCCTATGGGAACAAGAAAAGGCGTCATTAACATAAATGTCGCAAATGGACGCTAGTCTTTTTGAAAACATTTCATCATTATTTTCTTCTTCTTTAAAATACCTTATGTTTTCAAACAATATAACTTCACCTGCTTTTTGATAAGAAAATTTTTTTTTAACATCACCGTCCAAATTTCCCATGAAAAAATAAACATTTGTATCTAAATTTTTTTTTAAGTATTTGTAAACTGGAGTTAATGACAACTCAGGATTTTTTTGTCCTTTAGGTCTTCCTAAGTGACTTACAATTACAATTTTTGCTTTTTTTTCTATCAATTTTTTTAAAAAAGGCAAACATAAATCTATTCTAGTATAATCCTGAATCACTTTATCTTTCAGCGGAACATTCAGATCCAATCTTAAGAGAATAGTTTTATTTTGAATGTCTGACTTGTCAGAAAAAAAATTAATATTAACCATCAAACCTCGACTACTTTCTCAAATGTTTTTGAATTATATTTAAGATTTTGTCCTCAGTTAAGTTGAAATATTCAAAAATTTTTTTATAAGGGGCGCTTTCACCAAACTTGTCTATTCCAAAACAATAACCTCTATTTCCCTTGTACTTTTGCCAAGAAGAAACACTTCCAGCTTCAAAAGTAAAAACAATTGCATTTTCATTAAAAATATCTTTTTTATAATTTTCAGATTGTTTATCAAATAATTCCATGCAGGGCATAGAAACCACTTTGGAGTCTATATTATTTTCTTTTAATTTAGCTTGAACTTTTAATGCGAGTTCTACCTCTGATCCTGACGCAACTAAAACTACATCGCTGCCATGAGAAGTTATTTTTACAGTGTATGCTCCTTTTTCACTTTTATTTTCTTCAGAGTTTTCTTGATTGATGTAAGACAGTTTCTGCCTTGATAAGACGATTGCGCTAGGTGTGTTATTACTTTTCAAAGCTACTTCCCAGCATTCTAAAGTTTCATTCATATCAGCTGGTCTAAAAACATTTAAATTTGGAATAGCTCTTAAACCAGATAGTTGTTCTATAGGCTGGTGGGTAGGCCCATCTTCACCAAGACCAATTGAGTCATGTGAAAAAACATAAATCACTTTCAGTCCCATTAATGCTGACAATCTTATTGATGGCTTACAGTAATCGGAAAAAATTAAAAAGGTTCCTCCATATGGTATCAGACCTCCATACAAAGCTAATCCATTCATAATTGCTGCCATGCCATGTTCTCTAACTCCATAATGAATATAGTTACCGTTAAAATTTTTTGAATTTATTACATTTGAATTCTGAGTTTTAGTATTGTTAGAACCGCTTAAATCTGCAGATCCTCCGATTAATTGTGGAAGGACAGTTGTAATGCTTTCAATGGATTTTGAAGAACATTGTCTTGTGGCTAAAGTTGGTTTTTCCTCAAAATATTTTGACTTTTGCTCTTTAATCAATTTTCCTAAAATATTAATATCTGTTTTTAAATAACCATTTTTTAATTCTGATTTAATTTTTGGATTTTTTTTATTTAAATTTTCTTCCCATTTTTTCTCTAAAGTTTCTCCCGCTTCACCAATTTTAGCCCATGCATTTAATATGTCTTTTGGTACTTCAAACGGATCGTATTTCCATTTAAGTTTTTTTCTAACTAATGCAATTTCATCTTCACCTAATGGAGAACCATGAGAAGAAGCTTTTCCTGATTTGTTAGGTGAGCCATAACCAATAATAGTTTTGCATGAAATTAATGTTGGTTTTTTAGATTTTGACGCTTTAGTTATAGATCTAGTAATTTGTTTTTCATTATGTCCGTCGACCTCTAAATAATTCCATCCATATCCTTCAAATCTTTTTTTGTAATTGTCGGAAACACTTAAAGCGGTCGATCCATCGATAGAAATTTTATTATTATCAAAAAAAACTATTAAATTTTTCAATTTTAAATGACCCGCTAAACTCATCGTTTCATGACTGATCCCCTCCATAAGGTCACCATCACTCGCAAATACGTAAGTTTTATTATTAATTATACTAGGTCCAAATTTCTTTTTTAAAATTTCTTCAGCTATTGCCATACCAACTGCATTTCCTAAACCTTGACCTAATGGACCAGTAGTTGTTTCTATGCCAGTATTAATTTTATACTCAGGGTGTCCAGCGCAGATTGAATGAAGTTGTCTAAAATTTTTTATATCTTCAATCGAAACAGATTTATATCCGGTTAAATAGAGAAGTGAATAAAGGAGCATTGATCCATGGCCGGCAGATAAAATAAATCTATCTCTATTAATCCATTGGGGATTTTTTGGATTAAACCTCAGGTGGTATTTAAATAAGACAGTAGCAACGTCTGCCATACCCATAGGCATACCCGGATGTCCGGAGTTAGCTTTTTGCACAGCATCAATTGATAAAAATCTTATTGCATTAGATAATTGGTTAAATTTTACGTTCACAGTTAAAATACCTATATAGACTTAAATTAAGTATATCAATAATATGATATAAAAGAATAAACATATGAGCATTTTTGAAAAAAAAGAAAAAAACTTAAACCACCTTATTGATAAGTTGGACGTTTTAACTTCAACTTATTCACAGTCGTCTTATGAGACAGAGAAAATAAAAACCGAAAAAAATGAAATTCTCAGACAAAAATCAGCAATAGAAAAAAAGAATCAAGAATTAATGAGAGAGCATAAATATTTAAAAAGTAAAATTAATAACCTTCAAAAAGAAGTAAATGAAAAAACAGTAATGGAAGATAAGTTCAATCAAGATATTGAAGATCTAAGCCAAGAAACTGAAAATTTAGTGAGCGAAATTGAAAAATGGCAAACGTAAATATCAAATTTAACAATAAAGACTATCTTTTGTCATGTGATGATGGGCAGGAAGAGTCTTTAAAAAAATTAACAAAATTTTTGGATAAGAAATATGGTGAACTCAAAGATAAATTAGGGAATATTGGTGAAAATAAACTACTATTAATTACAACAATACAGTTAATAGATGACTATTTTGACTTGAAAGAAAGGGTAGCAAATCAAAAAAAAAAATTGGACGAATTAAAACAAAAATTTCAAGAGTTAAGAGCGTTAGCGATTAAATATAAAGAGGGAAAAGATAAAGAGATTAAAAAATTAAATGATGAGTTAGATAATTTTAAAAAAGCTGTAGAGGAAAGTAATAGTTTATATGAGTCTATGCTAGACAAAACGACGAAATCTTTAGAAAAAATATTACTTAATACTGAATCAATTTCAAAAATTCAGTAAATGTCAAAAAAAAATAGATTAAGAAAAAAATTTTTAATTCACAGAAAAAAAAAAATATTTTGATATAGAACCAAGTTTTTTTAACCCAATTTCAAAAATTATTAAAAAAAAATTCAGAAATAGAAAAGTGAATTTATCAAGTTATATTCCCTCTTCTTACGAAGTTAATGTTTCTAAGTTATTTGAAACAAATTTAGTTAAATATTTCAAAATTTTTCTTCCAGTTGTTTCTGGTAATAGAAATATGAATTTTTTTGAGTGGAAAAAAAATGATATTTTAAGGATAAATAAATATGGTATTCTTGAGCCATTTCAATTATCAAAAAAAATTATTCCAGATGTAATGTTAGTGCCTTTACTTGCATATGATAATCAAAATTATAGATTAGGTTATGGTGGGGGTTTTTATGATAAATTTCTCAACAAATATCTAAAAACTAATAATAAAATTTTGACTATAGGTGTTGCTTTCTCATTTCAAAAATACAATAAGCTTCCAATAAATAGGAATGATGTAAAGTTAGACTTTATTTTAACTGAGAAGGGTATCTTTTGATGAACATATTAATTTTAGGTGATGTAATGGGACAGTCTGGTAGAAAAGCGATAAAGAAATATTTATCCAAAACAATACTTGAGAATAGAATAAATTTTACAATCCTTAATGGAGAGAATTCTGCTGATGATGGGAAGGGTATTACAAAATCAATTGCAGAAGAATTTTTTTTTTACGGCGTTGATGTAATAACATCTGGAAATCATATTTGGGATAAACATGAAACGACAGAATTTATTAATTCAGAAAAAAGATTACTAAGGCCTGCAAATTTACCAGAAGGATCCCCTGGCAGAGGCTTTGGAATTTTTCATACAAAAGATCAAAAATTTAAAGTTGGAGTAATAAATTTGATGGGGAATGTTTTTATGAGAAAAACTGACGATGTTTTTAAAGCTGCTGTTAAAATAAAAGAAAAAATTATTTTAAAAAAAAATGTAGACTTTTCAGTAATTGATTTTCATGGAGAAATAACAAGTGAGAAGATGGCAATTGCACATTTTTTTGACGGAATTTCCACTGGAGTAGTAGGAACACATACTCATGTTCCGACCGCCGATACAAGAGTTCTAGAAAAAGGAACTGCTTATCAAACAGATATCGGCATGTGCGGGGATTATAATTCAGTCATTGGGATGAATAAAGAAAATTCAATAAAAAGATTTTTAAAAGATAAAAACGCAACAAGTCATTTCCCCGCAAATGGAGAGGGTTCAATTTCAGGCATCATAATAGAGGCAGATAATAGTACTGGACTGGCAAAAAAAATTACGAGAGTTATAAAAGGAGGAGTTCTTCAATAATTAATATGGCGGGTCATTCACATTGGGCAGGTATTAAACATAAAAAGGGTCGTGCAGACAAGGAGAGGTCAAAAATTTTTTCTAAACTCTCAAGAGAAATCACAGTTGCAGCAAAACTTGGAGATAAAGATCCTAGTATGAATCCTCGACTGAGAGCAGCCGTTCAAGCTGCTAAGCAAGCCAATATGCCTAAAGATAATATTTCTCGAGCGATTGATAAATCACAAGCTAATAATAATAAGAATTATGAAAATTTAAGGTACGAGGGTTTTGGTCCGTTTAATTCTGCATTTATAATTGAAACTCTTACTGATAATAAAAATAGATCTGCTTCAAGCATTAGAACTATATTACAAAAAAATGGTGGTAGGTTAGGAGAAACTGGTTCCACAGCCCATTTATTTTACAATTGTGGGGTAATTCACATTAGCAAAAAAAAATTGAATGAGGAAGAAATTTTTGAAATAGCTACAAATTCTGGTGCAATGGATTGTTTTAACCTAAAAAAATATCATGAAATAATCTCTGATAAAGAGAATTTTTATAAAGTAAAAAATGAATTTGATAAAAGATTTGATAAATTAGAATACTCGGGCATTGAATGGAGACCAATTAATTATTTAAATTTAAACGATAATGAGCAAATTAATCAAGTTGTAAAAATTTTAGAGGCACTAGATCAATTTGATGATGTCCAAAATGTCTTTACTAATGTAAATTTAGAGAATGTAAAATTATGAAAATTATTGGAATAGATCCTGGTCTAAGTGGAGCGATAGCAATTTTAGAGAATAACAAAGTTCTTAATATCTTTGAAATTCCAGTAATGTCAGAGGGAAAGAAAAATAAAAGACAGCTTAATAGTGCGCAATTAGTAAGGTTATTAAAAGAAAATATTTCTGAAAATGAAGAAGTGTCTATTGTTGTAGAACAGGTAAATGCTATGCCAGGCCAAGGGGTTACTAGTATGTTTAATTTTGGTCAAACATTTGGAGCAATTAAAGGGATTTGTGCAGCTCTAGGTCTTCCAATCTTTTTTGTAAGACCATCAAAATGGAAGAAACATTTTGAGTTAATCAACTCTTCAAAAGATTCTAGCAGGACAAAAGCTATTGAAATGTATCCTTCATTATCAGGGGATTTAGCAAAAAAAAAAGATGTCAATAAATCTGATGCTATTTTAATAGCAAGATTTTTCAATGAGACCAGATTAAATAAAGACAATTAAATAAATTTTAACAACAATAAATCTAAAAGTGCCAAATTCATGACACATTCTAAAAGTAATCAACTTCAATGGAACAAGAAATAGCTACTCAAGTTGTTGGATTAGGCGGCAGCTCAGACTTTTCGCTATGGAAACTTTTTTTACGAGCTGATTTTGTAGTTAAATTCGTAATTGTCTTATTAATTGCAAGTTCAATTTTTTCATGGGCTCTCATATTTGACAAATTTAAGTTATTTAAAAATATAAACGCATCTACAGATGAATTTGAAAAAAAATTTTGGAAAGCAAAATCTGCAGAAAGCTTTAATAACAATTTACCCTCAAATTCAAAAGATCCAGCCACAATTATTTTTAAAACAGCCATGAACGAATTAATTAAAACTAAAAGGCAATCATCATCAGTTCAAATAGCTAGAGTAGGTCGAATTCTTGAAATAGCTACAGACACAGAAATAAAAAAAGTTGAAAAAAATTTCACTTTTCTTGCTACTGTTGGTTCGACGGCCCCCTTTATTGGACTGTTTGGTACTGTTTGGGGAATTATGAATTCTTTTCAATCAATAGCTATTTCAAGAAACACAAGTCTCGCAATTGTTGCTCCAGGAATAGCCGAAGCTCTTTTCGCTACTGCATTAGGTCTTCTCGCAGCTATCCCAGCTGTTGTAGCTTACAATAAGTTTAATAGTGACTCAAAAAGATATTTCTCTAAAATTGATAATTTTTCAAAAAGATTTCTCTCTATAATTTAAAATGACTTTTAAATTTAACCGCTCAAAAAACGAACCGATGAGTGAAATAAATGTTACTCCATTTGTAGACGTGATGTTGGTTTTGTTAATTATCTTTATGGTCACAGCTCCTCTTTTAACAGTAGGAGTACAAGTAGATTTACCAGAGTCTGCTGCTGACTCTTTACCTGATGATCAAGAACCATTAACAATTTCAATAAACTCTAAAGGTGAAATTTACATTCAAGAGCATAAAGTGAATTATCAAAAAATTGTTCCAAAGCTTTTGGCCATTGCAAAAAATAGAACAGACACCAGAATTTATGTTAGAGGAGACAAAACAATAAATTATGGAAGAGTTCTTGAAGTTATGGGAACTTTATCTGGCGCTGGATTTTCAAAAGTAGCTTTAATATCTGAGCCATACAAAAATTAGATGACACATGACGAAAAGTTTAATTTACTCTTTAATATTTCATTCGATAATGATTTTATTAACTATTTTAAGTTTGCCATTTATGACTAGACAGCCAATAGATTTACCTCCAATTGTATCAGTTGAATTAATTCAAATTTCAGACAAAACTAATATTCCTTATGCTCCTAAAGTAAGAAAGATTATTGAAGAAACGAAAAAAAAAGAGGAGCGAGTAGTTTCTGAGCAAGCTCCTCCCTCAGCTAAAGCAAAGGAAAAACCAGACAGAATACCTCTTCCGAATGACAAAAAAGAAAAAAAGGAAATTGTGAAAAAAAAACAAAATCCAGAGGAAATAAAACCTCAGATAAGACAATCATCAGAATTTGAAAAAAAAGAAATTGTTGACACTAATCAGATAGCTGCTTTGATAGATAAAGCAAAAGAAATTGAAGCGGTTAAACAAGAAAAATCAAAAAAATTAACCCAAAGTAATGTAAAAAATTCTTTTGCTACCGGTTTAACTTTATCAGAAGAAGATGCTTTGAGAGCTCAAATATTTGGTTGTTGGAGTGTTCCGTTAGGACTTCCTTATGACGAAGATCTTTTAGTAAGGATAAAACTAAAGCTCAAAAAAGATGGTACAATTATGAAATCTGAAATTTTAGATCACCAAAGAATGAATATGCCAGGGCAAAAATTTTACAAGATACTTGCGGAAAGCGCATTAAGAGCAGTTAGATTGTGTCAGCCTTTAAAAGTGCCACCAACTGGTTATGAAAAATGGAAAGATATTCAATTAAATTTCAACCCCGCTGAAATGTTAAGAGGATAATATGAAAAAAATATACTTAGCATTACTATTTTATTTAATTTCTTTTAATTATTCTAAAGCTCTTATTGAAATCGATATAACAAGAGGAAATTTAGACCCATTACCAATTGCTGTCTCCCCTTTACATGTTGACGCTAAATCATACCAGATAGAGGGATTAAAAGTTAAGGATTTAGGAAATAATATTTCAGCAATAATTGAAAAAAATTTTAAAAATACAGGGCTATTTAACACGCTTAAAAAAGAGGCATTTGTTCAAAAGCCTGATATTGCTCACCTCAAACCTAGGTTTGAGGACTGGAGATTAATTAAAGCTCAAGCACTTGTTACTGGAAAGCTATTAATAAAAGATGGAAAGCTTAAAATAGAATTTAGACTTTGGGATTTGACAGCTGCAAAAGAAATGACTGCTTTAGCTTTTACAACCACACCATCTAATTGGAGAAGAGTTGCACATATTATTTCTGACAAAATTTACGAAAGATTAACTGGAGAAGAAGGCTATTTTGATACCAGAATAATTTATGTAGCAGAAAGTGGACCAAAAAATGAGAGAGTAAAAAAATTAGCTATCATGGATCAAGATGGCGCAAATACAAAATATTTAACTTTAGGAAACGAACTTGTACTAACTCCAAGATTTAATCCTACTAATCAAATGGTAACCTATCTTTCCTATTTTCGAAATATGCCACGAGTTTACCTTCTCGATATTGAAACTGGAATGCAAGAAGTTGTTGGCAATTTTCCTGGTATGACTTTTGCTCCTCGTTTTTCTCCAGATGGAAAAAAGATTATAATGAGCTTTGCTGAAGATGGAAATTCAGACATTTATACAATGGATTTAGAAACTAGAGTTGTTGAGAGGATAACTAATCATTCTTCAATAGACACTTCCCCATCTTTTTCACCTGATGGCAAATATATTGTTTTTAATTCTGATCGAAGTGGACTACAACAAATTTATGTTATGAGAAGTGACGGTAGCGGAGTGAAAAGGATTACTTTTGGAAAAGGTATCTATGGAACTCCAGTTTGGTCTCCTAGAGGAGATTTAATAGCTTTTACTAAAGTTAGAAAAGGGAGATTTTATATTGGTGTTATGAGAGTGGATGGAACAGGTGAGAGATTGTTAACGGAAAATTTTTATCAAGAAGCCCCTTCTTGGTCTCCAAATGGAAGAGTATTAGTATTTTACAGGGAGACTAAATCTGGAAAAAAAGGAGAGGGATTTTCAGCTTCGCTATGGTCGATTGATATAACTGGATATAATGAGAGAAAACTAACCACAAAAACAGATGCTTCGGACCCATCTTGGTCCTCATTACTATCAAAGTGAGGGTAATTTTAATGTAATTAAGGCTTGAATAATGTTTAATAATTTGAAATATTTCAACAAAAAACCTAGGGGAAAAAATGACATTTAACAAGAATTTAAAAAACTTATTTTTAGTAGTTTTTACAACGTTGATTTTAAGCGCGTGTTCAACAGCTAAAAAATCAGGAAACTTAGATGGCGACGTTTATACTGGAAAAGAAACAGTAAAATATTTAGCTTCTGGTGTTCCAGACAGAATATTTTTTGCTACTAACAAATCTTCATTAACTACTGCTTCAAGAGCGACTCTAAGAAAGCAAGCTACTTTTTTAAGAAAAAACAAAAAGCTTAATGTGACAATCGAAGGTCACGCTGACGAAAGAGGTACACGAGAGTACAACTTAGCTTTAGGCGAAAGAAGAGCGAACGCAGCTAGAGATTATTTGATGACTTATGGAATTTCAGGTAATAGAATTTCTGTAATTAGTTATGGAAAAGAAAAGCCGGTCAATCCTGCTTCTACTCCATTGGCATGGTCACAAAACAGAAGATCAGTAACTGTAAAAGTAAATTAATTATTTCAAAATTAAAGACCCTTTAATAATATTAACTTATTAAAGGGTCTTTTTTTTGCCATTTTGTATATTTAAAGATTCAGCATGGAATTAATTAAAAAAAATTTTTCATGTTTTTTAATGCTTTTTGTTTTATTGTTTAGTTCTACACTTAAGGCAGAGGAGGAGGAAATTCTTCTTCAATCAGTAACTGATCAGATCCAAGTACTAACTAAAGATTTAAAAACTTTGGAAAAAGCTGTTTACCAGAAATCAGACATTACGTCATCTATCTCAAACCAAACTGCTGGGTTGAATGAAGATATTTTAACTAAACATCTCTTAAAACTAAATGAAATTGAAGATCAATTTAGAGAACTCACAAATAAATTTGAGGAAGTAAATTTTAAGTTAGATAAACTATCTTCCAGAGTAACAAAAATCCAATCAGATACCCAATTAAGATTTTCTGACCTAGAAACATCATCTGGAACAGAAGTAAAAAAAACTAAAACAAAATTACCGGGTTCAAGCAAGCCCCAAGACTTTGGAGCAAATCCAGGTTATTCAGTTTCGAATTTACCAAAAGAACAAAAAACTAATTCAGTTGAACCTGCACAAACAGTTATAACTGAAGAAGCTGAAAAGAAAGAATCTTTATTGCCAGATAAACCTCCAAAAGAACAATATGAATTTGCAGTTAGTTTTATGAAAATTGGAGATTATGAAACTGCAGAATTTGCATTAAAAGAATTTATTGATAAAAACAAGGACCATGATTTAGCTGGTAACGCACAATATTGGTATGGCGAAACATTTAGGATAAGACAACTCTACTCTGACGCAGCTACAGCCTATCTAGATGGATATCAAAATTATCCAAAAAGCAAAAAAGCTCCTGTCAATCTTTTAAAACTTGGAATAACAATGGTTCAATTAGGTGAAAAAGATCAAGGTTGTAAAATGATAACTGGTTTAAAAAAAGAATATCCAAAAGCAAGTAAGTCTGTGCTACAAAAAGCACAATATGAGCAAAAAAAATTCAAGTGTAATTCTTAAAAATCAATTTAAAAATTTAAGTGAATTTTCTGAAATTTATAAAAACTTTGAAAAAAAAATTGACTTTTTAAAAAAGAAATCTTTTTTAGTGGCTATTTCTGGCGGTCCAGACAGTCTGGCATTAACTGCTTTAGCTAAATCTTATCATTATAAGAATATTAATGCTAAAATTTATTATGTTTTAGTTGATCATAAAATTAGAAAAAATTCTTCTAAAGAGGCATTGTTAGTAAAAAAATTACTAAAAAAACATCAGATAGATTTAAATATTCTAATTAATAAAAAGAAAATTTATAGCAATACTCAAAGTGAGGCGAGAAAAATTAGATATAGTCTACTTACTAATTTTTGTAAAAAGAAAAAAATCAAAAATATATTAACAGCACATAATTTTGAGGATCAAGTTGAAACCTTCTTTATAAGACTTTCAAGAGGAAGTGGTTTAAAAGGTTTGTCCTCTATGAAACTGATAAATAAGATAGAGAATGAAATAAGTCTTATTAGACCTTTATTAGATTTCAAAAAATCTCAACTCTCTAAAATATCAAAAACTGTTTTTACAAAGTATTTTAAAGATCCCTCTAATAAGGATAAAAAATATTTGAGAACTAGAATTAGAAATTTGAAAAAAACATTAGAATTGAGTGGGATCAATTATAATCAAATATTCAGATCAATTAAGAATTTAGCATCTAGTCAAGATACGTTAGATTTTTACTTCAATAAAACTTTCAGAGAACTGGTAACAAAAAGGAAAAATAAAATTTGTATTAATTTAAATAGTTTTAAAAATTTAAACGACGAAATGAAAATGAAAGTATTAGAAAAATCAATTAAGGACTTAACCAACTCTTATTATTCACCCCGTTCAAAAAAAATTCTAAATTTGATTGTTCTAATTAAAACAAAAAAAAAACTAAAATCCACCCTGGGTGGATGCCTTATTTTAACAGAGAAAAATCAAATTATTCTTTATAAAGAGACTAAAATTTAGGTTTTTTCGAAAAAGTGTTATATTTTGTCTTATTTACAACTTAATTGTTATTAAAATATACTTGTGAAATTAAAAATAATGCTTATTTAACAACTATGAATTATAAAAATCTAGCGATGTGGGCTATCATAATTTTACTTTCAGTAGGATTATTTAATATGTTTCAAGATCCATCGAAAGTGAACTCTAATAACAATAAACTTCCTTTTTCAAATTTTTTAAATGAAGTTGAGGCTGGTAGAGTAGTTGAAGTTCAGATTCAAGGAAACAATATTACAGGAGTTTTATCAGACGGAAAAACATTTACTACATATTCTCCAAATTATCCTGAACTAGTTGAAAAACTTTCATCCAAAGATATAAGTATTGTCGCCACTCCGACAGAGGATAAAATGCCGTCTCTTTTAGGAATTCTACTTTCTTGGTTTCCTATGCTACTTTTAATTGGTGTTTGGATATTTTTTATGCGTCAAATGCAAGGAGGAAAAGGTGGAGCTATGGGTTTTGGTAGATCTAAAGCAAAATTGCTTAATGAGGCTCAGGGCAAAGTAACTTTTAACGATGTTGCAGGTGTTGAAGAGGCGAAAGAAGAAGTAGAGGAAATTGTAGAATTCTTAAAAGATCCAAAAAAATTTAGCAGACTTGGAGGAAAAATTCCAAAAGGAGCTTTATTGATTGGACCGCCAGGAACAGGTAAAACTTTACTTGCAAAAGCAATTGCTGGTGAAGCTAACGTACCATTCTTTTCCATTTCTGGATCAGACTTTGTAGAAATGTTTGTAGGAGTTGGAGCATCAAGAGTTAGAGATATGTTTGAGCAAGGAAAAAAGCATTCACCTTGTATCATATTTATAGATGAGATTGATGCGGTTGGAAGAAGTAGAGGCGCGGGTCTAGGGGGTGGAAATGATGAACGAGAACAAACTCTTAACCAATTGTTAGTAGAGATGGATGGATTCGATACTAATGAAGGCAT
>MDTA01014016.1_pt1 | contig 15149 bp, 14 predicted proteins | sample 811151 | NCBI WGS metagenome assembly MDTA01 (sample SAMN05326648, study PRJNA326480) | marine metagenome | isolation source: seawater | place: Indian Ocean: South | collected 2010 | reverse complement strand
CCTCCTTATTCCAGTATAAATCAATTTTCTATATTGGACTATGAGATTAAATATGGACTTAATAAAATATTCTTCAAATCCGAATATAATTTTTATCATGGGAGGGAATATTGTATTTTAAATTCTATCTTAAATGGTTTTGCAGAAACAGCTAAAGGAAGATCACTAGGAGAAATGATGTTAAGTGAATATGAAATTATTGGTACATATATTTTTAATTCTGAAAGATATAGCAAGATAAAACAAAAAAAAATAAAGTTTTTCAGAGATAACTTGAGAGGTAAACTGAGTAGTACTCAAATTTTTATTCTTAAATTATTTAACTATAAGCATATTACTTACGAACATAGTAGGACTATTCGCCAAAAACAATCATATGCTTCTTTATTTAAAAGCATTTTTCTCGAATACTTGAAATCTATATTAAACAAAACATAATAAATTTTTTAATTCTTATGAGAAAAATGACAAAAACTTCACTGCTACTTTTAGTTTATAATGGGGAAAATTATTTAAATAGAGCATTAAAGTCAGTTTATAATCAGACAACTAAATTAGATGAAATAGTTATTATAGATGATGCTAGTAAAGATAAAACTTCTAAAATAATAGATTCTTGGTCAGAAAAACTCCCTATAAAAAAAGTTTTTAATAAAGTAAATATTGGTATTTTTGACTCTTTAAAACAAGGCGTAGATTGTTGTTCTGGTCAGTTGATATTTAGAATTGATCATGATGATGAATGGTCAGATAATCATGTTGCTGAAATATTAAGAATGTACTATGAAGATAATAAAGCTTCTGTCTATGCTACAAGAGCTAATTATTACAACCATAATAGGAAGTTTATAGGAACTTCAAAGTCCTTAACTGATAAAGAAATTAGAAAAATACTTTTGTGGGACAATCCACTTGTTCAAAGTGCAACGGCTTTTATAAAAAAAGATTTTCTAAAAGTATATAAGAAAGTTAATACTTATTCTTTAGAGGATTATGATCTTTGGATAAAGCTATTAAAAAACGGCAGATTAAAATTCTCTTCAAAAATAACTGTTAATTATTTTATTTATGCTACTTCCTTATCTAGGCAGAATATAAAAAGAAATTACAAGGAACGCTTTTTGTATCAATTTAAAGCAATAAGGATTTTCTTTTTTAAATATCCCATTAGATCAACAGTAATTTCTTTAATAACAATAATAAGATTTTTTATTTTGAAATTCTTGCGTCTTTGATATTTCAGAAATTTATTTGAAAAACCAAGAGATGCAATATAGTATTATTGATAAAACATTTTTAATTGGAAATTAAGAATAAAAATCTTTTTTTAAATTGAAAGTATCTATTCTCATAATGAGGTTTAAATAAAAGAATGAATATTTTTGCAGTATCAAAATTTCATAATGCTAATACTATTCTTCAAAATATTAATCAATTAAATGTCTTATATAAAAATTTTAAATATACTTTAATTATTCCAAATAACGAAGATAAATTATTTAAGAAATTTTTTAAATCCAATTTTATAAATAATATCAATATTGTATTAGAGAACAGTATTTTGACTAAGTCTAAATTTAGAGAAATCTACTATCAACTTTTAGATTATTATAGAATTAAAAGTGATGATAATGATTTATTTGAAAATATAGGATGGTATTATCAGCAAGCTTTAAAAATCTCTTTTGCTATTCTTCATGGTTCAAAGAGTAACTTAGTTATGATTGATGCAGATACCATTTTATTAAAAAGTTTACAATTTTTTGATAATAAGAACTCAATTGTATATTTAACTCCTTATGAGAGAAATATACCATATAAAGAAATATCCGAATTAATATATAACGTCAAATTTAAAAATTGGATTTCTGCTACTTCTCAGCTATTCTCTACAACACCTGAAGAAATATCATTCCTATTAGAATCATTTAATAAATTTGAATTAAAAAAAAAGGATGAATTATTATCTCATTGGGTTAGTAGAATAATTTTAAAAAGTGTATTAATTAAATTTAAAAATTTTGGAGGGTCATTTTTTGGTGAGCAAGATCTAATAAGCGCAAATAATCAAATAAATGGTTCAAAAAATTTAAAATATATATCATTCATAAGATTTAATTTAAAAAATAAGCTTACATCTAATCAGATACGTATTGCAAAAAATTTTGGAATCGCTCATATTACATATGAAGCTAGGTTGATAGGAGAAAATACACCTAAATCAAGTAATTTAAAATTTCTTATAATATTATTTCATAACCTTTATATTATGTATAAAAAATTAGTTATTAAATTATTTAAGAGACAAATAATCTATAAATAGATAGTAGAAATAATCCTAAAAATATAAAAATAAGTAATTAATTTGTTTGATTCTTTTTTTTACATGCAAAAAATATGATTTAATAAGTTTAGTTAGAAAGAAAAGTTTGTCATATAAGTCTCTTAAAGATTATCAAAATAAGTTCTGTTTTGCATTAGATACAGTAGATGAGAAATGCCTTAATAAATTAATTCAAGAATTCAAAATAAGGATGAAGAATAAGTCAGAAATTTTTTTAATTGGAAATGGTGGCAGTGCGGCTAATGCTCACCATATAGCAGGAGACTTTACTAAGACATTTGCAGTAATGGGTAATAATTTAAGAATAACTTGTTTGTCTGATAATGAATGCTATATAACAGCTGCAGCAAATGATTATGGCTATTCAGAAATATATGAATTGTTAATAGAAAATAGAATTAGTAAAGGCGATTTACTAATTTTATTTTCTGGTAGTGGAAATTCTATGAATCTTGTTAAGGCTGCTCAAAAAGCAAAAAAAGCTAATATCAAACTTGCTGCAATTCTTGGATATAATGGTGGAGCATTAAAAAATTTAATAGATATTCCTATTCATACAAGAATAGATGATATGGAGATAGCTGAGGATTGTCAAATGGCTATATTTCATTACATAAAACAAAAATTAGTAGATATTTGCGATACAAAATATACTAATGAAAGTAATAAATATCAAAAAAGAATCAATGAGGATTTAATTGCGTGATTGTATTATCAAAGTGTCCTTATAGGATTTCTCTTCTAGGCGGCGGTACAGACTTAGATTGGTTCGTAAAAAAATTTGGGAAGGGATTAACAATTGGCTTTTCTATAAATTCATACTCAACAATTGCTATAAAATTAAAAAAGAATAAGACAAAGGGAATCTTAAATTATAGCTCTAGAGAAGAGTATCAAGATATACAAGAAATCTCACATCCTATTATTAGAAACTGTTTGCAAAGAATTTCATTAAATAAATCTATAGAATTGAGTTCATTTGGTGATGATTTATCTGGAGGAGGTTTAGGAAGCTCTTCCTCATTTTCAGTTGCTCTAATAAAAGGTCTTTCCCAAATTCAAGAAAAGAAAATATCAAACTTTGACGCGGCTCATCTCGCTTCTGAAATAGAAATCAAGGATTGTAAAAATCCTATAGGTAGACAAGATCAATATATGTGTTCCTTAGGGGGTATTAATATTTTAGAATTTGGTGAAAGTGGTAAGGTCAATCCAATAAAAATTCAGAAAATAGAAGATTGTATTGCTTCTTTTGTAGAAAATCTTTTTTTGGTTGACACAGGTATTAAAAGATCTGCTTTTAAAAAATTGACTGAAATTAAAAACGAATCAGATTCTTATAATTTAATTTTAAATATTTATAAATTAACAGAAAAATTTATAGATGATTGCAAAAATGCACAAGATGAAAATCTGACTTCATTACTAGAAGAAGCATTAATAAATAGTTGGAATATAAAAAAATCACTCACAGGAGTATCAAATGAAAAATTACAATTCATAGAGCAAATTTTAGAGAATAATGATTTTAAAGTTTTTAAATTGCTTGGAGCTGGAGGAGGAGGATATTTTTTAATAAAATATACTGGAAATAATTTGAAAGAGGCAAGAGAAAAAATTAAGCAACATAAATTAATAACTGAAAGTTTTAAAATTGATTATAAAGGAGCTAAGACATGGAATATATAAAACTATCCAAAATTACTACTGTTATTACTTTAGGAGGAAAAGGCACTAGATTAAGAGAAATAACTCAAGATATTCCTAAACCTTTATGGCCAATACTAGGTATGCATACTTTAGAAAGAAGTATTAAAGTTTTACATGAGCAAGGATTAAGAAGTTTTATTTTTATAATTAACTATAAGTCTGATAGCTTTTTTAAAGAAGCTTTGATACTTGAGAAAAAATATGAAATCAACATCGAGATTTTTGAAGAAACTCATCCCCTAGGAGAGGCAGGAAGCTTATTAGATATGGTTAATCTACTTAACCAAAATTTTTTATTTATTAGTGGTGATATTATTTTTGATATTGATATAAAAAGATTTTTAGAATTTCATCTTTTTAATAATTCAGACTTAACCTTTATTACTCACTTGACAAATCATCCTGAAGATTCAGATTGCATTTCAGAAACCCCAACCTTAAGTATTAATAAATATAAGTTAAAAAGTCAAATTGGTGTAAATGAATTTTATTTAGGTAATGCTGGAATAGCTCTTTTAAATAAGAAAGTTTTAACCTTTATTAAACAAAAATATGATTACAAAAATAAAAATCTTTCATTATTTAAAGATTTTATAATAGAAGCACATAATAATAATTTTCATGTATTCAGTTATAACACCTCAGAATACATCAAGGATATGGGAACTACAAAAAGATTAAATTTAGTTGAGGTAGATATAAAAAATAATATCGTCAAAAATAACTCATATCGCAATGTTCAAAAAGCTCTTTTTGTTGATAGAGATAATACATTGATAAAATGCGAGAAAAAAGAATATATAACTTCTCAGGATCAAATTTATTTATATGAAAATAGAATTTCTAAAATTGCAGAAATAGCCTCAAGCTATAATTTAGTAATTTTAGTAACTAACCAGCCTCAAATTGCGATGGGTAAAGTTTCTTATCAAGAAGTAATTAATATCAATACTAAACTTATTTTAAGTTGTCAGAAAAGAGGCTTAAATATTGCGTGCGTTTATATCTGTCCGCATCATAATCATTCGGGATTCTTGAATGAGGATAAATCATTAAAAACATTCTGCTTTTGTAGAAAACCGATGCCAGGGCTTTTTCTAGAGGCATCTATTCATAGAAATATCTCATTAAATGAATCTTTACTCATAGGGGATAGTTGGAGAGATGAGGAAAGTTCAAAGAAATTAAATATGAATTTTAAATATGTACAATATTTAAAATAACCTTCTTATTTTTAATATTATATTGCTAGGTATTATTAACCTTAACAAATTTGGGAAAATACCAATTATCATAATTATTCCAAAAAATATAAACTTAAAACTCAATTTTAATCTTATTATTAATTGATTAAATGAATTTGATTTATTTTTTTCATAAGATCTTTTTGTATTATATTTAGTTACAGGGTAAGTTAGACATTTGAAGTTAATTTTTCTATTTAGGAAGATTCTTACCCATAGATCAAAATCTTCGCATTTATTTAAATCTTCGTTGTAGAAAAAATATAAAATTTCTCTTTTCATGCAAATTGAAGGATGAGCAATTGGATTAGTTCCTAAAGAAGTCATTAAAATTAGTGCGAAATTATTTAAAGGATATTTCATTAAATGATTATTTTGATCAATCATATATCCAGAACAAATATCTAAATTATTTTTTTCCATTTCTGATATTTGATTAGTTATCCTATTTGATTCAAATCGATCATCAGTATCGATTCTTATAATATATTTAGAGGATGTTTCTTTTATGCCGAAGTTTAGACATGCTGAAAATCCTGCACCCTCTTTAATTATTAATATATTGGGAAAAATTTCAAGAAATCCATTTTCAAAATATTTTTTTATCAATAAATATTTATCAATTTCAGTTTTTTCAAAAACCAAAACTGGATTTACATAAAAATATTTTTTCGCGATTTGACAGTGAGTACAGCAATGCTTGATAAATTCAATTAAATCTTGAGTACTTTCTCCGTAGGTAGAAGAGAGTATTATTGCGTCAAAAATAGTTCTATTTCTCTTCATTATTTTTTCAATTGTGCAAAGATTTCCTTTATTGCTTTTTCAACAGCTTTTTTTGAACTTAATTTTGGTTCCCAACCAGCTTTTTTTGCTTTTTCAGTATCATATGAAAATTTTGGAACATCGCCAACCCAACCTCTTTTACTCTTCCCAAAATTTATTTTTGCATTTGGCGAGACGATTTTAACAGTCTTTTCTGCAATCCAGCTAACTTTTATTGGATTATCATTTGGCCCAAGATTAAATAATGGTGTTTCATTAGATATTAATTTCTTTTGTGCTAAAAATAACATTCCATCTATTAGATCATCAACATGTAAGTATGCTTTTGTTTGATTACCATCTCCCAAAACATCTAGTTTATTAGGGTTAACTTTTAATTTTCTAATAAAATCATAAATAACTCCGTGCGTAGCTGGAGCACCTACTACATTAGGAAATCTATAAATTCGTAAATTATCCAAAAAGTTTTCATAAGAAGCTAAACACTGAGCTTCAGATGCAAGTTTCATTGCTCCATAGTTTGATATAGGAATTAATGGACCAGTACTTTCTTTAATTTTTTTATCTCCATGATCACCATATATTGCAGAACTTGAAGCAAAGAAAAAGGACTTTATTTGATATTTTTTACAACAATTAAGTAGATTAAAAGTAGATAAAAAAGTATCTTTCATATCTATTAAAGGATCAATTATGCCTTTAGGTATATCTGAGTTTGCCGCAAAATGCCAAATAGAGATTTCCGTTTTAGATAAGGCTTTAATTTTGTTAATTGTTCTATTAGTTTGCTCTTCATTGGATAGATCGCATTCAAAATATTTTATTTGATGTTTTTCTAGATTTATATTAAAGGAATTTTTAAACTCTGATAATTTATCAATTATAAAAATTTGTTTTTTATATTTGGAAATTTTATTAATAAAATTTGTACCAATGAACCCAGCACCACCTGCAACTATAAAAGCCATATTAAATATTCTTATGTTTAAATCATAATATAATTAAAATTAGCTTCTTTCCATTTGTTTTTAATATTATGAGTATAAGTTAGGAAATAAATCTTAAATATTTTAAGTCTTAAAAAACAAAATTTTAAATAAATTGTATTTATCCTTATTATGTAATACTATAACCAGTAATAAATTTAAGATATTATATTATTGAAATTATGAAAATTTATTTTTCTTTATTTATTGAAAATTCAAACTTTTTTGAAATTGGTTAGCAATAAAAGTTTAATATTGGCTTTTCTATTTTTTCTGGTAAGCTTATTTTCTTTAACGGTTTATCAAGGTTTTTCATTTAGTACCTTTTCATTCCTTTTAATTTCTTTAATATTTATTTTTAATAAGTATTTAAAGAAAAATCTTAATAGGAAATCATTCTTTTTAATTCCTGCTGATTTAACTTTATCACTTATTATATTATCTGTCGGTACAAATGGTTTTGATAATGGAATAGTTTCTTTCAGGGGAATATTACATGCCATATCTCCGATATTGGCACCTATGATTATATTTATATCAATTGAATATCGAAAAATTCTTATAAAATCAAATTATAAATTTAATGAATTTTCCAAATATCAGTCTGAGTTGCCATTTTTAGCTATATTTATACTTTTAATAAGTGTATTAAGTAACAATTTTACTTTTATAACAAAATTTTCAGGATTTATTATTCCTGATTTTGTTTCAATGTTTCATCTCTCTTTTATTATTTCTGTCATTATATTTGGTATCAGTATTTTAACAAATAGCTTTGATAAAAAGACAAAAAACACATTTAAACAAATACCAATTTTATTATTATTTATCTATATACTTCTTTGTAAAAGTAAAATCTTAATTTTAACTTCTTTTTTAATCTTTTTTATTATTTTTTATCATGAAATAAAAAGCTATTTTTTTCAATTAAAAAGAATAGATTATAAAAAAACAAAATTAATATTAAACACATATGTTATTTTAATTATTGGTTTGTTTTTTTGGATTTCAGTTTCATCCTTAAATCCATTTTTGATTAATAATCTAGATTCAAAAATTTATCCTCTTTTGGGTTATAGAAATTTAATAAATAATTCATACCTGACTGCATGTAAAAGTAAAGATCTCCAGAAAACATTTCCTGCTTTTACATATAATCAGGAATTAAATTTTAGAAAAATCAGAAGTTTACAGTTTGAAAAAGGATTTTTATTAAATAAAAGATCTGATTCTGTTAATGAATTTATATCTAAAGGATTGGTGGAGCCTTCTTCCAAGGATTTTATCTTATCTAGATCTCCTCATTTTTCTTTTATTAATTACTATTGCTATCATAAAAAAATATTTCCATTTTTATATTTAGCTTTTATTTTTATTTTTTCTTTATTTATTTATTTAAAAAAAGGTATAAATATTACAGCCATATACATTTTATCTCATTCAATTTTGTTCTTTGAATATGGTGTTTTCTTCCCATCTTTTTTACTGACAATTTTTTTAGCTTTATATTTCTTGTTTTTAAAAAATCAAAATTCAATATTGTATTAATTTAACATCAAGTTAAAAATTTTTTTATATAATTATTAATCATTAATTCTAAATTTTTAAAATTTTAACTAAATTTACTTAAGAATGATTTTTTTCTAAAAAAAGTATAGGATGGTTTCCTATCTTAAGGAATTCATAAAAGATGATTAAGAAAATAGCAAAAGAAATTGCAAAAAATATAAATACATCTTATCTAGAGAGAATATTGTCACAGAGCATTTTAAAAAAAAAATATAATGAATTGTTTAATACTAAAATCTTTAAAACTAGAGAAGAATTGTGGACTAGTGCTTTAGAACCTTTTAAAAATGATGAAATAAATTTTATTGAGTTTGGTGTGTGGGAAGGTTATTCATTAGATATTTTCTCAAAACTTAATAAAAGTAATAACTCTTCATTCTACGGTTTTGATAGTTTTGAAGGATTACCTTCTGACTGGGATGAAACCTATAAAAAAGGAAGTTTCAATGTTGATGGCTTAATCCCAGGTATAAAAGATAAAAGAGTAACTTTTCAAAAGGGATGGTTCCAAAATACACTCCCAGATTTTCTAAAATCATTTAAAGAAAAAAATTTTTTATTTGTACATTATGATGCAGATTTGTATAGCTCTACTTTGTATTGTTTGTCTCAAATAGATTCACTTAAATTATCATATATAGCAATTTTTGATGAGTTCTATAGTCATGAAATGAGAGCTTTATCGAATTATCAAGATGCCTATGGTGCCAATATTGAATTTATTGGAAAAACTATTAGTGATAATTATCCTGTACAAGTATCATGCAAGATTACTCCATGTGAAGTTTATAAAGTTTAATCTTTTTTATAATGATAATATGAATTAATTTTCATAAGAATTTTGGATAAATCATTAAATAAAATTGATTCATTATTGCTTAATTTAGATGGAGGTTTAGGTAATCAAATATTTCAATATTTAGCCGCTAAACATATACTAAATTCTACAGAATCCGTTAATCTCTATTATTATCATGTTTCAGAGATTAATCCTTTAATTAATAACTTAATAAGTGATTCAAATTTTATATATTTTTCAAAGACAAACTCAACAAAGAATTTTTCTTTTACAAAAAAAATTATTAATAAGATATCAAATTCATATAAGGAATTAGATATATGGCTTCAATTCAGAAGTCTTCATTTTTTATCAAATAATTTTTACTTCAGAGAGCAAAAAAAATTTATAAAAAAAGAATTTAGTCTAGAAAATAGAATTAAATCTCTTGATAGAATGTTAAAAAAAAGCAAAAATTCTATTAAACTAGATATCTATGGATTTTGGCAAGATCCAACTCCTTATGAATCAAACTTGTTATCAATATCTACTAATTTTCAGGAAAAACTTTTAAAAAACACAGAAAAAATTAAATTTAAACCTGGTTCATATATCTCGGTTCATCATAGAAGAGGAGATTATCTTAATAATCTAAATAACGCTAAAGAATATGCTAGTAATCATTCATTTTTATCTTTTTTGACATCAAGTTTAAATATTTTGCCTTCTGAATATGATGATTATCCCATAGTGATAGTTTCTGATGATATATCTTGGTTTAATAAAATAAATCTTTCTAGGTTATCACTTATTAAGAGAGAATTTTTATTTTCATCTGGTGATCCAATTGATGATTGGTTAATATTAAATAATTCTAAAATAAGTATTATTTCTAATAGTACATTTTCATATACAGCAGCCCTATTAAATACATCTAATTTTAATTCGAAACTAAGATCTATCATGCCTTTTTGGTATAATTGCTATCAAACAACCCTCAGTAAAGGCTGGCATAAACCTAATGGATTTATTGCAATCTAATTATGACCATATCAAATATACATAGGGTTTGAATTTGTATAATTATTGTAGAAATTTTGAGTTTTAAAAATCCTATTATTTTTGTTTGGATAGGTAACCCTCCTCCTTCATTTTTAGATAAAAGTATTAGTTTTTCTATTAAAAGAAATCCTAAAAGAATTTTCTATATATTGAGCGACTCATCAAGATCTAGATTTAAGTTTGCAAATAATTTTAAAAATTTAAAAATAATTAAAATAAAAGAATTACCAAATCAATCTCAATTTTTAGGCTCTGAATTCTTATTTAGGGGTAACTTCTGGAAATATACATCACAAAGATTTGAAGTTTTATCGGATTTTGTAGAGAAAAATAATATTAATAAATTTTTTCATGCTGAGATTGATAATTTACTTTTTAACTTTGATAAACTGGATTGGAAATTAGATAAGATTGGAAATGGTATATTTGTCCCTAGAGATAGTATTGATAGAGGTATAGCAAGTTTTATATATTGCAATAAAAAGAGCTGTCTAAAAGATATTCTGAAAATGTATTTACCTGGTAAAAATGCTTCTAATGATATGCATGCTTTAGGTCTTTACGCTAACCAAAATAAGAACTTTTATAGTCTTCCAACTGAATCTTTTGCTCAAAATGTAAAATTGTGGGATATTATAAGTCCCAATGAATGTCAGGGTATTTTTGATGCTGCAGCTATTGGACAATATTGTCTTGGGATAGATCCTAATAATAATAGATACAATCCAACTTTTAATTTATTTAGAAATGAAAACTCAAGAGTAAATTTTGATAAATTAGAAATTATTTCAGATAATAAAGAGCTTTTTATAAGATTGCCTGAAAGTAAAATAATCAGGAAAATTTATAATATTCATGTTCATTCAAAGAATATTAGAATGGCAATAGAATTAATAAATAAAGAAAAGATTTATAATTATCTTACTTTAAAAAAGAAAGTGGTTGTTGCTCATAAATTTAAGTTCTTGGCGGGGCCAATTTTAAAAGTGTTTGATTTCATAATGTTAGGATTACGTAAACTTGCAAAGTTTACCCTATATGAAATTTATAGAATATTTAAAATCAAAAATAAAAAGTAGTAAATTTTTACCAAAATACTACAGAGAATATTTCCAAAAAATAAGATTATCTAGTTTCCCTTATATATCAGGGGATACATTTCTAGCTATTTCAGATTGTGCTGTAATAAGTGACTTTCCAAAGCCAATATATTTTTCTTCTATTGAGAAAAAAGATATCTTATTTATAGAGGTTGACTTTTTTGATAAAAAGGAAATCTTTAATCTTGCATGTACTTTTAAAAAAGTAATTATTCATAATGGCGATACAAATCCAAATATTAATTTAATTAATCAATTAGCCAAAAAAAAGATTTATGTATTTGGAACAAACATAAATTTCACGAGTGATTATGTTAAACCAATCCCAATAGGTTTAGAGAATGCGCATATCAAACATAATGGTAATTTAAATTACTATAATCCTTTGAATTTGGGTCGAATAAAAAAAGATAAGAAAAATATTTTATTAGTTAGCTTTTCTCTCAGCAGCAATGTTCGAGTTGAATATGAGAAAATTTTAATTAATTATGGTATTACTAATAATAAAGGTTTGGATATGGATACTTATAGAAATTTGCTTGCTAAATCATATTTTGTTTTATCTCCTCCAGGTAATGGAATAGATTGTCATAGAACATGGGAAGCTTTTTATAACGACACAATCCCAGTAATTGAGAAAAAATATTATTTATTTCAGCATTTAAATTTACCCGTACTTGTAGTTGATAATATTAAAGATTTCTTGGATTTAAGTATTGATGATAAAATAAAAAAATATAATTCAATTAACTCACAAAGAAAAGAGCAGATATATATGAAGTGGTGGATAAACTATATTGAAAGGGATTAAAAAATGGAAATATATTATCAAATAAAAAAATATAAAAATTTTTTTATAAGTTTTTTGTATGGTAAAAGAGCTTCAATTTCTTTAATCAAGAAAACATGTTTAAGCAATAAATTATTACTCATATCTCTATTATTTCTTAGTTCAATTCAATCACTTTTAGAAGGATTAACTATTTACATAATTTATAAACTCGTATCAATTATTACTACTAATTCTTTTAGTGATTTACCACCTATATTTAATAAAATTTTAAATTTATTTAATTTCGAAGGAATTAAATCATATATATTTATTACTCTAATATTTTTACTATTGGCTCAGTTCTTGCAGTCAATAGTTAAATACCTTTTTGCTATTAATACTGATAGATTTACCATAAAGGTAAAATCATACATAAGAGAATTTATTTATAAAAGGCTATTAAGCTTAAATTATTCATCTTCAAGCAAAATTACTACTGGAAGACTATTAAATTTAACTATAGATGTACCTGAAGCAGTAAGAGAAAGAATAGAAGTAATTTCAAATCTTTTAGTTTCAATAATGTTGGTTGGCTCCTATATATTTATTTTGACAAGAATATCTGCGAAGTTATTTCTAATAGTGGCCTCATTTCAATTTTTGATAATTTCATTGCAGTTAATTCCAAGAAATTTTCTGGAAAAATACTCTTCTAGAAAAAATCTTTCAGAGGAAAAAATTAATAGTCAACTTACTGAAGAAATAAAATCTTTGAAGTATTTGCAATCCTCGGGAATAATTAAAGAACCTTTAATCAGACTTAGGCATAATTTAAATGTCAATATCCAAAAGTCAATAGACTTAGCTTTAATAAGATGCGCGTTGTTCCCTTTCTCTCAATTTATGGGAATTATAGTCTTGTCTATAATTACAATATTAAGTCTATACTTTTTCAATTCTGAAAAAGGTTTTGTGAGTGAGAAATTAGTTGTTTTTATCTTTACCTTGAATAGGTTAAATGGCAAAATTTCTGAAATATCTGATAATATTGCCGGTCTTTCTGTTAACAATGGCATTTTAAATATTCTTGATGGATTTCTAGATAATGCAACAAAAACATTTAGGTTAGATTACGGCAATGAAAAATTAGTTGAAAAAGATAGTTATGATATTCAAGTAAAAAATATTAGATTTAAGTATGATAAAGATGCTTCAAATATCTTAAATGGCATCAATCTCTCTATATCTCAAGGAGATTTTATTGGAGTTATTGGAGAGATAGGTTCAGGTAAAACCACTTTTTTAGATTTAATACTAAATTTAATAACTCCATGTGAAGGTGATATTTTTATTAACGGTAAATCTCTGAGAAATATAAATTCTATAGAATGGCAAAATAAAGTAGGACTTGTTAGTCAAAATAATTTTATCTTCTCTGGATCAATATATGAAAATATAAATTTATATTCAAGAAATGCCAACAAGAAAAAACTTGATGATTGTATAAAGATAGTTAATTTGGATAAGTTTGTTGAAAGTTTGGAACAAAAAGGGGATACCCTTATTGGGGAAGGTGCAAGAGAATTAAGTGGAGGGCAAAAGCAAAAGATTAATATTGCAAGAGCTCTTTATAGAAATCCTAAGGTCCTAATACTTGATGAGGCTACCAGTAGCCAAGATTATGAAAATGAAAAAATTATTGAGCAACTAATAAATCGTTTAAAAGGAAAAATAACAATTATTACTGTAGCTCATAGATTAAATCTCATTAGAAACGCAGATAGAATTTATGCTTTTGATCAAGGTAAGATAATTGAATATGGAGATCATGAAGAGCTAATTGCTAAAAAGGGTTACTACTATAATCTTCTAAACAAAAATTGAAAAATTTGTAAATCCCAATTTTGATTAATTTTTTAATTTAGAATTTTAGAGTTTTTAATTAATGCATAACTCTTAGAACTCTCAAATCTTAAACTAGAACCATCCAGTTCGTAAATTCCATTTCCATTAAAATCAATTCCTAATGGATCTATTCTATCTTCTTTATTAATAATATATTTTCTATAAACATTAGTCATCATTCCTGGGCCAGTAAATGAGATTATTGCATTTTTAGGATTTGTAAAAATATAATTCTTGTAAAAAGGAGCATATTTGATAATTTCTTCAATAATATTTTTCAAAAATGGATGATTCTTTTTAAATCCAAATGCCCAGTTTTTTATTATATTGAAAGGGTATTTTGATGACTCTATAGAATCTAAATTAGGAGGAAAGGTACTGATGGTGTTTTCATGTGAAATTATTGCACCTCTAGAAATCTTTAATTTTGATATGGGAATTTTGCAACCACTTTTTATATCAAAATAAAAACCTCCTTTTTCATAAAGAATACAATATCGAAAAATATCTGCTTTAGATGCCTGAAATACTGAATTAAGATAAATTTTATATATAGGATTATGACTCCATTTTTCTTTCATATAATCATCTCTTTCATTATCGTCAAATATGATAAAAGAATAATCTTTATTGATGGATCTGAATTTTTTTACATTAATAGCAAGTTTTCTTGGCAAATACTTTGATACCCAAGTTTGATAAATTGTATTAGGGATCTCTTGGTTTAATTTTTTAGCAAATTGATTTTTAATATAAATAGGTTTTTTATCTATTTGTGGAATAATAATAAATCTTATTTTATAAAAAATTTTAGTTAATATTTTTATAATCATTTATTCCCTTAAGGTGTTACCAACTAATGCTTGCTCATAAAAAAATATAGTTTTTTTAAT
>MDTA01011688.1_pt1 | contig 15150 bp, 12 predicted proteins | sample 811151 | NCBI WGS metagenome assembly MDTA01 (sample SAMN05326648, study PRJNA326480) | marine metagenome | isolation source: seawater | place: Indian Ocean: South | collected 2010 | reverse complement strand
CCTTACAAAATTTTTATGTTGGATAAAAAACGAAAAAAATTTTGGATTTGATGAATTATTTTTAGAAAAAAAATTAGAGTCATTTAGAAAAAAAGATAAAGATTATATTTATCCAAGTTTTAATACAATTGCTGGCTCAGGACCTAATAGTGCAATAATACATTATAGATCATCAAAAAAAACAAATAGAAAAATAAACAAAGATGATATTTTTTTATGTGACTCAGGTGGTCAATATAAATATGGTACAACAGACGTAACAAGGACTGTATGCTTTAAAACACCATCTAAAAGAATTAAAAATATTTTCACAAGAGTGCTGAAGGGCCATATTGCTGTAGCGACCAACGATTTAAATACAGTTAAAAAATGTAATCTGATTGATATGAAAGCAAGAAGACCATTAAAAAATATAAATTTAGATTATGGACATGGGACTGGTCATGGAGTTGGTTTCTTTTCAAACGTGCACGAAGGGCCTCAATCAATATCCAAATACAATAATATTGAATTAAAAGAGGGAATGATAGTAAGTAACGAGCCTGGATACTATGAAGAAGGAAAATTTGGCATAAGAATTGAAAACTTAATTTACGTTGAAAAAATTAAAAACAAATTAAGATTTAAAAATCTCACAATGGCACCAATTGATAAAGATTTGATAAATGAGAATCTATTAAATACAAATGAAAAAAATTATCTTTTTAGATATAATTTAGAAACTTATAATAATCTTTCACGTTATTTAAGCAAAAGTGAAAAAAAATGGCTACTTGAGTCTATTCAATAATTTTAATAGTTCATTTTGATTGATTATTTTAACACCTAATTCTGAGGCATAATTTACTTTTTTAGTTGTAGGTTTTTCTCCAATAATTAAATAATCAAGTTTTTTGTTAACAGAACTTAATATTCTACCAGAATTTTTTTCTATTATAGATTTCATTTCTGCCCTACTAATTTTTTGCAATTTTCCCGTTATTACAAATGTTAGATCTTTTAATTTACCCGAGGAACTGAATGTCTCATTTGTTATTTTTAATAAACTTGATAAGTCCTTAATAACTCTTAAATTTTCCTTTATCAAAAAAAAATTTCTAATTGAAGAGATTTGAATTTCTCCTATTCCATCTATGTTTTCGAATGATTTAAAATCATAACTTTTATTAATCTTAATAAAATTTTCTTTTGTTTTTAAATGTTTGGCAATTAACTTGGCGTTTTCTTGTCCAATATGTCGTATTCCCAATGCAAATATAAATTTACTTAGTGATATCTTTTTTGATTTATCAATAGCGTGTTTTAAATTTGAAACGGATTGTGGCCCCCATCCCTCTAATTTTTCGATTTTTTTAAAATCTAATTTAAAAATATCTTGAGGATATCGTATAAAGTTTTGGTCCCAAAACTTTTCTACAACTTTTTTTCCTAGTCCATCGATGTTTAATGCTTCTTTTGATACAAAATGTTTGATTTTTTCAACAGATATTTTCTCACAAGAATAGCCTTCGGATGAGCATCTTTTCACTGCATCAAATTTTTTGGTCTGCTGATTATATTCTTTTTCAATTTTAGATCCACACGAAGGGCATTTGTTGGGAAATTTATATTTTGAAACATTAGATTTCCTTTTAGATAAATCTACAGATACGACATGTGGAATTACGTCACCCGCTCTTTCAATTTTTACTACATCTCCAACTCTAATATCTTTTTTATTTATCTCATCCTCATTATGAAGTGTTGCATTTGATACAATTACCCCGCCTATATTAACTGGTTCAATTTTTGCAACCGGTGTTAGCGCACCCGTTCTACCTATTTGGATTTCAATATTTACAATTTTTGAAAATGATGATGCAGCAGAGAACTTATGAGCTGCTGCCCATCTTGGAGCATTGCCTACAAAACCTAGTCTGTTTTGTAATTTCAAATCATTTATTTTATAAACAAGCCCATCTACATCATAATCTAGTTCGTATCTTTTTGACTCAAAGATTATATGATTTTTAATTAAATCATTAATATTTAGAATTACAGAATTATATTTGCTCGTTTGAAATCCCCATTGCCTCAGTGATTTTAAGAAATCAGATTGTTTTATAAATTTATTATTTTCAAAAAAACCAAAGGTATAAGCAATAAAATGTAATGGAATTTTTTTGGTTTCTGAAGGTTCCTTTTGTCTAAGTGAACCAGAAGCTGCATTTCTTGGATTTGCAAATTTTTCCTTTAAATTTTCAAAATCACCTTTTGTAATGTAAACCTCACCTCTAATTTCTATATCTTTTGGAAAATCTTTTGCTTCAATTTTTTTAGGGATATCTTTTATTGTTTTCAAATTTTCGGTAATTACTTCTCCCTCATATCCATCTCCTCTGGATAAACCTAAAACTAATTTTCCATTTTCATAGGTCAGAGACGCAGAAATCCCGTCTATTTTTGGTTCTACGCTATACTCAAAAGATTGTTTGCTATTAATATTCAGGTAATTTTTAATTTTTTTCTCAAAATTATTTAAATCTTCCTTATCAAATATATTTGACAAAGATAACATGGGAACTTTATGGTTTTTTTTTTGAAATTTTTTTGATGGTTTAAAACCTATGGTATTAGAAGGAGAATCTATATGCTTTAAGTAATCATAGTTTTTTTCTAGTTCTAAAATACTCTTTTTTATTTCATCATATTCTTTATCAGTAATTTCAGGATTATCGTTAGAATAATATAATTCATTATGTTTTTTTAATTGCTTTATTTTTTGAACATATTCTTTTTTGATCAAAGCTCTTTCGTTCATTAAAATATTTTTGATTTTATCTTTTCAATTAAAGATTCTTTATTTTTTTCATTTTTAACTTTTTTTTTATTTGTTTGGTAATTTTTATTAAAAACTTTATACGTTTGCTTATACCATTGACTTGACTGATAATTATATCCTAATAAATAGGCATATTTTTTTGCTTCTTCTTCAAGTCCAATTTTATAATGAATTTCGACTAACCTATGTAAGGCCTCTTCAATAAAAATAGTGTCATTATATTTTTCAACAACAATTTTAAATCTATTTATTGATGGAATCCATTTTTCTTTATCAAAATAATATCTTGCCAAATACATTTCTTTTGATGCCATTACCTCATTTATTAATTCAAGTTTGAATTTTGAGTCTAGGGCATAATCTGTATTAGGATATTCTCTTATCAAATATTCAAAATATTTTTTAGATTTAATTATTGATTCTAAATCCTTTGTCTCATCTACAATCTTATCATAATAAGTTATAGCAAGTAGATAGTATGCGTAGTCAGTTCTAGGATGATTTGGATAGGTTTTTAAAAATCTTTCAATTTCATATATTGAATCAGAATAGTATTCATCTCTATAATAAGAATATGCAGCCATAAGTGAAGATCTTGGTGCCCAAATCGACTGTGGGAATAAAAGTTCTGCTTCACTAAATTTTTTTGCTGCAGTAAGTCCATCTTGTTGATCAAGGGCTTCGAGTCCTTCTTGATATGCATCAATCATTTGCAAATCAATTTCTTTATCTTTTATTATTTCAACATTTGGCTTTTCTTTAGCACACGAAATAATTAAAACTTGTAATGCTAGTATTATAAAAGTTAAAAAACGCATATACGTTTATTAACAGAAATAAAAAAAATTTCTATTTTTAAGCTATCGATTTTAGATATGTTCTATCGAGAATTTGATAAGGTAAAGTCTTTTCTTTTATCTCTATAACTGAAAAATTGTTTTTATCTTCAAAAAGTTTTCTTAAAATCTTATTTGTTAGACTATGACCACCTTCGGCTGTGACCACTTTGCCCATGACTCTGTAACCTGATAAAAACAGGTCACCCATGCAATCGAGTATTTTATGATTTACGAACTCTTTTTCATTTCTTAGTCCAGAATTATTTAAAATTTCATTTTTTCCAACAACAATTGCATTTTCTAAATTTCCACCTTTGGCAAGTCCTGCTTTCTGAAGTTTTTCTATATCTTCAAATAAACAAAATGTTCTTGAATTAAAAATATTTTCCAATTTATCATTAAAAATATTAATTTTATTTGTTTGTGTTCCAATAATCTTGTTATTATACCTTATTGTAAAATCTATTTCTGAAGCAATTTTAGATTTGTCAATTAGAATACTTTTACTTCCCTCAGAGTAAGAAACTTTTTTATTTATTTTTATTAGTTTGATAGGTGTTGATGAAGTCTTTACTCCGGTACCTAAAATTTTTTTAACAAATTCTTTTGCAGATCCATCTAAAATTGGTAATTCTTGAGAGTCTACCTCTATCAACAAATTGTCTATACCTAATCCATACAAAGCTCCCATTAAATGTTCAATTGTAGAAACCTTTGCTCCGAATTCATTGCTAATAGTTGTGCATAATGTTGTATCTGTAACATTGTCATATCTTGGAATAATTATATTTTTTTCTTTTAAATCAGTTCTTTTAAAAATAATTCCAGTATTTGGTGCTGAAGGTATTAAGTTTAATGTAACTAATTTTCCGGTGTGAAGACCAATACCATTTATCGAAATACGATCTTTTATTGTTTTCTGATTTAAAAAAGACATTCGGATTTATACAAAAAACAATTTCGTCTAAAAAAACAACTTATGTTACAAAAAGTTGCTAATTTTTGTTGAAATAGTTGAACAACTTCTCAAAAAAACCGCTATTTTCACCATAAATTTTTGTTGTATCAGTAGGTTCATTATTATTAATATTACTAAATTTTATTGCACTATCACAACAATCCCTATTTTTTTCATTAATAATGGACATCTCATTAATAAAATTAAACTCTGGTCCAAATGATAAAAGATTTTCATTCAAAACATTTGAGCCATTGCCAGTGAAAAAAAGTTTAAGTCCAAAGTCAAGTATTTGATCTTTTTTTATTATATGACAGTCTAAAAATAATAATTCTATGATTTCCTCTAGCCGTGAATTTATTATTTTTGTTAGAAGATCGTCATTTTTTTTATAAATTTTTGATTTATTTGATTTTGAAAATTTTAATTTTAATGACTCAGCTTTCCTATAATCCACGTTTAACACCTTGCTTATATCTTTCGTAATATGATTTCCACCAATATAAATACTATTAATATATTTTAATTTATCATCTTTAAATATTGTAAGACAACTTTTATTCAATCCAATATCTATAAATGAACTATATCCAGAAATGTTAATTTTATTAATTATGCCTAGAGATTTGATATAGCTAGCGCAGTAAATATTTTTTAAAACTATATGTTTTTTTAAAAATAAATTCCTAAGATAATCACAAATATTTTTATTAATCATAATAAATTTTACTTGTATGGTAATTTTGGAGGCCTCTGTCGAAATATTTTCAAAATTATCTATATCTTTATCATCAAAAACTATTTTTGATTTTAAAGTATGTAATATTTCTTTTTCTAAATAATTTAATTTTATTAAATTTTTGCATTCGTTTATTAAATAATCTATTTCTTTATTTGTAATAATTTTTTTGTCATATGTCTTTTGTATTGAAAGATCTAAAGAATTAATACTCGAAGAATCTATAATTATTGAAATTTCATTTAAGTGTTTTTCAATATCCTTTTCAGCTTCTATTACTAAATTTTTAAGTTTTTCAACACTTGCTAAATTTTGACTCCTAAAATAATTGATTTTTTTTTCATAAAAAAAGTTTTGATTCAGCAATGTTCTATCATAAATAAGCATTCTTAAAGCTGCTGATCCAAATTCTAAAATAGTTATTGGAGTATTAATTTTTTTCATAAAAATATAATTTGATTATTTGCCCTCAAATCAATGACTTTTATTTTGCTTAAATCTTTATTTTTGATTATTTTAGATAGTAGGCTTATTGAATATTCTAAATTTGTGGTTGGAAGTTTAATTAATGTATTTTCTTTATACAATAAATCCCATCGATTTGATTTATATGAATATATTTTTTTGAAATCTTTTAATAAAAAGCCATTATAACTTATTAAATCCTTGAGATAGAAAAACTCTGATATTTCGAAATTACCTACTATTAGTGGCAGATTTTTTTGTAAAACATGAAGATCCTTAATTTTTTTTCCATTCTCCCCTATAAAGAATTTAACATCATTTTTGAAAAAATATGCCAATATTTTTGTTTTTTTTAAGTTTACTTTAATAATTGAAGGATATTCTTTTTTTATTTTATATTCCCCAATAATATTGAAACTATCCAAAATAGTAGTTAAATCTGAAGATCTAACAGAAACTATATTTTTATTATTAAATTTATTTAAGGAATTAGAAATTTGCTGATTATATGCTGGGTCTATATCACTATTTATAATTATATGTTTTATTTTAAAAAAATTATCAAACAAATTAATAAAATTTAAATTATGAATACTGATTAAAATTGTAAATAAAGCTATATAAAAATAAATTTTACCTCTATCTATTGATTGAAGCATCATTAATTATCCATTCAATTAAACTTTTAAAATTAATTCCTTTATATTTTGCAATTTCTGGCACCAATGATAATTCGGTCATACCTGGCTGTGTGTTAACTTCTAATAAATAAAATTTATTTTTACTAAACCTGAAATCACTTCTAGTTACTCCCCTGCAGCCTGTAGCTTTGTGAGCCTTGAGTGCTATATTTTCTACACTTTTTAACTTACTCAATGGAAGATTTACTGGTAAAATGTGTTCTGTTTTAGCATTTTTATCATATTTTGCCTTATAGTCGTAAAATTTTCTCCTAGGCACAAGTTCAATGGTACCCAATATTTTATTACCCAATATTGCAACCTGAATCTCTCTACCAGGTATATATTGTTCAACTAAAATTTCCCTTTCATTATTTAATTTTTTTAGATTTTTAATAAAGTTATTTTTATTACAAATATAAACTCCAACACTTGATCCTTCGTTAACAGGTTTAATTACTAAAGGAAATTTTAATTTTTTTTCGACAGTTTTTTTTATTTGTTCAAAGTTAGTTTTTATATTTCCTTTTAATATAATATATTTTGGAGTTAAAATTCCTTTTTTAGAAAATAATTTTTTTGAAACTAATTTGTTAATGCAAATGGAAGATGCCATTATCCCAGAATGGGTATACTTGATTTTTTCATTTTCCAAAATTAATTGGACGTAACCATCTTCTCCATACCTTCCGTGAAGAGCATTGAATATAATTTGAGGGCTAAATTGTTTAATTTTTTTTATAAAATCACCCTTGGGATCAAGGATTTTACAATTATATTTATTTTTAATTTGTTTATGAACTGCTTTTGCAGTTTTAAAGCTTATGTCTCTTTCTTTAGAGTAGCCACCAGCTAATATTAATATTTTTTTCTTCATTATTATGAAGTTAAAACTATTTCAAGTTCAAGCTTAACTCCTGTTTTCTTATATACATTTTCTTTAATGAAATTTATAAGATTTTTCATATCTTTAGACGAAGCTTTGTCTTGATTAATCATAAAATTACAGTGTTTTTCTGAAATTTTCGCATCACCAAACATTTTATTTACTTTATCTATTTCAATTGATTCTCTTATCAATTCCCACACTTTCTTATCAGTTTGCTGTAAGGGGTTTTTAAATGTACTTCCGCTAGTTTTGACTCTTATGGGCTGTGAATTTTCTTTTTTATTTTTTAAATCATTAATTTTTTTTTGTATCAATTCTGATTTTGAAAATTCACCTGCAAAAGTTCCACTGAGATATATTAAATCTTTTGATAGATTTGTTGATCTATATTTAAATTTTATTTCAGAGGATGGTATCGTTAAGATCTTACCTTTAAAATCTATAGCTTGGACTGATTTGATTATATCTTTAAATTCTCTACCATAACAACCTGCATTCATTTTAATACCTCCACCGATAGATCCTGGAATACAAGATAAAAACTCAAAACCTTCAATTTCATTTTCCATTGCAAATTCAGAAACTTTTTTATCTAGGCAAGAGCTCCCGGAGATTATTAAATTTTCACTAAGTTTTGAAATATTGTTGAAACTTTTTCCCAATTTTATAATTGCTCCATCAAAAATTTCATCATCAAATAAAGTATTAGAACCAGCCCCTAAAACAAAAATTTTACCACGTAAGTTGAATAATTTTAAAAAAAGAGATAAATCTTTTAAAGAATTGGCATAGAAAAAAATTTTGGTTTTGCCACCTATGTTAAACCAATTTAAACGAGATAAATCATAATTTAAATTCAAACGAGATTTATCATTAAATTCAATATTTTCTAAATCATCTAATTTCATTGAAGTAATTTAGGTAAATTTCTCATCCAGTTAGATATTGTTCCAGCCCCCATGCCTATAACAATTTTATCACCGTAAATATTTTTTTTTACAAATTTTACTAATTCTTCTTCTCCATTTATCATTATCAAATCAACTTTTGAATTTTTAATAATTTCTTTAGCAAATTTATAGTAATTAAATTTTAATTTTATATTTTCTCCAGCCTTATATACGGGACATAGAATAACTAAATCTGAAAATTTAAAACATTCTGTAAATTCTTTTTTTAAAGAATTTAATCTAGAAATTCTATGCGGCTGGAAGACAGAAATAATTTTTTTTGATTTATAAACTTCCTTAGAAGACTTAAGTAATTCATGTATTTCTGTAGGATGATGAGCGTAATCGTCATAAAAAATGCTTTTCTGGAATTCGAATATAAAATTAAATCTTCTTTCGACACCTCTAAATTCTGATATAGCTTTTTTAATTAAGCTCATAGATATTCCCATTAACATTGCAACTGCAATTGACGCGGTACAATTTTTTATATTATGATTTCCAATTAGGGGTATTTTAAAAGATTTGAATAATTTTTTTTCTTGGTTAGGTAAATTAACCTCTAAATCAAATTTTGAGAAATTATTTTGTAGTTCAATATTTTTTATCCTAAAGTTTGACTTTGCATTTAATCCATAAGTAACAATATTTTGATTTTTAATTTTTCTTATAATAGATCTATTATTCTTGTCGTCTAAACAAATTAGAGTCTTTCCAAAAGATGGTGTTTTATCAGAAAATTTAACAAAACTTTTTTTTAAATTTTCAATTGATCCATAGTGTTCAAGATGTTCATTATCAATATTTGTAATAATTGAATATGTAAACGGAAGCTTCAAAAAACTACCATCTGATTCATCAGATTCTAATACGCACCACTCACCTTTGCCAAGTTTGGCCGAGTTACCAATTGAATTAATAACACCACCATTAATTGTTGTTGGATCTAATTTTGATTTTGAAAAAATTGTCGAGACTATTGATGTAGTCGTTGTTTTTCCGTGTGAACCTGCAACTACAACATTTTTAAAAAGGGAAACTATATTCGCTAGCATGTCACCCCTTTTATAAATTGGTATTTTTTTTCTCTTAGCTTCTAAATACTCAGGATTTTGTTTTTTTATTGCTGATGAAATAACCAAAATAGTCGCATTAGATAAATGTCGTTTTTTATGTCCAATTTGAACGTTTATTTTATTTCTTTTTAACCTATCAATATTTTTACCAGAATGCTGATCTGATCCCTTAACATTGAAACCTAAATCTTTCATGATTAATGCTAGACCGCTCATTCCGATCCCACCTATTCCAACAAAATGGATTATTTCTTTTTTTCCTAAACTAATTGTCATACAAATATATTTTTAATTACCTTATTTATATTTTCCCAATTTTTATTTTCATTAATTCTCATTAGATTGCTTTTCTTTTCAAGATAATCATCTTTATTGACCATGATTTCATTAATTATTTTATATACATCTCCAGAATTAAAGTTTTTTTCTTCTAATATCCAGCAACAATTTAATTCATGGTACCTTTTGGCGTTCAAAAACTGATGGTCATCTGTTGCATGAGGAAAAGGAATTGCGATGAACGGTATATTTAAATGTGTAAGTTCTGCAAGAGATGATGCTCCTGCTCTTGATATAGCAATATCAAAATTTTGATTTTTACATAAAAAATTTTCTTCAAAGAAGAATAAATTGTTTTCTATATTTAATTTTTCATAATCTAATTTGTATTTATTTAAATCAAAACCTTGGGATATTTGCTGGGTTACTTTTATTCTATATTTTGAGGCTAATTTTATTATATCATTTTTTAAATGTTTACTAAAAAAAACAGATGATTGACTTCCACCTATAACTAATATTTTAAGAGTACTGTCAGTCATATTAGTTTCATTTATTTTATTATAAAAACATCTATTTAAAATTGCAGGCACTTCTACAATTTTATTCTTATATTTTTTATTTACACCTTTTAAATTTACATCGTAACATAGAAGTTTCGTAGAAAATTGAAGTAAGAATTTGTTTGATCTACCTATAATAGAGTTTGGCTCAAATAAAAAAATTTTTTTATTATATAGCTTGGATGCTAACACAATAGGTAAAGACATATAGCCACCGGTACTTATTATTATATCATATCTGCTTTTATACATATTTATAACTGATTTGATAAAAGCAAAGAATAAAATTAAAATTTTAAGAGGAAAAAAAATTATTTTATCGGGAATTTTTTTTACATCAAAAATAGTTTTTTTGATTTCTTTTGGAAAATATTTCGCACCCCTTTTATCTGTGTAAAGAACAACTTTAAATTCATTTTTTAAATGATTGTAAAGGTTTAAAGCTGGCACAACATGTCCTCCTGAACCTCCAGTTGATATTAGTATTTTTTTCAATTATTTCACTCTTCTTTTAGTTAAATTTAAAATTATCCCAGATATAATTGAGATACTAATTATTGAAGATCCACCATAACTTAAATAAGGAAGTGTCATACCGGTAGTTGGTAAAACTCTTAAATTAACCCCAACATGCACGAAGGTCTGCATTAACAATAATGAAATTAATCCTGTGAGAATCATCTTAAATACATTTTCGTTTGTTTCTCTTATTTTTTTAAAAATATTATATGCAAATAATATGAAGGCTAACATTATCAGAAGAATTATTATTATCCCAAATTCTTCTGAAATAACTGATATAATAAAGTCTGTATGCGCCTCAGGAATTCTTGAATTTAAAGTTCCCTCCCCAATTCCTTTACCAAAAAAACCTCCATCAATTATTGCTTCTGATGCTTTTTCTGCCTGCGAGTAATTATTAGATGAGATATCAAGAAATGAACTTATCCTAATTTTTATATAATTAAATCTCTCTATGAAAAAAATTAAATATAATAATATTGAAACGAAAAATCCAAATAATCCAAAAAATAAAAACAAATTTATTCCTGAAATAAATACTAAAGCAAGCCATGTAAAAACAATTAAAATAGTCTGACCTATGTCAGGTTGAGATATTAAAAGTAAAACTACTGGTATAATTAGGAACAATGTAAACAAATATTTAACATTTAAATTATATTTTTGATAATTTAATAAAAAAGCAAGAATTACAACATAGAATGGTTTAATGAGTTCTATTGGTTGGAATCTTGGTAAAAAAGGAAAATCTAACCATCTCTTTGAACCTTTTACTTCAGCGCCAATAAACGGAACTAGCAATAATAATAAAAAAAATAGAATAAAAAAACATATTGAAATTTTAATTAGAAAATTTTCTTTTAAAAGTGAAAATATAAACATAATTGATAAACCTAATAAAATAAATGCAAGATGTTTTATAAAAAAATAATAAGAATTTGTATTTAATCTGTCTGACGCAACTAAAGAAGTTGAAGCTAATGAAAAAAATAAACCAGCGATAAAAAATGAAATAACAAATAGAAGAATAGTTTTATCTATATTTTTCCACCAACTATAATAGTTTTCATAAATATTAAATTTACTTAGCATATTAATCTATTTAAATTATTTTTTTTACTAATTTATTAAAATATTTTCCTCTGACTTCAAAATTTTTAAATTGGTCAAATGAAGCAGCAGATGGGCTAAATAAAATTGTTTTGGGTTTTTCATCATTTTTAATATCTTTTTTAATTTTTAAAATTGCGTTTTTTAAACTTTTTAAATATTTAAATTTAATTTTATTCTTAAACTGATTTTGAAAATAATTTTTATTTTGACCAATAATGTAAGCAAAAATATTTTTATAATATTTTTTATTAAGTATAAACTTGTCTCCTTTCTTGTGCATTCCTCCAACAATCCAATAGATATTTTTATAACTAGATAAAAGTCCAACCGAAGAAGAAAAACTTGTTGATTTAGAATCATTAATTATTTTTAAATTGTTTTTATCATAGATGACTTGTGTCCTAAAATTTAACCCTTTAAAACTATTCAATGCTTTAAATATTTTCGTATCTGTAAATCTAAAATCTTTGCATATCGTATATATGAAGTGAATATTTTTAATATTATTTACATCAAGTAAGTATTTATTTGTTATTCTTTTTTTAAAAAATTGATTCTTTTTAAAAATTATTTTTGTTATTTTCGATTTAATATTATTCTTTAAAATATTTCTGTTAATTATAATATTATTTTGCTCAATATAAGATTTTTTGTTTTTTTCTTGATGGTAAATTAATTTTAATTTTTCTTTAGCATAATTATCTATATTTCCATGTCTTTCTAAATGATCATTGCTCAAATTTAGAATTATTGCATAATCTGTTTTAAAATATTTGCTATAGGATATTTGATAAGATGAGGCCTCAATTACAAAAAGAGTTTTTTTGGTTATATTTTTTTCTAACATTGGCGGATTACCAATGTTTCCGATTAGTCTAACATCGATATTATTGGATTTAAATATTTTATATAACATCTGACAAGTAGTTGATTTTCCATTTGTACCTGTAATTGTAATTTTTGTATTTTTTTTATAAATTAAATAAAATATATCTAATTCAGTTATTATTATATTTTTATTCTTAAGCAAATAATTTTTTAGTTTACATCGCTTTATATCTATACCAGGACTTAAAATAATATAATCAAATTTTATCTTAGAAATTTTTTTTATGTTAAAAAAAAAAGATTTATTTAAATTATTTTTTAAAGATAGGTTGTCATCAAAAATAACGATTTCATTATTTTTTGATAAATATTTAAAGCATGATTTTCCAGAAAGACCTAAGCCATAAATTAATATTTTTTTATTAATAAAGGTTTCTCTCCCAAACATTTATCTTAATTTTAATGTTGCAAGTCCAATCATTGCTAGAATTAAGGAAATAATCCAAAATCTGATAACTACAGTAGACTCGGCCCACCCTTTTTTTTCAAAGTGATGGTGTATAGGAGCCATCATAAATATTCTTTTACCAGTTAATTTGAAAGAAATAACTTGAACAATAACTGATACCGCCTCTAAAACAAAAAGGCCACCAGTGATTGCTAACACAATTTCATGCTTAGTTACCACTCCGACGGCACCTAATGACCCTCCCAATGCTAATGAGCCGGTATCCCCCATGAATATTTTTGCAGGTGGAGCGTTAAACCAAAGAAAACCGATGGATGCACCTATAATTGCGCCACAAAAAACTGCTACTTCTCCAACTCCTTCAATGTATGGAATTAATAGATAATCAGAAAAAATAATATTTCCTGATACATAGCTGATAAACGCAAAACAACCAGCTACTAAAATTACAGGAACTGTTGCTAGGCCGTCAAGTCCGTCCGTTAAATTAACTGCATTTGACGAGCCAACAACAACAAATAAATAAAATGGTATGAAAAACCAACCCAGATTTATAACTAGATTTTTTAAAAATGGGAAATAAAGATTTGTTGTTAAATTAGAGTCTACAAATTTATATAAAATTAATAGTGAAACTAAACCAAGAATGATTTGAATAATAAATTTAAATTTTGAAGATATTCCTTTTGAATTATTATTTTTAATTTTTTTAAAATCATCAAATGCACCAAGTATACCAAATGATAAAGTAATAAAAATTAATAACCAATTATATGGATTACTGAGATCTGCCCACAAAAAAACTCCCGTAAATAAACCAATCAATATTAAAACCCCTCCCATAGTTGGTGTTCCTATTTTTTTGATTAGATGATTTTCTGGCCCATCAGATCGGATGGGATTTGTTATTTTTTTTGTTGAAAAATAATTAATAAATTTATCTCCAATTAAAAAAACTACAATCATTGCTGTAATGATAGCCAATCCAGTTCTTACGGTTAGAAAATTGAAAAAGTTTAAAAATGTATATGTTTCTGAATAGTTTGTGAGAAGGTTATAAAGCATTTTTACAAATTATTAATTATTTTATTTAAGCCAGTTGAGTTAGATCCTTTTACCATTAATATACTATTATTTGGTAAATCTTGTTTAATTAAATTTAAAATATCCATTTTATTATTCAATATTTTACCTCTAATTTGTGGTTTTAATTTGTTAAATGTATGTTTTGTATAGTTTCCATAAACATAAGTTTTACAAATTTTAGATTTATTAACGTATTTTGCAATAATCGTATGTAGATTTTCTGAATATTTTCCAAGTTCCAACATATTTCCAATTAAAAGAAATTTTTTGTTAGTATCTTTGTAAGTTGAGTCAAATCTTTCTAATGCAAATTTAAAAGATAGTGGATTTGAATTGTAGCTTTCATCAACAATCATAATTTTTTTAAATCCTTTTTTATAAGAAATTATTGACCCTCTACTTTTGGGTATATCAAAACCTAAAAATAAGTTTCTATTCAATTTTTTAATTTCAAAATAATTTGAAATTATACTTATCACCGCTAAGATATTTTCTTTAAATTTTGACAAATTTTTTGAAATTAAGAAAGATTTTATTTCGTTTTTAACTTTAATGTTAATTATACATTTATTTTTAATATTTTTAATCTTATGAATAAAAATATTGGCTTTAGGATTATTTTTACTAAAAGTAACAATTTTAAGCTTACATTTTTTTGCTTCTTTAAAAAAATAATTAAAATATTTATCATCCATATTAATAACCATTGTGCCACCTGACGCTATATTATGAATCATTTCCCCTTTAGCTTGCGCAATTCGACCTAAATTTTTAAAGTTTTCAATATGTGCATAAGATATATTTGTAATTAAACCTAAATTAGGCTTGATTAGTTTTGTTAAATAGTCAATTTCTCCTTCCTTATTCATTCCT
>MDTA01140302.1_pt1 | contig 15151 bp, 14 predicted proteins | sample 811151 | NCBI WGS metagenome assembly MDTA01 (sample SAMN05326648, study PRJNA326480) | marine metagenome | isolation source: seawater | place: Indian Ocean: South | collected 2010 | reverse complement strand
TGGTGCCAAGGTCGCGTTGGTGGAACGCCATCGCATGGGCGGAGACTGTCTAAATGTCGGCTGCATGCCATCTAAGTCGTTGCTCGCGTTTACTGAGCACGCAGAAAATCCGGATTTTGACCAAGCCTTTGCGTGGCTGCGTCAGGTGCGAGCTGAAATAGCGCCGCATGATTCGGTTGAGCGTTATACGGCCGCCGGAGTGGACGTATTTTTGGGTGACGGTGTGTTCAACGAGAGCGGGCACGTCTGCGTCGGCGGCGCTGTCCTTAAGGGTCGACGCGTTGCGATTTGTACCGGTGCTCGAGCCGCGGTGCCGCCGATCCCGGGACTGCGAGAAAGCGATCCACTGACCAACGAAACGGTCTTCGATTTGCGCGAGAAGCCGCAATCTTTAGCCATCCTCGGTGCCGGAGCCATAGGGTGTGAGCTCGCCCAAGCATTTGCGCGTTTGGGTGTGCGGGTCGAATTATTCGATTTAGCCGATCGCGTTCTGCCGAACGAAAACCGACTAGCCTCGGTAACGCTGGCGCAAGCGCTGGCCGCCGATGGGGTTTCATTACACCTAGGCAGTGCCGTACAGGAAGTAGTGGGGTCAGGGCGCATAGTCACAGAACAGGGCAGCGTCGAATGTGATCGGGTGCTGGTGGCATTAGGGCGACAGCCTAACACCGAAGGTATGAACCTCTCTGCGGCGTCGGTGCAGATCGATGAGCGCGGATTTATCGTTAGCGATGCCAAATTACGCACTACCAACAAAAAAATTTTTGCTGCCGGGGATTGCACAGCGACACTGCAGTTCACCCATCACGCTGATGCGCAGGCGCGCGCCTTAATACAAAACGCCCTGTTTCTGCCCACTGCAAAAATTGACGCACTCGTTATTCCTCACTGTACCTACACGCGGCCCGAAGTGGCCTCAGTAGGTTTAAGTCAAGAACAATTGCAGGCCAGTGGAACGCCGTATGACGAATACGAATTTTATTTCGATGAATTGGATCGCACCAAAGCCATGCAGTTTCCCGATGATATGGCCAGAGCCGCTAAAGGCTATGTTCAGGTGTTCACGGTGCAGGGCAAAGACAAGATTCTTGGCGCAGCAATTGTGGGCGCTGACGCCGGCGAACTGCTCGCGCCGATTTGTTTGCTGATGACTCAGAACTTGGGTCTATCCGCTGCTCAACGTACCGTATTCAGCTATCCTACGCGCAGCGAATACCTCAAACGTCTGGGGGACGCCTACAACCGCAATCGTATGACCCCTGCGGTGGCGCGGGTGTTTCAGCGCTGGTTAGCGCTAATTCAACCTAAGCGCTGAGTAAACTAGGAGGAAGTGATGCGGCACGTCGCATTAACCTTAGCTCTGTGCTGCGGCCTTGTCGGTTGCTCGAGTGGTTCTGAGCAAGCGGTAAAAACCCAGCCTACTGGCAGTGTGTATCAGATGATGACGCATTATTTGGAGCCTGCTGCTGACAAGATTTGGGGTTCGGCTGGATTTGTCATCACGGCAGATGGTGAAGTGGATCTGCAACCCACCACCGATGACGGGTGGTTTGCTGTAGAGCATGCGGCGACAGTGGTGGCCGAAGGCGGCAATTTGCTCATGCTGGAGGGTTACGCTGTTGATCGTGACGATTGGGTTGAATATGCCCAGGGTCTAAGCAGAGCTGCCTTGAAGGCGCGAACGGCCGCCGAACAACAGGATGCCGATCTATTATTCGCCGCTGGCGGCGAGGTCTACAGTGTGTGCAAGGCGTGTCATAACCGTTATATAAATGAGATGGCAGAATGACGGACTTACATAATGCTGAATTGTCGACGAAGGCGCTCGTCCGCATAACGATCGCAACCCTCGTGAGCGCTTTGCTGGCGCTGTTTTTGTTTGTTTTGCCTGCTGAATTCGATACCGACCCTACCGGCGTCGGTGAATTGTTGGGCATCAAAGGTATGGCTGGGTATTCCGTTGGTGCGTTATCTGTGCAGCCACAAGCCTACGTCGATGATGCTCGAGAGTTTGAGCTCGGTCCTTTTGAGTCAATAGAATACAAGTACCTGCTGGCCGCTGGCCAAAGTCTGGTGTTTTCCTGGCAAGCGCGGACCCTTGATGGCCAGCTGAGTGAGGTGGTTTATGATTTTCATAGCGAAGAAACAGGCACGGACCCTGAAGACGCTGTAAGTTTTGATATCGGCCGAGATACTCAGCGGCAGGGCAGCTACGTGGCGCCCTTTGGCGGTATCCATGGCTGGTATTGGGAAAACCGCGGCACCGAACTGGTTACTGTCAGGCTTAACAGCTCGGGTTTCTACGCCGCCGCAAAAGTCTATAGCGCAGCCGGGGAAGTCGAAGTCGATTTGGCCGAGTCGAATGCTTTGAAAGACGAGGGGGGCGAGCTTAAGCCCCCTCGTTGAGCCGGCGTAATGCGCCTAGGCTGCGCTCTCGATTAACGTGCCAGTGCCTAAACCGCCACCGCAGCACATGGCGATTACGCCATAACGACCACCAGTGCGCTGAAGTTCGTAAACCGCCTTGGTGATAAGAAAGCAGCCTGTTGCGCCCAGCGGGTGGCCCAGCGCAATGGCACCACCGTTCGGATTCACCTTGGCCATGTCGGCGCCAACTTCCTTAGCCCAAGACAGCACCACTGAGGCGAAGGCTTCGTTCACTTCGAACACGTCGATTTCGTCGATGCTTAACCCTGTCTGATCCAGCATTTTCTGAGTTGCCGGGATAGGGCCTTCCAGCATGATCACCGGGTCGCAGCCGACGAGTGCGGAGGCGCGAATCGTCGCTAATGGCTTTAGTCCCAGCTCTTTGGCTTTGCGTGCGCTCATCATTAACACAGCCGCCGCGCCATCGGCGATCTGCGATGATGTGCCGGCGGTGTGTAGGCCGTCCTCGCGGGCAACCGGCTTGAGTTGGGCCAGCGCTTCCATGCTTGTGTCCCGGGGCACCTCGTCGCGGTTGACGCTGACGATTTGGTCGGTGCGCTCGAAATTTTCATCCATGACCGGCGCCTCGATCGGAATGATTTGGCTGTCGAAATAACCGGCTTCGATCGCTGTTTTGGCGCGCTCTTGGGACTGCAGTCCGAAGCGGTCGGTGTCTTCTCTGTTCAATTGGTATTTCTCTGCCAGACGCTCAGCACCCTCGAATTGGCTAGTGAATTCGTGTTGTTCGAAATAGCTGCGTGATATCGGCTTGCCCATTTTTTTGTCGCGGCCGACCGCATCGCTGCCAATAGGCAGCCGTGTCATGTTTTCTACGCCACAGGCCATAACCACATCGGCATGACCCGAGGCGATCATGCTGTGCGCTAGCGTTGTGGATTGCTGTGATGAGCCACATTGGGAATCTATTGTGATACAAGGTGTTTCTATGGCGCCGCCGCTGGCCAGCCAAGCGGTGCGGGTGACGTTCATGCCCTGAGCTGCGACTTTGTTTATGCAACCGCCGACCACCTGATCCACTGTAGATGACGCAATGTCGTTGCGCGCCAATAACCCCGTCATAACCTGACCGAGCACGTCCGTGGGATGGGCGCCGCCCAGACTGCCGTTCTTGCGACCTACGGGTGACCGCGCTGCGTCAACGATGACCACATCTTCCATGTTATCTCTCCTATTGCTATTCGACGTTGAATTTATGACTCGTTCCAGTGCTGGATTCGCTGCTGTAAATCGGGACGTTGGCGTTCGTCCGGCTTAGCTGATGCCGACCCAATGTAAACGAATCCGGCAACGCGTTCACCCACGTTAAGCCCCAGTTTCTGATCTATGACCTCGTCGTAGGCATACCATTCGGTCAACCATTGCGCCGCAAAACCCATGAGGTTGGCGGCAATTAATAGATTTTGACAGGCTGCACCTGCAGACAGTAGCTGCTCCCATTCGGGAATTCTGGACTGTGCTTGCACACTGCTAATGACGGCTATAACCAGCGGCGCGCGCACAAACCGGCCGCGTTCTGCCTCGATTGCAGGGAGTGGTGCCTCCGGCTTTAACTCGTGAAAGCGCTGGGCGAGGTGCTCACCAAAAGCCTCGCGGCCATCGTCTTGAAAACAGATAAAGCGCCACGGGCCGAGTTTACCGTGATCCGGCACTCGGGCGGCCGCGTGCAAAAGTTGATCGATCTGCGCTTGGTCTGGGCCAGGTGCTTGCAGATCCATGGCTCGTACCGAGCGGCGCTGACTAATCTGCTCGAAAGCTGAAAGCTGAGGGTTTGGATACACGATGAAAAATCCTAAAACCAAGAGTGTAGCTGGGTTGGCGGATGTTGGCATCTATTGCCGGTTGTGCGGCCGCACTGGGTCTGCTCAAATGACTGCCCAATAGAAAACGAATTCAGGGAGCGGTAATGGCGGTTACAGGCAATTTTTCAGGCAAGAAAGCCCTAGTGTTTGGTGGTACGTCAGGGATCGGCTTGGCGGTGGTTCATCGGCTGTGTGAGCAGGGTGCTGAGGTGGTGGCAATCAGCCGGGATCCAAGCAAAGCCGGCGATCTTGCAGGGGTAACTCTGGCGGCCTGTGATGTGCGTGATACCGATGCCTTGGCAGAACTGCTCGCCGCACATGCGCCGATCGACCTGTTGATCAGTGCGGCGACAGGCGGTAGCCGTGCTGCCGGCCCGTTCCTGCAGATGGACTTAGCCGCCTATCAAGCGTCGTTCGATAAGCTTTGGGGCTATACCAATATCGTTCGATTAGGGACAGAGTATTTAAGCGAAAAGGGCGCCATTGTGCTGGTCAGCGGTGCGCCTGCGCGACGCGCCAAGCCCGGCCAAGCTGCGTTGGCTTCTGTTGGCGGTGCGGTTGAGCAGTTCGCGCGCGCGGTAGCGCCGGAATTGGTGCCGCGTCGCATTAATGTAGTCTCACCCGGCGTAATCGACACGCCTATGTTTGGTCCGGATGCGGCCGCGCGTGAAAAAATGCTTGGCGCGGCTACCGCAAAAAATCTTATTCCCCGTGCGGGAACGCCCGATGAAGTGGCCGAAGCAGTGATGTTTGTGGCGGGTAACGAGTTCGTTACGGGAACAACGGTAGAGGTCGACGGCGGCTGGATTTTAAGCTGATCCGAAGCGTTGGCCTAGAGCGTTGCGGTATTGGTTGGTAGCCCGAGGAATAATCGGCCGGCGGTTTCAAGTGTGCTTGGCGCCACCATGATGTGCTGACTGGCCACGTGAACGTCGCGAAAATGCCGCTGCAGGTTCGATGATTGATACACCGAAACCCCACCCGCTAGGTTATAGGCACAATCTACGACCTTGGTACTCGCCATCACCGCATGGGTTATGGATAAGCGCAAATTGCGGCGCTGTTCGATGTCGACCGTCTGGCCCGCTGTCGCGCGAGTCCAGGCCTCGCTAAGGCTGTCGTAATAAAAAGCTCGGGCGCTGCGCAGCGTCGCCTCGGCCTCTGCGATCTGCATTTGGGTATATCCGCGCTCAGCAATAGGGGCGCTGCTGCCAGCGCGCTTCTTGTCTTGCGCCAATTCGACAAAGTTATCCAAAGCGGCGCGGGCAATGCCCATACTTACCGCAGCGATGCCGAGCGCTAATAAGGTGAAATTTGGAAATTGGAACAGTGGCGTATCGGGCATTTTATCAACTTCAAGGCCGACGATATGCGCGCTCGGCACGCGGCAGTCGTTGATGCGAAAATCAGTGCTGCCAGTACCCTTAAGGCCCGACGAATGCCAGGTGTCCAGAAACTCTACCGAACTTTGCGGCACCAGACACATGTGGGCTCTAGGCTTGGCATCGGCAGCCTGTAGAGGGTCGGTTAACAAACTGCCGGCAAGCACCCAATCGGCATTTTGAGTGCCGGAGCCCCACTGCCAGTGACCATTTAAGACATACTCATTTTCGCTCTTGACCGCATTGCCGTTGGGTGCGAAGACGCCTGCGATCATGGTGTCGGGGGTGCTGAACATTTCCCGAGCTACAGAAGTCTCGATTCGCGCAAGCGCCGAACCGCTTGTCGCAGCGATAAAAGCCACCCACGCGCAGGCCGCGTCGCCCTGAGCTAAGGTCTCGAAGACCTCACTGCTGACTATCGGCGAGGTTTCTGAGCCGCCTAAGGTCTGCGGAACAAACATACGGTAAATGCCAGCTTGGGCCATGGCTTTGGAGACATCCATCGGTAAGCGCCGCGCGCCCTCAAATTCGTCACTGCGCTGGGAAAATGCTTGGGCAAGCTTTTGCGCATTCGTCAGTAAAGAATTGCTCATACAGCGGCCTTGGAACGATCAATGAGTCAAAAAGTAGCCACTTAACTGGTAGCCAGTTAGCAGAAAGCCTGCAGCCATAATGACAATGTTGGCAATAATGGCCTGTCTTGTGAAGTAGCGATGGCGCCGCCATATTATCAAACCCAACACCATGGCCAGCAGGGCTAATAGCTGGCCGACCTCTACGCCGAGATTAAACGCCAGTAAGTTGCCCAACAGCCCTTCTTGGTCCAGAGCCAATTCCTGCAATTTGGTGGCGAGACCAAAGCCGTGGGCTAGTCCGAATGCGAAAACCATAGGTTGCGGCTTAATGGTCAAACCCAGACGCTGACAGCCCCCTAAGTTATCAAAGGCTTTGTAGACCACAGAGAAACCGATCAGTGCGTCCACTAAATAAATGTTTGCTTCGATGTTAAACCAAACACCTGCGATCAGCGTCAGGCTGTGGCCGATGGCGAACAATGTCACGTAGATACCAACATCGCGAATCTGTGAAACGAAAAATATGACACCGCCCAAAAACAGCAAATGGTCGTAACCGGTGAGCATGTGTTTAGCGCCCAGATAGGCGTAGGGCCAGAACTGCAAGCCCTGCTTGCTTTGTAAAAAGCTGGCGTCACCCTCGGCGACCCCATGACCGAACGCATAACTTGCAAACAGCAGGGTCATGCTTAACCCGAATAGGGTCTGAAATGTTCGAAATGGCGCCGTGCTAGTTAGCATCTGTGATGATGGGTTGGTTGAATTCCACCAAGTTGCCACTTGGGTCGTGAACAAAGATTTGCCGGCAGACGCCGGTGATTTCGCCCACGCTACGTGGTTCTATGTTGTGTTCCTGCAAGCGTTTCAGCAGTCCGTCCGCATCGCTTATCAGAAAAGCATAGTGTTGCTCCGGTAGTGGCTCGCCGCTTGATTTAGCGAGTAAATGTACCTGTTGTTGGCCTGTTTGCAGCCATGCACCGTCGAAGCCCAGGTCCGGCCTCGGGAGCTTGGCCAAGCCTAATACATCGCAGTAAAAGCGTTCGGCCGCTGCAACGTCATCAACGTTGATAGATACATGATGAATGCCCAGGGTATGCATAGCAGGATGAAGCCGGCAACTTAGGTGGCCGCGGCCACCTAAGTTGAGCGGTTGTTAGCTTTGCAGGCTCGCAAAGGTCTTGCCTTCTGCGACCAGACGTTCGAGCAACGGCGCAGGCTCCCAGTTCGGACCACCGTAGGCCTCTCCGAAGCGTTTAATGTCCGCGAGAATATTGTCTAGACCTTGTTGGTCTGCCCAGAACATTGGGCCACCTGTGACTTCCGGAAAACCGTAGCCATTGATGTACACAATATCTATATCGCACGGTCGAATAGCGATGCCGTCTTCTAGGATACGCGCACCCTCGTTGATCAGCGGATACAAACAGCGCTTGAGCACTTCATCGTCATCGATTTCGCTTCGCGTGATACCGAGTTCGGCGGAGGTTTCTTCAACAATGCTGACGACTTCCGGGTCGGGTTGGCCGGCGCGGCTACCTTCTGGGTAGATATAAAATCCGCGGCTGGTTTTTTGTCCGTAACGATCCATCTCGCACAGTTTATCGGCAACGCGAGCGGTAATCGGCACGTCCTCAGGCTTCATGCCGCCGAGTTTGCGCGCGCGCCAACCAAGATCCAGACCGACCAAATCGTTCATCTGGAATGGCCCCATGGGCATGCCGAATTGCAGCAGCGCGTTGTCAACCTGGTATGGCGTTGCACCCTGCAGGATTATCTCGCCTGCCTGTCGGGTATAGCCTGCCAGCATTCGATTGCCGATGAATCCAGGCGCATTGCCGGACAGAACCGCAATCTTATTCAGTGTGCGTCCAAGTTTCATGGAGGTCGCGATAGTTTCTTTGCTGGTGTTGGCACCGCGTACGATTTCCAACAACCGCATAACGTTCGCTGGACTGAAGAAATGCAGGCCAATCACTGAATCGGGGCGTTTGGTGGCCGCAGCCATCTTGTCAATGTCCAGAGCTGATGTGTTGCTAGCCAGAATGGCACCGGGTTTTGCAATGGCGTCCATCTTCTGGAAGGTTTCGACCTTCACGTCGATGTTTTCGTAGATCGCTTCAACGATTACGTCGGCCTGGCCCAGATCGGCGAAATCTGTGGTGCCTGTCAGCAGCGACATACGTTGGTCCACCTGCTCCGCGGTCATGCGCCCGCGCTGCACCTGGATGTCGTAGTTGCGCTTGATGACACCGATACCCCGATCCAGCGCTTCTTGATTCATCTCTAGAGAGATGACCGGAAGGCCAACGTTTAAGAAGCACATAGCGATGCCGCCGCCCATGGTGCCACAGCCTATTACCGCGGCACTGGCGATGTCTTGGGAAGCCGTGTCGCGCGGTACATCGGGAATTTTGGCCACTTCGCGCTCTGCAAAGAACATGTGAATCAGGGATTCGCGTTGGGGGTGTTTTAGGCACTTAGCGAAACACTCTTGTTCGACCTTGATGCCAGCATCGAAATCACCCAGATTTACCGCCGCTTCCACGCATTGCACAATCATCTCTGGCGCGAAACGCTTGCGCATCTTGCGTGCTGCAGTTTTTCGTGCGTTATCAAAAATTTCTGCGTTGCCTCGATCCGCAGCGACGATGTTCTCTTCATCGCGAATGCGACGAATCGGACTGCCGTTGGCAATAAGTTCATTGGCGTATGCGATCGCGCTAGCGACAACGTCGCCGTCGGCAACGGCGTCGACGATACCCAGGGCCTTGGCTTGCGGTCCCGGTATTGGGTCGCCGGTGATCATAAAGTCCAATGCTTTGGCCGCCCCAATCAAGCGCGGCAAGCGTTGGGTGCCTCCGGCCCCCGGCAGCAGGCCAAGTTTAACCTCAGGCAGCCCGACTGGTGCGGTCTCTGCGATGACGCGATAGTGGCAGCACAATGCCACTTCGAGTCCACCGCCAAAGGCAGTGCCGTTAATTGCAGCGACGATAGGTTTGCTGCTGGCGTCCATAGTATTGAGGCAATCGTGCAGGCTGGGGCCTTCAGCTTTGCCGCCGAACTCAGAAATGTCGGCACCCGCGATGAATGCGCGACCTGCACCGGTAAGCACGATAGCCTTGATGTTGTCGTCGGCCAGAGCGGCGTTGATACCGTCATCCAGCCCCTGGCGTACGCCGGAGGACAACGGGTTAACGGGCGGATTGTCGATGGTCATTAGCGCGATATCGCCTCGCGTTTCGTAGTGCACGGTGCCTTTCATGTGGCGTTCCCCCTAATAAAAGTGAGCTGCATTCTGCCGTAAAGGACCATCGAAACCTAGTGTTAGGCGGTGATCTTTGGGGTTGTGGGCAGACGCGCGAAAATTCAGTACGGTATTGTTTTAGGCGCGGCTTCCCAGCGTCTGCGTCCGCAACCAGGAATTTGTTTTGATCGTCGATTTTCATATGCACAGTCAATGCTCGGATGGGCATCTGGTTCCCCAAGATCTCGTCGATCTGGCGGCGGTGCGGGGCTGCGAGCAGATTGCCATCACCGACCACGATACGGTGGCGGCCTATGCCGAGTTGGACACCCAGGCGTTGCCGGTCAGGCTTATTGGGGGGTGTGAATTCTCGACGCAATGGCAGGGGCTCGATATACACGTCGTCGGATTAAACCTAGATTTGCACAGCGCTGAACTGCTGGATGGGCTGGCGCAGCAGCAGGCTGCGCGTCAGCAGCGTGCACAGCGCATAGCCGACCAGTTAGCGCGGCAGGGCTTTGCTGACGCGCATGTCGGGGCACTGGAATTTGCTCAGGGCGGCAGTGTGGGACGACCGCATTTTGCACGCTATTTGGTCGAGCAAGGCGCGGTTGCCAATTTTCAGCAGGCGTTCAAACGGTATCTGGCCGCGGGTAAGCCGGCGTATGTGCGCACCGAATGGGCCGACCTCGAGCAAGTTTGTGGTTGGATCATAGCCGCTGGAGGCATTGCGGTGCTCGCCCACCCGCTCAAATATAAAATGACGCATACCAAGCTGCGGTCGCTGTTGTTGGTTTTCAAAGCTGCGGGCGGTGGTGCCGTGGAGGTTGTCAGTGGTGCGCAACAGCCGGAGCAAACACGCAGAATGGCCGCATTAGCGCGACAGTTCGACTTACTTGCTTCTGTCGGTTCGGACTTTCATCAACTTGGTCAACCATGGGCGGCTTTGGGGCAGGTGGCTGCGTTACCGGAAGGTTGCAAGCCGATTTGGTCACGCTGGTGAGCGCTGCACGCTGGGATGTTGTGATTGTTGGCGGCGGTGCCAGCGGGTTGCTGTGTGCGATTTATGCCGGGCGCAAAGGTCGGCGGGTTTTGGTTTTAGAGCAAAGCGCCAAGTGCGGTCTCAAGATCTTAGTCTCAGGTGGCGGCCGTTGTAACTTCACCAACATCTGGACCGACCCGCAAGAGCATTTTTTGTCGGCTAATGCGCATTTTTGTATTTCCGCGCTGCGCCGGTATACGCCAGAGGATTTTATCGCGCTGGTGGAAGATCACGATATTGCCTACCACGAGAAAAAGTCAGGCCAACTGTTTTGTGACGGAAGTGCGAAAGACTTGCTGGCCATGTTGTTGCAGCACGCTCGGAATGCGGGCGTGCAGATCAAGACACGGGCGCAAGTGCAGAGCGTTGAAGCCGCCGACGCAGGCGGCTTCGAGGTTGCCGCCGGGGCACATTCCTTTTTTGCAGATAGAGTGGTGCTGGCCTCCGGCGGCTTGTCGATGCCAAAAATATCCAGCGATTTGGCATTTCGCATGGCGGGACAGTTTGGACTCGGGCCGGTCGAAACGGAGCCGGCCTTGGTACCGCTAACCTGGAATAATTCTGATCGAGCGCGCTTTGCCCACCTCAGCGGCTTGTCTCTGCCTGCTGCAGTGCGCTGTGGCGACAACGCATTTTCGGAGGATATTTTGTTCACTCACCGCGGGTTGAGCGGACCAGCTATTCTGCAAATCTCTTCTTATTGGACGCCAGGAGATTCAATAGCGATAGATTTGCTGCCAGAGTTAGACGCTTTCGAGTGGCTCGTCGCAGCACAGGAGTCCTCGCCTAGAACTCGGGTGTCCAGCTTGCTGCAGACGCGGTTGCCAAAGCGCCTTGTGCATGAATTGAGCGGGATGTGGTTCGATGATGGTCGACTCGGTGAAGTGGCGCACAGAGATCTACGCGAACTGGCAAACAGGCTGCATGGATGGGTTCTCAAGCCCGGAGGCACTGAGGGGTATCGAACCGCGGAAGTGACCTTGGGCGGTGTAGCAACCGACGCGGTGTCCTCTAAAACCTTTGAAGTAAAACAGGTGCCCGGTCTCTACATCATTGGCGAGGCGTTGGATGTTACCGGATGGCTCGGTGGGTTCAATTTCCAATGGGCCTGGTCATCCGCTTTTTGCTGTGCGGAACACTTGTAACCAAAACTCTAAGAAGCGCTGCGCAGGGCTGCAAATTCGTGGCTAGATTGCGCACTTTCTTGGGTTGAGCCCGGCTGTGGATCGAGCACGCTACCGGTTTCAGAACCGTCATTGGCAAGGTAAGCTAGAGGTTCTTGAAAAAACGCTGGCTACGTTTGGGGCGTGAACAGGCGTTGATCAAAGAAAGCAAAACAGAAGTAAAAAGTACAGGCCAAAACCACAACAAGGGGAACCGTAGTGAGCAATCGAACCAATTTTTATATTAATGGCGAATGGGTTGCGCCTTCCACCAGCGACACCATCGACGTAATCAATCCGGCAACCGAACAATCCATTGGCCAGGTGGCCATGGGTGGTGTGGCAGATGTGGACAAAGCCGTTGCGGCGGCCAAAGCGGCATTTGAAACGTTTTCGCAGACCACCCGGGAAGAACGCATCAGCTTGCTCGAGGCGATCATTGCCAAGTATAGCGAGCGTATGGGAGATGTTGCGGCGGCCATCAGCGAAGAAATGGGCGCGCCAGTCAATCTTGCGAACAAAGCACAAGCACCTGCCGGACTTGGGCATCTAATGACCACCCTTGGCATCTTAAAAGAATACGAATTTGAAGAAGATATGGGCAACGCTCGAGTCATTCGCGAACCCGCTGGGGTCTGTGGTTTTATTACTCCATGGAACTGGCCGATTAATCAGATCGCCTGCAAGGTAGCGCCGGCGTTAGCTGCAGGCTGCACTATGGTGCTTAAGCCGTCTGAGGTCGCTCCCTTTAACGCTATTTTGTGGGCCGAGATCATGGATGCGGCAGGCGTGCCCGCCGGTGTTTTCAATCTGGTAAATGGCGATGGCCCCGTTGTCGGTGCGGCACTCTCTGCGCACCCCGATGTCGACATGATGTCGTTTACCGGTTCTACCCGAGCGGGCGTAGAAGTGGCCAAGGCCGCAGCGCCGACGGTTAAGCGCGTTGCTCAGGAGCTTGGTGGCAAGTCTGCAAATATCATCCTTGATGATGCGGACTTCCAAAAAGCCATCGCGCGTGACGTGTTTGGCATGGTTACTAATTCCGGTCAAAGCTGTAACGCGCCGACTCGCATGTTGGTGCCCATGGAGCGGATGGATGAGGCTGCTGCAGTGGCCAAGGCTGCGGCGGAACAAGTCAAAGTCGGTGATCCAAATGCGGAAGATACGACGATCGGTCCGGTAGTTTCAGAAGTGCAGTACAACAAGATCCAGGATCTCATCCAGAAAGGCATCGATGAGGGTGCGAAGCTGGAAACGGGCGGTACCGGTCGTCCAGAGGGGTTGAACGCCGGATATTACATCAAGCCCACGGTGTTCTCTCACGTGACTAATGACATGAGCATTGCTCGAGAAGAAATCTTTGGGCCGGTACTGGCTATGATCGGTTATCAGGATGACGATGATGCTGTGCGTATCGCCAATGATACGGTGTATGGACTGAGCGGGTATATCTCGTCGGAAGACCCTGAACGCGCACGCACTATTGCTCGCCAGATCCGCAGCGGTAACGTGCATTTGAACGGTGCGCCCGGTGACCAAAAAGCACCTTTCGGCGGTTATAAGCAGTCCGGTAACGGACGCGAGTGGGGTCGGTATGGTTTCGAAGAATTCCTCGAAACCAAGGCTATCTTGGGCTACACACCGCGATCGTAGACGCGCTATTTTGCAAAGCGTTTGCGGGAAAGAGGGCGTTTAGCCCTCTTTTTTTGCGCGCTGAGTGTGCGAGGCTAAGCGATGCTCGAGCAGATAAAAGTAGTCACATTAGAGCAGGCGGTAGCGGCACCGCTGTGTACTCATAGGCTCGCTCTGGCAGGTGCCGAGATCATCAAGATCGAGCGTCCAGAAGGCGACTTCGCTCGTTATTACGATTCTGCAGTGTTCGGTGAGAGCGCTTATTTTGTCTGGCTTAATGCGGGTAAGAAGTCGGTGGTACTGGACCTGCGTTCGGACCAAGGGCTGAGTGCGCTGAAGCAATTGATTCAGCGCGCGGACGTGTTGGTGCAAAACCTTAAGCCCGGAGCTCTGGCAAAGTTGGGTATCGACTTAGCGGCCGTTCACGAGCAACGGCCTGACTTCATATCCGTTTCTATTGCTGGATTCAGTCCGGATGGACCCGGACGCAATCGCAAAGCTTACGATCTGCTCATGCAGGCTGAATCCGGTTTGGCGGACATCACCGGTAGCCCCCACGCGCCCGGCCGCGTCGGGGTGTCCATTGTAGATATTGCAACTGGTATGTTTGCTTACGAAGCGGTGTTAGGGGCGTTGATTCAACGGGGTAACAACGGCGTAGGTGCCGCAATTACAGTATCGTTATTCGACACGGCGGCAGAATTACTCGCCGTCCCCTACCTGTTGCAACGTTATGGTGGTAACGCGCCACAACGTATCGGGCTTGCGCACCCAGGCATCTGTCCCTACGGCGTGTTCGCGAGCGCAGACGCGCAGCGCTTCGTATTGTCGGTGCAAAATGAGCGCGAATGGCAGCAGTTGTGTCGAATAGGGCTTGAACAACACGGTTTGATCGAAGACTCGCGGTGCCGCAACAATGAAGCCCGAGTGGCGCATAGGGAATTTGTTGACGGCGCGGTGCAGCAGGTTTTTGCTGACTTGACATACGCGGTTATTAGCACGCGTTTGACGGCGGCCGACGTAGCGTTTGCGCCTCTCAATCCGGTGTCGGCATTGCTCAATCATAGCGATTTCCATACCGAGGTCGTGCAGGTGCAAGGCCAGAACGTAGAGCTGCCGCGAGTGCCCGGACTGCCGATTGCAGAGGGTTTCTCGCCCGAGTTGCCAGAGCTGGGAGCAGATACCGAAGCGGTACTGCAATCTCTGGCCGCAGATGTCCAGTTTGAATGAACGGTAGGTTTTGCCGCAAAATCGGTGTTAAGTACACCACCAAATGGGGACGGACATGGCCTACGACACCGACAACATTTTTGCCAAAATTCTGCGGAACGAAGCGCCGGCATTCAAGGTGTATGAGGACCAGTATTCGCTGGCGTTCATGGATGTCATGCCGCAGGTCGAAGGCCATACCTTAGTCATCCCGAAAGACCCGACTGAGAATATTCACAACGCCGACCCGGTGATTTTGGGTCACACTATGGCCACCGTGCAGCGCGTTGCCGCGGCGGTGAAAAGTGCGTTTGACGCGCCCGGAATTATGCTTGCCCAACTCAACGGAGAATCGGCCGGCCAGACGGTTTTTCACCTGCATTTTCACATTCTGCCGCGTCGCGACGGCTTGGAAATGATGATGCATGCGCGGCAGATGGCGGATTTTGACCTGCTTGAAAAGCATGCGCAGCGCATCCGGGCCGCGCTCTAAAGCACGCTACTGTGGCCGACCTGATTAACAATCAAGTTCCTTTAGAGGAATTGCAGGCACTGCTTGCGGACGACAAGCGCGAATGGATTGAAGCCATCGACGCCATCTACAACGAGTATGGCGAAGCTGGGGTGCGCGAGATTCTGCGAAATCTGCAGGACCAC
>MDTA01130993.1_pt1 | contig 15154 bp, 24 predicted proteins | sample 811151 | NCBI WGS metagenome assembly MDTA01 (sample SAMN05326648, study PRJNA326480) | marine metagenome | isolation source: seawater | place: Indian Ocean: South | collected 2010 | reverse complement strand
TTGTATATTCGTTATCAAAGTCTATTACAGTTTCTCCTGTTTTATAGTCTTCTACAGACCAATAAGAGTTTGTTGGTAGATGCGTTATTTCTAGATCTCCTGATGATGTTGCATATGTTTTTTCGTAGTATCTATCTCTTCCTGCAATTCTTATTCTTTCTTTACTTTCTCTATGTATTAAGTCTCTTGAATTTTTAACATAAACAAAGACATCTCCACTAATATCTACTTGTGTTAAACTTGCAGTTACAGGTGAAAAATCATCCCAAGCAAATTCTAATTTAGGTTGATATACTGTATGTGTTTCTTTGGAAAAGAAGTTAAGTGAACCATAGTTTTTTCCATCATATTCTTGAGAATCAGATCTCTTAATTAAAAATCCTTCATTTGTCAGAACAGGTCCACCACTCCAACTTCCACTCAACCAAGCATTGACGATACCCGTAACAGTTATAGCTAAATCAGTATTTTCGTATACAAAATCTTGTGAACCATAGCTTGCAGTCCACCATGTTCCTCCACCTTTTGTTGTTTGAGTAGATAAACTTCCTGTTGTTCCAGGTGCAAATGGAATATCTGCACTTGATGTGTGCCACTCTGTTCCGGTATGCTGACCATCTCTATATTGCCAACTAACTCCTTCCGTTGTTTTAGGGTTGTGGTTCAATCTACCAATTCCCATTTCCCAAGATTGAGAAACAGCGTATGCTTCAATAGCATAACTATAAGGTATTTTTTCTGCTCTATGTGTATACAATCTTAAAACAGCTCTAACAGTGTCTGGAATATCACCATCTACTATTGATTGAGATATATGTGTTATATCGAATTTAGTTAAAATTCTAGTGTTGAATGTATTATTTGTATTAGATTCAGATATTATTTTTGTAATTTCTAAAACTTCATCTAAGCCAGCATTTTGTGTTTCATACTGCTCATACATTGTTGCGTCTATTGATGATGTTATACTATAAATCATTATGCTGCTCCTACTATTCTAGCTTCGATATCTGTGTCTGGAAACTTAACCTCAAATATAGAAGGGTCTAATGAAGGATAAACAATATTACTCTTTGTTGCTTCTCCAATATCAAAGTAATTACCAGAATATCCATAGTCTACATCAAATAAATTAAATACACTTAAATTTAATATAGATTGTACTCCTTCTACTTGGTCTAAAGTTGCAGCCAAGTCTGATAGTGATATTGGTTCATTTATTTGCCACTTGTCTATCTCAAAATATCTTTTTGCTTCAGCAACTGTTTTTAATAAGACCTCTTTTGTTATTGCATCAGGTCTAGCTATAATATCAAACTTTACTCCAATGTTTATTACAAAAGCATCTCTAATATTTATACCATCAGTTAGCATTCTAAACTTTTTAAGATATGTTTTCAAATTACTTTTAGTTGCAAGATTAGGTGCTATCAATTGCTTAGAAGAATTATATGATAATAAGTAAAGGTTAATTGCAAGTGGATTAAATTGGTCATCATAAGTTGGATTAGCAAGTTTAATCGTGCTCATTCCATCATCTCTAGTAACATATCCTTTCGCTATACTACCAAATTTTCCAGGTAAAGAATATACTCTTGCTATATAATCTTCCTTTGTAACTGCTCTGTTTTGTGTTGCATAGGATGCCAATGCGTTTTGTCTAATCTCATCTGGAGTTTCTTGCCCTCTTCCACCTGTTGCAGGATTTGGATTTGTTGCAGCTACAGATTTTTTTGCAAAGTCAACCGTTCCAGTATCTAAACCATCAAAACCACCGACAAAATCTACACCAGTAACCTTTGTTAAAGTTTTAGCACCTACATTTGCTTCTATTCCTCCTCCAGTATAATATCTAACTATAAGCGTTGTATCTGCAGGTGCTTGACCATATCCTCTTGTAAATAATACATTAGTCGGGTCATATGCGTTATCTAATCCACTAGTATTTCCATAAGGTAACTGCATACCTATGTTTGTAGGATTAGGTAATATTACTTCATCAGCATTTGCTGAAACTCCTGCTCCAAACATAAGTTCGATTTGGTTATTGCTAGTAATTCTTTTTGTAAATCTTCTAGGTACTCTACGTAAAGAAAGTATGTATGGTACCTCTTTTTCATATGGAGATAATAAAGGATCGGCAGCTTCTGCTTGTTTTACTTCTGTATACACAGTATCTTGTGCCAAATAATCTACTTCATACCATTTATTACCATCAGTATCTTTACAATCAGCAATATCAATAATATTTGTTGGCGCCAATCGTATTCTATCAAACTTTTTTGGTTCATTGAAAACAAATGTTTCAGACTGTAGCTTTCCAGATATTGCCTTTACACTTTTTTGTAATAAGTAAAACTGTGGTACTCCTGTTGTATCATCTACTTTATATATTGATACATCTGTTGGATTACTAGAACTTGAAAATTGAAAGTTAACGTTTTCTAAAGTTCTAAATTCAACATCACTATTTTCACTAGATTCTACAGTCATTCCTTCCTGTATTTCTAAAGCATATCTAAAATCTGGAGCTATGTTCACTCCACTACCAACTGCTGGTACTAATTGAAAAACGTCTAAAGTTGTTGTAGCAGCCGATGAAGGTTGAGGAATATAGCCTAAAGCTTGAGCAATATCGTAGATATTTTCCTCTTCTTGCGCATGCAATAACATTGATTCTCTTAGTTGATTGTCAATATATAGTGATAAAACATCTCCAACATAAGCTGCCATTTCAATAAACATCATTCCTGGAGAAGATTCATTAAAATCAGTATAGGTATCAGGGAAATATACCTTTGCAAAATTTACTAGCCTTTCTCTAAATTGGCCAAAATCTTTATTTAAGTATTTTACTTCTTTTTTTACTAGTGCCATTATTCTACTCCGCCAATTATTACTACGATAGAATTTTCTTGAAACGAATTTCCAGCTAATGTAAAGTCTATTGCAACTCTAACTCCATTAAACCTATCATCAAAGCCATACCTTTTATCTGCAGTATCAACAATTAAGTTTTCTATAGATATATACGGTAGCCAAAATGCTGTGGCCTCTGATATTTCTTGTTCTATCTGTGCATGTAGTGATTCAACATTTTGGTCAAACAAAGAATCATATATGCTTGTACCAAAAGTAGGATGCATTGGTCTTTCACCTTTTCTAGTTAATATTAGATTCTTTAGATTTGCTGCTGCAGCCTCTATAGTAAGTCTTGTTTGAGGAAATGGAGCTCCGTTTGGTTTGATTAAAGGTAAATCAATGCCAATTGCAATTCTTTCGTCCTCATCAGCTACATTAGATCTAAATATTTTTCTAGGAGGTATTGCCATTTATTAAGGCCTCTTACTTTTAGCTTTTTCATCAACTTTTTTCATTAGTTGAGAATAATCTCTTGTTAATATATCTGCCATGTCGTCACTAACTTCTACATGTTTTCTATCGTTAGGAAGCATTTGTTGTACACTAGGTTTTCCACCAAACATTTGGTCTGGAGTTTGCATACCCATCATAGCGGCTAGACCTGCTCTGCCATCTGCTCCACTATATGTTTTACCTCCCATTGTTGGCCATTCTTCTTTTGAATTAGCCGTTTCATTTAATACTTTATTAAGAACAGGGTCTTTAGTATACTCAAATTGAGTTTTCTTTGTTTTATTTTGTCTAGTACCTTGTTCATATGGATTCTTAGGTGCATTAGCCATATCTGTTAAATTAAATCCATGTGCAATGTGCTCTGAAGTTAGTTTTTTCTTTGTTCCTAAAACTTCTTTAAGCTCTTCACGTACTGCAGTTCTTACTTCTTCTCTAACTGCTTTTTTTATTATTTCTAATAATTTTTTTGATGTGCTCATAATATTCCTCGTTACTTATATAAATATCTCGTTTGTTAACTTTTTTGTTCCTATGACCAAGGTAATGGACCAATTGGTGGTGTACCTGGTATTATATATGTTCCTGTTGGAAACCAGCTAGCTAAAACTGCGCCAAACTGATTTCCCATGGTTAAAGCATCAGCTGCTCCTGGCTCTCCTGATGGGAAACAACTATCTATTGGTGGTGGACCAGCTGGAGGTACTGCTATAGATGGTGCAAAACCCGGTACCATTCCAGCTGCAAATAATTGTATTGCAGACTTTAACATATTTCCTGCATTATCTGTGTTCGAATTCCATCCTGCTAACGCTCCAGCCATTGAACTTTCTGCTGCAGATATTGTTGATGATGGAGCTGGTGCTAAAACTGTAGCTGCTCCTGCAACCATTGCCTGTGCCCAAGCTTTACCTGCATCTCCTTGTTTTTCACCAGCTGGACATCCATTACCAAAATTTGCATTGTAAACATTCGCGAAAAGTGCCGAATTAAATGGCATAAAACTATCTCCTAATTAGATTTTGTACAGAAACTATTTTCACTTAAAATATCAGGTGCTTTTGATTTCAAGTTTCCATAGTCTGCTGAATTTATTGGTGTTCCACTAGGACCACATGCAGTAGGGTGTGTTTCCGCCATAAGTGTATCACATAACTCTTGCAACCAATCTACTAAAGTTTGCCCTAAAGCAACAGGCTCAGCTTCATCTGTTGATGCATTTCCTAAATATATTTTTGGTGAATCTATTATTGTATGGTCATCAGCATCAATATTAAATGTACCTTCAGTAGAAAAACCTACGGATACTTTTGCTGTTCCCAATATGCTATCTGTTTTAGCATTAAAAACTATTCTATCTGAATTTATTATTACTTGATTTCCTTCATAAGCATCTTGTTCATCTGGGTTTGAACTATTATGATAAGAATCTTTATTTGTACTTGCAATTTCTAAAGGTATTTTTTGACCTGCAGCTAGTACAATTTGTGATGCATCTCCTGAAGTTGTATAATCTTCCAAGTGATAGCCTTCTGCGGTATCTGATGCGTCACCATATCCAGACTGTATTGTAATTATAGGGTCACCAGGTGAACCTGCATCAGAATATAGATTTGGATCTCCAGCTTGTGGGTCAGAAGTACTACCAAATCTTATTGAATTACCCCATCTACCTTGAATAATTAAATCACCTTCATAAGGCTGCATTGTTGCAATTTCCTGTGGCTCAAATGAATTACCTAAAGTTGGACCTTCTGGTTCTGCATCTCCTTTATGTCTATCAAATTCACTTGGTGTTGCCTTTCTACGTTCTAACGCATACGATGCAGCAGGTAAACTATTTTCATTTACATCCATCCAAATGTTTTGTGGGTATGGAAGCCATAATTTTTGAGTTGCACCTGTTTGTCTTTGTGAGTCTGTAGATGCTCCTTGTAATACTAACACACATTCACCTATTAAAGGATACTGTATTGTATTTGCACTTGCAGGTTTTATCCATTGTAAAACATAATCACTAACATTATTTTGAGTTTGTATTAGTCTTGCAAGTATACATCCTACACCATTACCTTCATCAGTATATTCTGGATGTGCTTCATCCAATATAATATCTACAACTTCTGCTGCCTCTACTTCCAGCGTTCTTGGCTGACCTGTTATTCCTCTAATGCTTCCACCAGTATTTTGTGGCATAACTAGTTCTCCTTAGTTTTTTCTATTTCTTCAATAGATGCTATAAGCTGTTTCTTTTCATCATCACTTAAAGAAAAATCTCCACCACTTGTTTCAGCTCTTTGAGATGCTCTCTGTATTATTCCTGCCATTTTAATTAAATGGTCATCATTTTTTAATGAAGCATCAATATAATCCTTTATTAACGGAACGATAACAGTAGCATCAGTCATATTTTTTATTAGTCCTTTTAATTGGCCAATAAGGGTATTTATTTGCTCATCTTTTTTCTTAGAGTTTTGGTATATCTCAGAAAATAGATTCGACAAAGTTTTACCTTCAAATATTTCATCATCAAACATATATTATCTCCTAATGTATCTACTTATCTATATATAAATATATCGGAGCTATAAAATAAAAATTGCCCCAGCACATTAAGTACCGAGGCAATCTTCTTTATTAAAGTAAATCTAATTACTTCTTAACAAAAAATGACGTAATCAATATAAGAACTACTAGTCCTACAAATCCACCATTACCTAATCCTTCGATTAGTGCTGTTAAATTTGCTACTACATCAATTCCAAAAACTGAGCCACCTGTTAAAACAAACCATAAAATGGTAACTGGTACTACAGCTAAAAGAAGTGTTGTTAATCCGCCAAAAAATCCTGCAATCAATTTAATTACATTTTCCATCTGATTTCTCCTTTGTTATTGTGTCACTAGCATTTGACAAGTTAATAATTAGAATCGGTAAGACAACCCAAAGTTGAATGTACCTTCTCTTTCTCCGTTTTCGTCTTCGTTAAGACTAATAGTGTAATTTGGCTCTACTGCTAGAGCTTTCCATACAACAAATGAATATCCTAATCCTAAGTTTAGGTTATCAGTTGTTTCTTCGGTTGGTGCTTGAACAGAAACGTAAACGTTCTCGTTCCAATTGTAACGACCAAATAAGTCGTACTGCTTGTCACCATTTGCATCTTCTCCAGCTGAAACTAAACCAACAGTCCAAGTGTCGTTGATTGAGTAACCAATACCTAAGTTATCAGTTAGGCTAGATACTTCGAAGTCCTCTCCATCTTCTGGAGCATTGTAAGTCGTTACGACTAAAAAGTTTTGTGCTCCTGCAACCATTGTTGCTAAAGCAAGTGTTACTGTTAAAAATAAATTTTTCATAAAATTTCTCCTTTCTTTTCCTATGCTAGTAACGGTTTTAGGCCAAAATTGACCGGTTCAAAATTAAATATACTAAAAAACATCTCTAGTATTTAATTTTTGCTTCTCTATATTTTGTGAAAGTCTCTGAATATTCTTTTTTGATGGTATTGACAACCTTTGTGATATACTGGGTTCTAGTGTTTGTCATTTCTCTAATCATAATATAAAGGGCTTTCTTATTAAAATTCTCTATATTTTCTCTTTCTCTAAACAATTGTATAACGGCATATGCTATTTTTCTATCTCTATCGCTCTTGAATACTTTAGGTATTTGCTTATCATAGTATTCTATAAAAGCTTCCATGAATGCTGCCGTTTGTTCATTAAAATCCTTTCTTACCTCTTCATTTGTCACATCTCGTTGGTGGTCTATTGCTATAACTGGTGCTTTTTCTTTCATAGCTTTGTAGTTTTTATTGTTGTTTTGAATTAAATAATTTTTTGCAACAATACTAAAGTATGAAAAAGCTTTTCCTTTTCCTTCTTGAAATTTAGGTAATTTTTCTAACATAAAGGCTACAACTTCTTGTTTTAACTCTCTAGCTCCATAATCAAAGTAATAAAACTTAAATGTATGAATTATATTTTCTGAGAGTTTATCTAATGCTCTATGTATATGTTCATTAAATACCTTATTTCGTAATGTACCATCTGTTTCTGCGTTATACGCTATTATTGCAGCCTCCGTTATTGGAGTAAAGTACATTTTATTTTTTCTTGGTCTACCTCTTCGTTTTCCCTTTGCAGCTTCTTCAGCAATTCTTCTTTCTTCATCTTGCTGCATTTTAAGTTGTTTGTAGAACTTTTCTACTGGTGATAATTGTTTTTCTGATGAGTCCATTATTTCTCTAAGCCTTCTATTATCTTTAATATTTGTTTGAATGTCTGGCCAACTTCATCATCTTCTTCAAATATTCCCTTACTATCAATCTTTCTCATATCTTGAATAGCCTTATCCAATTGTTCTTTAATTTCAAGTACATATTGGTCAGATTCTTCTATTGATTCTTCGTATAACTCTAACTTTCTTAATACATTAAGTGTAGAGTATCCTAGAAAAATAACCAGTAGAGATAATATGATAATTGTTGTTATCACTTAGTATCTCCAAATAAGTCCTTAAATAAATCTTGTGCATTTTCATTTGCACTTGAAATTTTTGGTGCCTTTTTCTTAAATGTTGGTGTTGAATTTTTAACTAAAGGCGCAGAAGCTTGTACTCCACCTTTATTCCATTTTTCGAACTCTATCATTGAAGCCATGTGATCTGCTTGGTGTAATAATAGTGGCATATGGTTTCTAAGTTTTCTATCTTTATCCCAAGTTTTTAGATATGTAGCATTACCTTCATCATATAATCCATCATGTGTCATAATAGCTATCATTTCATTTTGAGAATATTTTATACCAAACTCTTGTAATAACCATAAACTACGATGAGGTACTGACATGTTTTGTATATCAGGATTAACATTGTATATTTTACCTTGATTCTTTCTGTGCCATTCACTAGGATTTGGTACATAATATTCATGGTTCATATCACCAATTTTACCAAGGTCATGGTTAAGTGCAGAAAAAGCAAGTTCTTCAGTTGTATAACCATTCATATCTGCACCCATCTTTTTCCATAAGTTATATAGATTGGCAGAACATTCCATAACTCTTAATACATGGTCAACGTATCCACCAATGAAACAGTTATGAAAGTGTTCTATACCAGATGCTGGTGCCATCATCATGCGATCTGCAAAACCATTGTACATTTCTAAAAGAGCTCGTTTTCTTTCACCATCAAAATTAGTTTCAATCTTTGATAGTAACTTATTCCAGTTTTCTAATAATTGTTGTTCTGTTAAATTCATATTATCCTATTGTATCTATTACGCCAAAATCTAAAGCTTCTTCGGCTGTTAAATAAAAATCTGACTTCATCTTATCTTCCCACCACTTTGCATCTTTTTTAGTTCTTTCTCCAAGTAAAGAATATATTTTTGCTTCTACTGACTTTGAATATTCTAAACCTGCTCTTACGTCAGATAGTTTACCTTGAGAAAAAGTAGATCCTTGGTGAAACATTATTGTTGAGTGTTTAGATGCAGCTCTTTGTCCTGTTCCACATGCTAATATAATAGCTGCAGCAGATTGTGCCGATCCTCTAACTATAGTATTTACCTTGGTATCAATTAAGTCCATAAAGTCTATAATACCAAACATCTCAGATACATCTCCACCTGGTGAATTGATAATTAAATTCAAAGCGTCATCTTTGTAATTATCATCTCGTTCTCTAATCACAGTTCGAACACGAGTCATAAAATCAAATAGTGTATATTCAGCTATCTCGCCAAATAAATATATTACACTTTCAGGTATCCATACTCCTCTATCCGATTCTTCCCATTTTAAGTTATCTTGTTTCATAACAGTTGGTTGTTCCTTCGTTGTTGGTGCTTTTTCTTCGTATATACTCATATTAGTCAAATAATAATTTTAATTGTTTTTTATCTTTTTCTAGGTTTTCATCTTGAATGTGGCCAAAAGTTTCTCTAACAGACTTTTCGTGGTATCCAATAGCGTGAGCCATTCTTACACACATAATCTTAAATTGATTACAAGTCATATCTTTTGGTAATGTAAATTCTATAACCTTTGCTTCTTTAGTAGATCCACCTCTACTATAAGTTAGCTTGTTTGTCATATTGATTAGCACATAAGTTCTCCATATTATCTAAATTATTAGTATAATATAAACAAAATTCTCTAAACGGTAAAATATTCTAGTACTTTTTTTCGTAGTATGCCTCAGCATCAAACTTTCTAGGGAATCTTCCTGCTAGAATTCTAGTCTCGTACTTAATATACTTATCAATAACCTTTTTATCTTTTTTCCATCGTAACGTTTGGTATTTTTTCTTAAGCTTAAACAATCTACTTCCTGCTTCAAGCTTTATTTTTTCTTTTTCTTTCTTTGTTAATCTATTTCCTTTATCTTTTACTTTGCTAGGCTCTAAGGTACCTTTTAATTCAGGTTGTTCTATTCCCTTGTGATAAACTGTTCCATCTCTATCAACAAATACTGCCATCCACTTCCAACCTCTTGGCCTACCTGTAGATTTTTTTAGTGTGACGTCTGGTCCACCAAATTCAGCTTGTAAAGACTCTGCAACACAAATTGAGCATGTTACCGCTGTTGCGTCTTCTCCACATTTTGTCATTACACCACAAACTTTGCATTCCATGTGGCGATACATTGCACCTTTTCTTTCATTCCATTTTGTACCTGGTATGTATTCTACTAAATATTTTTCTTCCATTTTGAGTATCTCGGGTTTTTATATATTTTTATACCTTCTCTTACCTGTGTTCTAACTGCAGGATCTGTTATACTATTTAAGTATTCTTTTGTAACTACGTCTCTTTCTGCATATAGATCTTCTTTAGGAGGAGTTGCTAAAATTTCTTCATTCTTTTTTATCATCTCTTCTTGGTCTAATTCATTTTGTTTTTCTAGCATTTCCTCTATTCCTTCATTAGGGTCATACTCTTCATCTTTAGGGTCAAGCCAAGATTTTGGCATTGGATATTGTTTATTAAACTCCATTCCATCTGGTACTGACATTTCTACTTCAAACTTAGGCTTTAGTTGTGCAAATGCAAAATTAGCGGCTACAACTAGAGCTATTGCGAGTGGGTCAAATACAAATATAATAAGTAATAAGAACCAATTTACAACCTTATTCATCGGATAACCTGTAGTCTCTGCTAGATATTTAAGAGGTCCAAGTTCTCTTTCTGCTTCATTTCCTATTTCTTTATCTAATAATGCCATATCAGTCTGTGTTATTGAATCTGTTATGGCTTCTAATTTTAAGTTTATTTCATTTCTATCATTTAGAGTTCTAGCTAATTCGTCTTGTAAAGCTCTTCTTGCAGAACTTGAAGTAGTAGTAATAAGTTGTCCTGATTCTTTGTCAATATATTGTACTTGAGCAGGATTAGAAAGAGATATTCTTAAATCAGAAATAGACTTAGTTAAACCAGCCTTTTCTATTTTAAGGTCTTCTTTTGTTTCTTCAAATCTTACCTGTTTTTGTTCTAATATAACTAGAGACTTATCTAATAACTCAGACTTTGTTGCTGTTTCTTGATATGCTCCAGATAGGAAACCATATATACCACCACTTGTAATAAGTATTAAAATAAAACAAGCAATTGATAGGTAAATTTTGAGTGCCCTATTTATAGTATCCCAATATTGATATAATAAAGAAGCAACTACAAGTTTTGCAAACTCTAAACTACCAGCCATTATGATTACTTGTGTACTTGCTCCAGCAAACAACTTACTAAGTCCAAAAACAGAATAAAATGCAGCTGAACCTGATACGGCTAGTGCCGACAATGCAATCAATAAAGGAAATAGTCTAGCTTTCATGCTCCAAGTTTACCCTCTCTTCGGCCTTTTTAATAAGGTTTTTAATTTTAACTACAGAATCTAATGTATATTTGTATTCTGCTTTTCCTGCCCTTAGCAAGTTTTCTAAACTATATGCTAATTGACTTGCTCTTTCTAATTGTTCTTGTACAACGGTCTTGTTTTTCATAGTATTCTCCTATAACTATATTTCCTTAGTAATAAATAAATATGTAAATATTTTATCACCATCTGGACTAATTTTGTATCTTTCCTCTAAAAAGTAATTACCTCTAGATTCCAATAACTCTTTTACACTTTCTAATTTTGATACATCTTTACTACTTATTGCTAGTTTATCTCCTATCAGTTGAACTGTTAGATATTTTCCAGCATCTAGAGGATAATGTTTTAAGCTTCTTCTGCTTTTATCTTCTTTAGTTATATTATGTAGTCTTTTAATAAATTTCAAAACATTCTTTGGCTCAATCAATCTTTGACTTGCAACAATTCTACCCATATAATATTCAACTTCTGAATGGTGAAGTGTTTTCCACCAAGAATCAAATAGATTAGGGTCTTTATTAAACAACTCTCTCTTATCTTGACTATCTAACATTCTCCAAACTTGGTCAGACATTATTTCCATTTCATTATCTTCTATAAAATCAACATACTCATCTAGCTGTTTTTTAGTTAAGTTTTGAAAGAAGTCAATAAACTGATAAAATTCGTCTAATGTTGGATCTTGTTTAGGTATCTTGAATAACTTTTTTGTTTGTAAAGGAGATATTCTAGATAATAAATTATCGATATCATACTTGTCTTTATACTTCCAAAAATCAGAAGAAGGATCTAGTACATCATCAATAAGCCAAGTTTTTGTTTCAAACATATATTCTTTGTTCCACATAATTTTATTTTTAACCTCCATCCACACCCAGCTGAACTCTTTTAGCTATCTGTGACGTCTCAGACGCAAACAACTTGAAGGGAGAGTTCCTAATACCTTCGTTTTATATTTTGCCTCCAACCACCGAAGTTTTTACGACATGACTTCTTTTTACCGTTGGTTCAGGGTACCTAACTAGGCAGCCATCGCCATTTCAACTTGTTCGCCAGTTAATTGCGTTTGAACTTCCTCATATCCTTATCTCTCTGTCAAAACCAGGCATCCCCATATTGTCAATAAAATTTAGTGGAGATGGTGGGAATCGAACCCACGTCCAAAAGAGCAGCTAATATAAGTACTAGCGTTCATATATAAATATCGTTTCAATCGATATTAGTCTATAATTTCAACATCTTTAATAGTTCTACATAACATAAAATAATCACCTTGTCTCAAAACATGGTCACAGTGGTGTGAATCTCTCCAATATTGAAGTATCATCATAAAAGCTCTTTCATCATTTGTATGTACTCCATATCTTTCAGGATTAAAAGTACTCATATGCAAAGTTCTCACTACGTGATATGCTTGGTCTCCATTGTAAAATATTTTTTTGTCCATATAACCATTAGCCTGCGGGCCAGTTTAGTTTTTGTCTATAACCTTTTTTACTTTTTTGTCTATACCATATTTGTTTCGTACCCAAAGTCGCTCATGAAAATAATATAAGACCATTTTCGTAATTATTTCTAGTCCACTAACTGTTAGACCTGCAGTTGGACTGCCTGTTACTAACCAAGTTATGAAGAACGTGTCTAAACTGGCAATTGTTCTCCAGCTAAGTGTTTTCAATAAGCTTCTTTTTTTACTTGCAAACATCATACATTCAAAGTTATTTAATTTTTATAGTTTTTGGCCTACTTTCTGGAGTAACAGGTACTTCAATTGTTAGAAGACCGTTTTCCATAGTGGCTGAAATTTTTGTTAAATCAAATTTAGGACTAATTTTCCATCCTAAATTAAAAGACCTTTTTGCAATACCCTTATGGATATATTCACCTACATCAAGGTCTGAGTTATTAGATTCGATATTAGGTTTTGTATAAGAAACTTTCAAACAGTTTCCATCTTCTACCTGAAGCTCGATATCTTTCTTTTCTAATCCAACAGCTGCAATTTCAAAAAGCAATGCATCTTCTGTGAGTTTGATGTCGACAGGATGGTTAATCTTTCTGTCTACAGTCGTCTCAAAGTCTGAAGCTTGTTCAAAGAAATTCTTAAATAATAAATCTGTTGGGAATAATCTTGTGCCGAAAGGCGTGTTCACTCTTAGTGTTGTCATAATAATCTCCTTAGATAATTTTTATTTTAGTTAAACTTAGTTTTAACATATAACCGACTGACCCGCAGTACCAATCGTCATATAGTATAAATATAGCATTCCGTCTTATTAAGCTACTTTTTTAGTAGTTTTATTTTTACTTCTACGAGTTCTTCTATAATTCCTTTTAGGCTTTTCAGTTTTTGCCAAGTGTTCTTTGATTAACTTAATAATCGTTTGCTTATCTAGGATTTGTGATTGTAGTGCAGAATTTTCTCTATAAAAATATATTCCTGTTCCTACAGCTCCAATCATAATTCCTAATAATCCGCTTAATATTGTTTCCATAACTTTTCTCCTTATTCCATGTTTGTAGCTACAACGTTACCATCAGAGTCATAAGATTTCCACTTAATATCTCTTGGTGTACCATAACCTTTTTCTAGCATTCCTAATCTATTTGCAACATTATGACGGTGTTGACCATCAGAAAGTGTTTCAATAATTCTATTTGTTTCGGACCATGTTACTCCAATCTTTTTGTTATCGATGCATAGATAACCAATAACTGGTTGTTTACCTTTTTCTACGAAAGCTGGTTTATCAGCTAATTCAAATGATATACCTCCCCATAATTTACCATATCTAGTTGGGTCAAAAGGTTTCTTTTGGTTGTGATTAGTTCTTTTTGCTCTTGAAAATTTGTGTTTCATTTTAATTTTAGTGGTTAAGCCACAAGCTATTTAATTATATAATATGCCTACTCTTTATACGGATTTTCAGCTTTCCTCCGGTATCCTACCCTTATATATTAGATTCCATAAGTGGTTTACTAACAAGGTTATTATTTTTTTAAGTAAACTAATTATTTTAGTTTTTAACAAAAATATAACAAAAATTCTTGACAATAAAAAATTATTCTTTAGTTTTTTTCAACTTTTTTAATTCTTTTTTATTTCTTCTATAACTTTTAGCTGCCTCTAATAACACGGCGCATTTTTCGTATTCTTCTAAGTGTGGTTGTTGAAAGTATTCTATCAAACCTTTCACTATTTTCATTGGTTTCTTAGAACCTTTAGCAACTAAAAACTCTACACCTAACTCTTCAATACAATCATATGCAGCTGAAAAAGTATCATACTGTACTTGTTCTATAAGTTCTTTAAGAGGTTCCTCATTCGAACTGTTTAGTTTATCGAAATTAAAGTTTTCCATCATTTGTATATAATTTAGTTAGTTGTTTTCTGTCTTTTTTGTTGCTTTATTCCATGCATAATATACCATGTAAACACAAGCTGGTAGTATAAGTACTTGTCCTAGAAAGAACAAAATAATTAGTCCAAATTGTAATACTGAAAATATAAGTGGAAATAGCATCAAGAAAAGAATAGTTCCTAAAATTATTGCTATTATATTATATAGTGTCTTCATGTTAATAAATATTAGTTTACTTGTAGTTTAGTTATCTGTTCTATGGTATTTACTACCATGTCCCAGTCAAAGTGTTTACCAAAATGCATGAATGTACCATCAAAATCATATTGTCCTCTGTATGTAGAGTCATCGACAAGAATATCTCCTTTCAATAGGTCTTTTCTATGGGTTAAAAACATTTTTCTCTTTAGTTGAGGTAAGTGTTCTTCTACCCAATCTCTCTTTTGACCCCATGCAGCTGGATTATTCCATGGCGGTGTTGTTGCTATAAAAACGTCATGTCCCATAGCAATTATTTTTTCAACTGCATCTATTG
>MDTA01187073.1_pt1 | contig 15156 bp, 8 predicted proteins | sample 811151 | NCBI WGS metagenome assembly MDTA01 (sample SAMN05326648, study PRJNA326480) | marine metagenome | isolation source: seawater | place: Indian Ocean: South | collected 2010 | reverse complement strand
CCGATGTACCGGCCCCGTCGACCGCCAATGCGGTAGTTGGCAGACACCAATGGCTTTTCGATGCTCGCCGAAGCACCATCATCCAGGGATTCCAGTTCGAAGGTGAAGGTCGAGTCTTCCGGAGAGACATACAGCGTCCCCTCGTAATCGGTCCGGGGTTCGTAGGCGAGAAAAAACGGGCCGGGTGTGTCCATCGTGAATTCAACCGTTCCAGGCATGAGGACCTGCTTCATGTTGAATCTGGAAAGTGAGAACACGACACCGATCACGAGAATCAGAACGGAGCAGATCAGGAGCAGCGTGCCCAGGACGATCCACCGCCTGCTGTTCATGATGATGCCAAACCTGTTTCCAGAGCCTGCCGAACAGCCTGATCGGCCTCTTGTGGAGTCCCCGCGAATCGAGCGCCTGCCGCATGCACATGCCCGCCACCGCCAAGTGTCCTGGCCAGCTGACTCACATCAACGAAGTCACCACCAATCTGTTTCGGTGGTTTGGATCGGAAGCTGATCTTGGTCTCCTTGCCATTCTCGCTGTACAGCAACAAGGCACATTCGACGGATTCGATGGCAAGCGGCATGTTCACCGTACCGGCCAGCTCACCCGGTGATCCTCCGGAGTCCTTGAAATCGGAGGGGAGCAGCGTCATCAAGGCGCATCGACCGTCCATCACGTAGTCGATCGAATTCAACGCACGCGCCTGCAATGCAAGACGCGTGGGCTTCGCCGTCTCCTCGATGGTTCGGAAGAGTCCATCACGATTGATGCCGGTCTGAAGAAGTTCGGAAGCCATGGCAAACGCCCGACTGTCCGCATTGCTGAAACGGAACCAGCCCGTGTCCGTCGCCAGCCCGCAGAAGAGTGCTTCGGCAACACTCTCAGGTCCTCCCTGGATGGGGAGTCCCATCGCCTCGATGAGAGACTTCACCAATACGGTTGCGGATGCCGCGGACGAATCCACCAGACGCATTGAACCGATGTCATCACCCGAGGCATGATGGTCGACGACGATGACGCGTTCATACCGTTCTCGGATCCAGTCCGCGATGGGCTCGACCTGGCTGAAAGCACCCGTGTCGACGACAAGAACCAGGTCCTCACCCCCACGGGGCATCTGCTGATCGGCATCGATCCAGGGTGTCGATCCCGCAATGGCTCTCATGGCCGACGTCACGGGGCCCATCAACAGGATTTCGACATCGAGCATCGAATCCAGTGCCCGTTTCAGGGCCAGTGTGGATCCCATCGCATCGCCATCAGGCTTCGCGTGGGTCGTGACGATGACTCGAGTGGATTCGCCGACTCTCTGGGCGATGGTCTTCAGATCGGTATTCGATTGATAGCTGAACATGGATGAGGACTCTACACGCTCACCAGATCCCGGATGCGTTCCAGGTCCCTGGACATGGCATTCTTCAGAGAGTCGATGGAGTCGAAGATCAACTGTTCGCGGATCCAATGGTCAACATCGACTTTCAGCGGCCAGTCGTACGCCCCGACTTCACCCTGGAAATCCAGCAGGTGAACCTCACAGGTTCTTACGACATCATCAAAGGTCGGATTGGTCCCGACGCTGATGGCGGCAACATGGACCTCCCCAGACTCCAGGTAGGCCCGTCCCGCATAGACCCCGTCTCTTGGGAGAACCAGATCTCCGGTATCCAGATTGGCGGTTGGACAACCGATCTCGCGCCCTCGTTGATGACCTTTGACGACGATGCCCTCCAGCTGCCATGGTCTCCCCAGCAGCTTGGCGGCGTCTCGGACACGACCACGCTGGATCAGATCGCGGATCACCGAACTACGAACGGCCACGATGGTGCCGTCCTGCAGCTGGCCCTCGATGTCCTCGACCAACAGGACATCAAAGCCACGTTGCGAACCAACGGCTTTCAGTTTTTCGACATCACCGGCACGACGGGCACCGAAACGAAAATCCCGGCCTTCCAGGATGCAGGTCGGTTCGAATTGCCCGAGGATGTGATCGAGGAACTGATCGGGCGTCTGCTGCAGGAACGCTTGGTTGGGCTCGAGAACATGAACGATGTCCACGCCAGCCTCTTTCAAGGCGGCCGTTCTCTGCCGATCTGTCATCAGTCGCCAAAAACGCTTCTCGGGCGACAGGACCACAGCAGGTGCCGGCTCGAATGTGACCACAACAACCGCCCCCTCCGATCCCACGGCGGCTCGTGCCTGGTCGATAATCCCGCGGTGCCCTGCGTGAACGCCATCGAACATACCGATTGTCAATGCGGTGGCCATGTCAATGAGAGTACAGCGACACGCGTAGGGCCGAAAGCACACTTCTAAGAAGATCCGCCATTGCAGCGGCACATGGAGGCGGATACAGTTTCGCGATGGCCAGCGAATCCAGCACATCCATGACGAGCACCCCTGAACAGCCCGACAGGCCCGAGGTTGTGATCGACCAGATCACCAATGGCTTGCGGTCGCAATCCGAGCAGGTCGTGCCATGGTTCCTCGAACAGATGCCTCCGACCTATTTCCAGGACACGGATGAGGAAACGCGACTGGTGCATCTTCGGGCCATCATCGCGGCCCGTGCGTCAGGGCGGCCCATCGAGATGACGCTTCGCAGCGAGGATGGCTCCCAGTGGACGTCCATGAGGCCTCTGGACTATCCGGGTGTCCTCGCCGAGCTGGTCTCGGAACTGCCCAAGGACCAGCCACTCCGTGCCGCCAAGATCCATACGGCTCATGATGGCTCTCTGGTCATCGACACCTTCGAGTTCGGTGACAGCGCCCGATGCGATCTGAGCGATCCCGATCAGAAGGCCAAGCTGAACGAATTCCTCGAATACGCGCAGCAGGCGCAACCCGACTGGAACGAAGCCACGCTGACGGATTTCCTCGAACGCTGTTCGGCCGACTACATGCTCACCTTGACGCCGCTGCGTCTGCACAAGCACTGGGACATGTACAAGCAGATCACGGGTACCGACGGAACGGTCATCACGCTTGAACCGGAACTCGATCCGACACAGACCAGGATCTCGATCGCCGTGGGCAACAGCACCAGGCGGACCATGCTGGAACGACTGGCCGCTCGTCTGAGCCAGTCGGAGATCAATATCCATCGAGCCTATCTGGACAGCATCGATGACGGCGACAATGGAACGATCAGCCTGATTGGATTCGTCGTCCAGGGACCGGAAGGCCCGATTGATCCCGATGGTGCCCTGTGGGCCCGTGTCCAACATGATCTTCGCAGGATCAAATGGGTCCACCAGCGAAGCCTCGAACTCAGCCGTCGACACCATGACATTGATCTGACCCATGCAGAACTGCATGAGGCGCTTTGCGATCTCGTCCACCAGCGACTGGTGAAACTGAATCGGTACGCCTTCACGGCTGAACGCATTCGAAGACTCGCCGAAGACAACATCGATCTGTCCATGGCGGTCTGCGACCTGTTCCTCGATCGATTCAATCCCCATCACCCGCTGGATGAAGCCGTCTTCCAGGATCGCTCCATCGCCATCAGTGAGCGATTCGAGGATGAGGTGGATCTCGAGGATGCCAGGACCGTCTTGAAGTCGATGCTGACTGCCACGAGCCAGGTCCTGAAAACGAACATCTATGTCACCGAGCGTTATGGACTCTCGATGAGACTGGACCCCTCCTTCCTGACTTCGGAGGATCGGCCTGAAGTTCCATTCGGCGTCTTCTTCGTCCATGGACGCGCATCCAACGGATTCCATGTCCGTTTCCGGGATATCGCGCGTGGTGGCATCCGAGCGGTCGTACCCAAGAGTGCCGCTCAGCATGCACGGGAAACGGAACGACTCTATGACGAAGCCTACGGGCTCGCACACGCTCAGCAGCTGAAGAACAAGGACATTCCTGAGGGCGGCTCGAAAGCAGCTGTTCTCGTGGAACCCGATGCGCGTGTCGACCGGGCCATCAAGGGATTCGTCGATTCGCTGCTCGACCTGATCACTCCGGATGAGCGGGTCCAGAGCCAGATCGTCGATCTGCTGGGCGAGAAGGAACTGCTCTATCTCGGACCAGATGAAAACATCACACCAACACTCATCGACTGGATCGTTGAACGCGCCCAGAGACGCGGATACCCGGTCCCCACGGCCCTGATGAGTTCAAAGCCGGGCGCGGGCATCAACCACAAGGAATACGGCGTGACCTACGAGGGTGTCGCCGTCTTCCTGGAAGTCGGGCTCAAGGCCATCGGCATCGACCCACGGGAACAGAGCTTCTCCGTGAAGATCACGGGTGGCCCGGATGGCGACGTCGGCGGCAACCTGATCAAGATTCTCGTCCGGGATTTCGGCAAGAACGTGCGGTTTGTCGGGATCGCGGATGGCAGCGGCTCCGGCGAGTGCCCAGAGGGACTCGAGCACGAAGAGCTGCTGAGGCTCGTCGACTCGGGACTCCCGATCGCCGACTACAACGCCGACAAGCTTCCCAGTTCTGGTCGGGTGACCAGCCTGGATGAACCCGATGGTGTTCGACTTCGAAACTCCCTTCACAACAGGGTGATCGCCGATGCGTTTGTTCCCTGCGGCGGTCGGCCAGCCACCATTCATGAACGGAACTGGAAGGATTTCCTGCGACCGGACGGCTCATCCTCGAGTCGAATCGTGGTCGAGGGCGCCAACCTCTTCCTGACACCGGATGCCAGATCCGAGCTGTCCTCGACCGGGGCTCTGATCTTCAAGGATTCCTCCGCCAACAAGTGCGGTGTGATCTGCTCGAGCTACGAGATCATCGCCAGCATGCTGTTGACCACCGAGGAATTCCTGGCGATCAAACCGCAGTTCGTGAAGGAAGTCATCGAGAAGCTGCGCAGCTTCGCCCGACGTGAAGCCCAGCTGCTCGTCAGGCTCTACCAGCAGAACTCCGACGTCCAGCTTCCTGAAATGAGCATTCGCCTCAGTCGTTCGGTGATTCGCACGTCGGATGCCATCGAGGCAGCCATCAGCGAACTGAAAGGCGACGACCTCGAACTCATGAGAGGTGTGATCTTCGAACACCTCCCCGCCTCGCTGCTGGAAGTCGCCAGAGATCGAATCCAAAGCAACATCCCGCAGACCTACCTCCAGTGGATGGCTGCCAAATCACTCGCCGCGAGACTGGTCTATCGCGAGGGCATCGACCCACTCGAGAAGATGCCTTCAGGCACGATCTGCTCCATGGCGCTCGACTTCCTCCGACTCGAACAGGAGCGAGATGAACTGGCAGCGGAAGTCGACTGTTGCACGCTGCCACATGCGGATCGAATCGCCAACCTGCTGAGGCAGACTGGAATCCTCAGCACCATCATCGACAAGAACCACGGCGAGACCTCATGACGCTGCCCGCAGCAGCATGGTGCCTGCTCCTCCTGCTCGGCGTGAGCCAGGCCCCTACCGAAGAGGCGACTCCCCCGTCCGATCAGTCCGTTCCCTCGAAGTCCGCCGCTGATGAGGCGACTGAAACGCGTACGCAAGAAGAAGGCACGAAGCCGCGGGTCATCCTCTATCCGTCGCGGCTTCGATCGATCAACGGACATCTGATCGAAGAAGGCGAAGGCACGATCAAGCTGCTGGATCGTTCGGGAAAGACGCACGAGTTCGACAGCTCATTGATCTACGCGCTGGTCCGCCTTCACGATGTCGAGGAGCCGCTCCCGGCCGTCGTGCATCTCCAGGACGGACGCATTCGTGAAGGTCTTCTGGAGGAAGATTCCTTTGATCACGTACGACTGAAGATCCATGGCGTCGACCACCAGTTCGCCCGACAGGATGTGACACTCGTCCGTCTGCTCCCGAGCTTTGATGAGGAGTACGAGCGATTGCTGAGGGAACTTGATGAATCGAACATTCTGGCACATCTGTCCCTGTGTCGATGGCTGATCAGCGAGGAACGACTCCCCGAAGCCAAGGCGGAACTGGAGCGGCTGCTGGGCCGTGAAAACAATCCAACTGCCAGAAAAATGCTGCAGAAGATCGATGCCAGACTGGCCGTACAGAACGCCAAGAAACAGAATCGGGATCCTGCCGACGACCGTGACATCAAACACGATTCGATGCCGGACCTCGTCACGGACAGCGATGTGAATCTCGTCCGTGTCTACGAGATTCAGGTCGATGATCCACCCAAGCTGCGGGTTCCCGCAGCCACCGTTCAGAAACTCTTCGACGGCTACCAGGGCAGTCCGCTTCTTCCACAGGATGCCGAGGGCCAGATCGCCTTCACGAAGTCGGACCCTGCCGACATCGTGTCCGTGATGTTCGCCCTTCGAGCGCGTGAGCTCTACGGAGAGATTCAGGTGCTCACGGAACCCGCCCTGCTGTCGACCTTTCGACAGAGAATCCACGACAACTGGCTTCTGAACCGGTGCGGTTCGAGAGCCTGCCACGGAGGCCCCGAGGAAACCGCCGGAGGCTTTCGACTCCACTGGAGCTATCGCCCGGACGATCGCGTGAGGACGTCCAATCTCCTCGCTCTGAATCGACTGGAATTCGATGATGGGAAGATGCTGAACTGGTCCCATCCAAAGCAGTCGCTGCTCTATCAGTACGCCCTGCCGAGGTCGGAAGCCTCGACCCCACACCCGGAGGTCGATGGCTGGGAACCGGTCTTTACCCCGGGTGGTGCCGGCCAACGCAAGGCCTACCTCAACTGGATCGAGCAGATGATGGGTCGCCACCACAAGGACTGGCCCGTGGATTACACCCCCTGGACCCCATCAGAGCCCGATACGGAGGCTGTTTCGCCCCCCGCTCAGGGCTCCGGATCGGATCCCGGACAATCCCGTTGATAACCGGTTCCGACCGGGTCCCGGGACGTTCCATCAGAGCGATCGGATACACTCCCCGGCTCGATCACATGCGAGGAGCAAACATGAAATCCTTCACCATCCGTCTGGTTGCCGCTGGCCTACTCTCGATGAGCAGCCTGGCGCTGACCGCCTGTCATGACGCCGATGCAGCCACCCGCAGCGAAGTGGCACAATCACTGATGAAGGCAGCCGATGATGCTTTTCTTGCCGGCTCGGACAAGAACGCTCTGGAGAAGGTCGTCAGGACCCTGAAGGGAATTCAGGGAGGATCGCCGCAGCAGGAATCCACCCGTGACCGGCTTCTGGCCTCCACACAGTTCCACATCGCCGTCATCGACATCGCCGAGATCGAACTGATGGGTGTTGCCGTCAGCCGGGACATGCTGAAACTCAGAGCCATGGCCGACGCGGCTGCGAACATGTCCTCATTCGCCAAGGCCCGTGAACAGATCGATGGCGCATCGAATGCAAACCAACTCGCAGAACTTCGTGATCAGATTCGCTCCAAGGTTCAGGATGTCCGCCAACAGGCCTCGCAGCTGGACAGTCCCGTCATCGATACCCTCGAGCAGTTGAATGCCGCATCAGAGAATGTCGCACGTCTTCGAAGGCAAGCCGACAGACTTCGTGAACAGGCCAGCCAGACGTCTCCGATGCAGCGTTATCCGCTGATCGAACAGGCGATCGAACAGGAGCGTGAGGCGGATCGACTTGAAGCTGAAATGATGCGTCAGGAACTGGCACTGGACATCATCCATCGACCAGCCAAGGAGATGCTTGAAAAATCCCAGGCCGACCATGAGGAGATCCTCTCGGAGATCGATGCTGCTCAACAGTCACTCCAGGAAAGCAGCCGACAAGCAGCGGAGTCCGCTTCCAAGGCACGGCAGGATCTTCGCACGATGGATGCCACGCTGACCACGCTCAGCAAGGAGATCTCGGGCAAGGTCAGTGGAGAACTTCGACAGGCCTACCAGGCAGCCGAAGGCATTCTGCAACAAGCCCAGGCCAATGCACGGAAGGCTGGCCGGAACGGAGTCGGTCGACTCGCCAAGCAGGAGCAACGACTGCTTCAGGCTCGAATCGAACTGGCCCAGGCGGATCTCGGCATGATGCAGATCCGCGGACTTGATGAATGGATCCGGGTGCTTGATGTGCTTTCAAGCAACGTGGATCTGGGCAATCGCGACGCCTGGGGACTTCAAGCGCAGGAAGCCAGAAACCAGCGAGAAGGTCTTGCCCAGAAGGTCAGCACTGCCATCGACGCCGCACTGTCAACCGGTGCCGGGTCGAAGACGAACGACTCAACCAGAGCTCATCTCGAAGCCTCCAAGGCGTTCGTGACGGGCAACGACATGCCCACATCTGCTGATGAACCAGCCCCTGCCAATTCAGGCAATGAGTCAGTCGCCTCGGACTCCAGTCCTGCGAGTTCCGGTTCAGGCAATGCACCCAGCGGCGGCTTTGACTCACCACAGGCCCTCGTTGATGCGATGAAAAAGGTGATGAGCAGTGGCGACTTTCAGAAGATGCCTCAGTTCCAGATCGACAACACCTACTTCAGCAACGCAGCCGAAGCACAACGGGCACAGGACGGCTACCGACTCAGCATGACCATGTTTGAGATTGCCAATACTGCCAAGAGTGCGTTCGGTGGCGAACTGACTGGGCCACTTGGCATGATGGCTCAAGGCAGCGGAGCGGGCGAAATGTTGGCACAAGCCACCTACTCGACCCCTACCGTTTCTGGTGATACCGCAACCGTGGTCCTTTCAGTGATGGGCATGGAAATGCCATTTCCCATGATCAAGGCCAATGGAAAATGGTATTTGGATGGTGAGAACGAACCGATGTCAGCCGGCAGACAGCTCCCCAATGTCTCGAAAATGCTCGACATGGCTCGCGGGGTGCTTGAGCAAATCAAGTCCGGCCAGATTTCAAACCAGAATCAACTCGATGCCGCCCTTCAGTCACTCATGTCACTCATGATGGGTGGATGACATCGATCGCAGCCTGCCGTACCAGTTGCAATTCAGCAGGGTCAGCAGCGATCGCCTCCAGACGCTGGCGAAGTGATGGATCGTCCTGCTTCTTGAGATAGTTGCCCGCGACGATGACGGCGTTTCGCCTGATCATGTCGAGCTTCGCTCGTTTCATAGATGACGTGGTGAACGCCTTGCGGCGATCCTCTTCTGTCCAGTCCAGGACCTCTCGCACATCAAATGACGCTCCCGTCTCATCTCGACCTGCAGGCCGAGGCTCATAGGCTTCATGAGTCGACGCGGAACTGGTCAATGTCGTCGGCTGATTGTGTGGACAGACTTCCTGACAGATGTCGCAGCCGAAGAGCCAGTCTCCGATGCCAGCATGGAATTCGGGATCGATGTCTGAACGATGCTCGATGGTGAGATAACTGATGCAACGAGTGGCATCCACCGACCAGGGCGTGATCGCTCCCGTTGGACACGCATCGATGCATCTGGTGCATGTTCCACATGGATCAATCTGGTCCTGCATCCGGGTCGGTTCAATCGCCAGGGTGGTGACTATTTCGCCAAGCAGCAACCACGAACCGACGGATGGTTCGATCAGGAGCGTATGTTTCCCGATGGCGCCAAGCCCGGCAGCCGCCGCGACCTCACGTTCCAGAATCGGTGCCGTATCCACGCAGGCCCGGAACGTCTCACCGGGAAACTCCCTGGACAGGACATCCGCGATGCGATGCAGTCGCTTCTTCATGTGCACGTGGTAATCACGCCCCCGTGCATACCGGGCGATGCGACCCGCCCCCTGCGGCAACTCGCCATCGGGCCCCCCGCCGTATCTGTCCGCGACCACGATCACGCTTTGGGCGCCCGGGACCAGTACACGAGGATCGATCCTGACCTCGACATGATCCGCAAGCCAACCCATCTCCCCATGGCGACCATCATCCAACCAGGTCGTCAAGGCTTCACCATGCCTGCTTGGAACGGCATCGGCCACACCTGCAGCGACGAATCCCTCGCTGAGACAGTGGTTCATGATCGAACTGGCCGAGGTCATGAGTGCTTCCTCGCAAACACGATCAATACGTCGAATCCTCGAGACCGCCACCCAATCGCTGCAATCCTGCATGCGCCAACAGCAGCGTCCGGGGGCCATATTCCTCGAAATCGATGGTGGCCGTCAGCCCCCTGGGCCTGGACATCAATCGCTGAATCCTGCCCAGTCCGAATCGAGGGTGCTCCACCTGATCGCCCAACTGGAACACCGATTCGTCATCACCATGACGGACCGGCTCGTCAACGGAACCCATCGTGCTGCCCCAGGACGGTTCAGGCAGTTCGCAGGCGACATGGTCCGGTGGAATGTCATCGATGAACTCGCTGACCATCGTGCGATCCCGCAGGCCGCGGTGTGTCCGCGTCATGGCTCGCGTCATCAGCAGATCGCGCCGAGCACGGGGCATGCCCACGTAACAGAGCCGCCGTTCCTCTTCCATCGATTCGGGTTCGTTGAAGGAACGTGAATGCGGCAGCATTCCCTGCTCCAGTCCCGCGATGGCAACGACATCGAATTCCAGACCCTTGGCCGCATGCAGGGTCATCAGCGTGACAACTCCCGACTCTGGATCGATGGCATCCGAATCACTGACCAAGGCGATGGATTCCAGCCAGGACGCCAGTTGTTGCCTCAGATCAGGCAGCCTGCCTTCTTCATCGGGTTCGATGATCAGATCCGCCGCAGCACTGACCAGTTCACTGAGGTTGGCGATCCGGTCCTCCCCGTCATCCGAATCCACCATGGAAGACTCGAGACCTGAATCCCGCAGCACCATGGACACCAGATCCGCGAGATCCAGACCGAGCATTCCAACGGTCATTTCAGCGATCCAACCATCGATCATCGTGACGAAACGACCAACGGCCTTGCGTGCTCGATCCGTGACACCGGGCACTGAACTGATGCGCCGCATCACTTCACCCAGCTGCTGGCCATGGGCCCTCGCATCGGCTTCCATGCGATCCATCGTGGTCTTGCCGATGCCTCGTGTCGGAACATTGATGATTCGCCGCAGCGCGATGTCATCGTTCGGATTCAGCAGCAATCTCAGGTATGCCAACGCGTCCTTGATCTCACGACGTTCGTAGAAGGCCGTCCCTCGGGCGACGGCATGCGGGATCGATGCGTGGCGAAAGGCATCTTCAAGCACTCGACTGAGACTGTTGACCCGATAGAGCACGGCCATTTCCCGCCAGGGCCTCCCTGCCTCCGCAGCCTTCCGGAAGTGCTTGACGATGGCTTCCGCTTCGACATGCTCATCCATGCAGGTTTGGATGTTGACCGGAGTGCCGTCCTCGAGTTCGGTATGCAGATCCTTGTGACGATGGGATTCATTGCGAGACACGAGACCCGAAGCCGCCTTCACGATGTGACCGGTACTTCTGAAGTTCCTCCCAAGAGGAACCACACGGGCCTCTGGATAATGCGCTTCGAAATCGAGGATGTTGCGAATGTCGGCACCACGCCATCGATAGATGGACTGATCCGGATCGCCCACCACACAGATGTTCCGGTGCGACTGGGCCAGTGCCGAAGCGATGATGAACTGTGCGAAGTTGGTGTCCTGATATTCATCGACCAGGATGTAATTCCAACGACGCTGGGCGGAAGATCGAATGGATTCGTCATCTCGAAGCAGACGTGCCACATGTCCAAGCAGATCATCGAAATCCATGGCATCGTTTTCACGAAGCAACGTTTCATAACGAGTGAAGATCTTGGCGACCGTTCGATCATTGAAGTCCATGGCTTCCTGTTCGAAGGTCGACGCATTCTGAAGCTTGTTCTTGGCACCGGAGATCGTTGAAAGAACCGCTGCCGGTGGCCAATTGGATGTACTCAGCCCCGCATCAACGATGGCGCGCTTCACCGCATCACGCTGATCGGAGGTATCCCAGATCGAATAGTTGGGCGAGACCCCGGCAGCGCTTGACCAGATGCGAAGCTGACGTGCACAGAACGCATGAAACGTGCTGACCTGCATCACACCGGCCAGTGAATCACCAAGCAGACGCGCAACACGCTCACGCATCTGGGCGGCGGCCTTGTTCGTGAAGGTCAGGGCCAGGATGCTCGAGGGATCCACGCCAGAGGCCACCAGATGGGCGATGCGTCGAGTCACCACCATCGTCTTTCCGGATCCAGGTCCGGCAAGCACCAGAAGCGGCCCCTCGTGGGTCGTCACAGCCTCCAATTGGGCCTCTGTGAGCCCTTCCAGCAGTTGCATCCTTGCCTCCATCATGGTTCCTGATGGTATCAAGCCGCTTCGAATACACCTGAAATCAATCAAAAACCCCCCTCAAAGGGTCCTGAGACAGGTTTTCCACTATTCCATTGACAGGTTGAGGGGGCCGATTATCGCCCGTAAAGTCTGGCTCACGGGGGGCTTAGACCATCATTCAAATAGAATCACAAGATTGTGTAGGTGGCTTTCTTGCAGCCACAAGATGTAGTAGTACGATACGACCCTTATATGGGAGACCGGGCTTTTCAGGCCAGCGAGCGGCCTCGCTGGAATTCCTGGCCCCTTCAGGGGGTTCTGACCGGTCTTAGGAGCAGTCGTGCACCATTCAAGTGGCATGCAATTCGAGTTCAGTTTCCGTTTCAACGTTCTGTTGAAACGCGATGCATGCAACAAGCCGTGCAACGACAAGCAACCCATCGAGTGGTGGTGAGAGGCTACGAAGGCAACGGAGCGGCAGACATGTCGCGCATGGAGGGAGACAACCGGTGACAGTTCTCAGTGATCAGCAGATCCTCGATGAAGTTCACATCGAGCCCAAGCAACAGTCGCAGTGCGGCGAAGGCGTGGTGTCCTTCGGCGTATCAAGCTACGGCTATGACGTGCGTGTCGGAACGCGGTTCAAGATCTTCACGAATACGACTTCAGGTGGCGTCGCGATCGTCGACCCGAAGCGATTCACCGACGATCTATTCCTGGAAGTCGATACGGAAGCCAATGGAGTTGATCATGTGATCATTCCTCCAAACAGCTTCGCCCTCGCGGAAACCGTCGAATGGATCGAGGTACCGCGGGACGTCCTGACCATCTGTGTCGGCAAGAGCACCTATGCACGCTGCGGACTGGTGGTCAATGTCACGCCTCTTGAACCGGAGTGGCGAGGCAAGGTCACACTCGAAATCAGCAACACCACCCCACTGCCCGCGAAGGTCTATGCCAATGAGGGAATTGCGCAGATGATCTTTCTCAAGGCGGACACCATGTGTCGAACCAGCTATGCGGATCGACGCGGCAAGTACCAGGATCAGGAAGGGCTGACGCTCCCCAAGATGCTCGACTGACCCAACGGTAGACGACAGACAATCACATCGAAAAGACGTACACGGACAGAGCAGCGCCACGGAAGGCCAGAAGACAACATGCAGATTACCCGCCGATTCACGACAGCAGGACAAGACGTATTCACGACCGTTGACTGGGAACGACGTTCCAGCAAGATCACCAATGCAGACGGCTCACTCGTTTTCGAGATGACCGATGCATGGATCCCCAAGAGCTGGAGCCAGTTGGCCACCGACATCATGGTCAGCAAGTATTTCCGGAAGGCCGGCGTTCCCCAGTTCGAGGAGGACGGTACCCCGATCCGGGATGAGGCTGGTGAGATCCAGACGGGACCGGAACGATCGGCACGACAGGTGATCCATCGCCTGGCTGGATGCTGGCGAGCATGGGGAGAGAAGCACGGCTACTTCGACACCGCCGAGGACGCCTCCGCGTTCTATGACGAACTCTGCTGGATGATGATCCATCAGGTCTCCGCACCCAACAGCCCTCAATGGTTCAACACCGGCCTGCACTGGGCGTACGGAATCTCCGGCCCTCCGCAGGGTCACTATGTCAACGATCCCGCCTCCGGCAAGACCATGCTGGCCCAGGATGCCTATTCCCATCCGCAGCCGCATGCCTGCTTCATTCAGGAAGTCAATGACGACCTGGTCAAGGCTGGTGGCATCATGGACCTGTGGACCCGGGAAGCCAGACTCTTCAAGTACGGCTCGGGTACCGGCACCAACTTCTCATCCATCCGTGGATCGGACGAACCACTCTCCGGTGGCGGACGCAGCTCCGGCCTCATGAGCTTCCTCAAGATCGGCGATCGTGCCGCTGGCGCCATCAAGTCCGGAGGCACGACTCGACGAGCCGCAAAGATGGTCTGCCTGGATGCCAACCACCCCGACATCGAGGAGTTCGTGAACTGGAAGGTTCGGGAGGAACTCAAGGTCGCGGCACTCGTCGAGGGCATGAAGACACTGAGTGAACCTCAGAAGGCGCTTGCTCAGGATCTCGGTCTCCAGCTCGACTACGACTTCAACGGCGAGGCCTACCAGACGGTCAGTGGACAGAACTCCAACAACTCCGTCAGGCTCACCAACGACTTCATGGAAGCCGTCGCGGAAGATCGCCCCTGGGAACTCATCAATCGAACAGACGGCACCGTCGCCAGGGAAACCAGCGCACGCGGCCTCTGGGAGCAGATCTGCCGTGCTGCCTGGCAATGTGCCGACCCCGGGCTGCAGTTCGACACCACCATCAACCAGTGGCACACCTGTCCCGAGAGCGGACGCATCAATGCCTCCAATCCGTGCAGCGAGTACATGTTCCTCGACGACACGGCCTGCAACCTCGCATCGATCAATCTGCTGAAGTTCTACGACTCCAACGAGCGGACATTCGATGTCGAGGGATACGAACACGCCATCGATCTCTGGACGATCGTCCTTGAGATCTCCGTGCTGATGGCCGCCTTCCCCTCACAGTCCATCGCCGAGAAGAGCTACCGCTATCGAACTCTCGGACTCGGGTATGCGAATCTCGGTGCCATGCTGATGCAGGCCGGAATTCCATATGACTCCGATGATTCAAGAGCCCTCTGTGGGGCCCTGTCCTCCATCCTGACTGGCCGCTCCTATGCAATGAGTGCTCGTATGGCCGAGGAACATGGTCCATTCGCAGGCTTCGATGACAACGCGGATTCCATGCTTCGAGTCATCCGTAACCACAGGCGCGCCGCCCACGGTGAGCCGAGGGATGCTGCGACATGGGAAGCCCTCGACATTCCACCTGTTCCGATCAATCACCACCTGCTCAACAGTGAATCCATGCTGATTCGCAATGCCAATGACCTGTCCAACAGGGCCATGGGCAACTGGGACGAGGCTCTGGAACTCGGCGAAGCCCATGGGTACCGCAACGCCCAGGTGACCGTGATCGCACCGACTGGAACCATCGGTCTCCTGATGGACTGCGACACGACTGGCGTGGAACCGGACTTCGCACTGACCAAGTT
>MDTA01186156.1_pt1 | contig 15160 bp, 14 predicted proteins | sample 811151 | NCBI WGS metagenome assembly MDTA01 (sample SAMN05326648, study PRJNA326480) | marine metagenome | isolation source: seawater | place: Indian Ocean: South | collected 2010 | reverse complement strand
GGGCTGTAGCTCAGCAGGATAGAGCAACGGTTTCCTAAACCGTAGGTCGTGGGTTCAAATCCCTCCAGTCCCGTAAAAGTTAATAAACTATATTTAGTATGTGTGCAAATTTGCTACTCTCTAGCTAGCGTATAAATAGTGATTAAGCTTTTATGGCAAAGCTACATGATATGCGTCTAAAGCTCTTAGTTCAACAGGAGCATGAAAGGATCGCAAAGTCTCAACCCAATGACCTAGACCTATCGATTGTCCAAGCAAGATGTCTTTGTTGGCTCGCTTTGTTAGCAGAAGCTCACGAAGATCAGGCTAATGACGCTGAAAAGCGAGGAGATGCAGAGCAGGCAATGGGATGGTTTGCTGATTCAATGCGTTTACGAGATGTTATTAATTTAGTTACTAGTATTGAAATTCCATTACCTGATAGCCCTGATTCATTTGATGAAAATGAAGATTTATTGGACGGGCCAACAATAAATGCCTAATTAATGCGATCATATAAATAGCTTTTAATTATTCTTTTGACAGACCAACCTTGTCAATGTCCTGATTGCCAACGATTCTATAGAGAACATGATCGTTTAATAAGAGAATTTCCCACTCTTAAGCAACAACAAGAACTTAATTGGGCATCAATACAGTCTTTCAGAACTCTCTGTGGAAAAGTTACCGAAGAACTTCAAAAAAGGCTGGGAGAAATTCATGATAATGAATCTAATAATTTAGATGAAGTTAATACATGTACTAATTCTGAACTTGAGGACGCTATAAATGAACTTGAAAAGATTAATACTTATCTGTACTCTATAGAGGCCTTAATGGAACGTATTTTTGACATAAAGGTATCTGATAAAATTGAAACTAAATTTAAGGAGATTGCAGGAGAAATTGCCCCTGACCCCTTGAATATAGATAGGTTAATATTAAATAGATTATTCCACCAAACACCTGAATTTCCCGATAAGAAGTGTTAATTTGAAAAGTCTTCAATATCACAATTAATTTCAACAGGCATTGGCGCAACTTTCCATATTGATTCGCAATATTCTCTGATTGATCTGTCAGATGAAAAATAACCTGATCTGGCAGTATTTAATAAAGCCATTTTATTCCATCTATTTTTATCATTCCAAACTGCACTAACTATATCTTGGGTATTTAAATAATCATCAAAATCAGCCATGACAAAAAAGGGATCTGATCCAGTAAGACTATTAAGTAAAGGTTTAAATAAATCTTTATCTCCATTACTAAAATGGCCTATTTCTATAAGTCTTAAAACCTCACTTAGTTCTTTTGATTTTTTTATAAAAGTTTTTGGATCATAGCCTTTATTCTTTAATTTCATTATTTCACTCTCTGTTTTACCAAACAAGAAAAAGTTTTCTGGTTTAACTAATTCTCTTAATTCTACATTTGCTCCATCCAGTGTACCTATGGTTAAAGCTCCATTCATAGCAAATTTCATATTTCCAGTTCCAGAAGCTTCTTTACCCGCGGTAGAGATTTGTTCAGATAAATCTGTCGCAGGGTATACAATTTCACCAAGTTTCACATTATAATCAGGTAAGAAAACAACTCTTAATAAGCCATCCATATCAGGATCTGAATTAACTACATCTGCAATACCATTTATAAATCTAATCATGAGTTTTGCCATAAAATAACCTGGAGCAGCTTTACCTCCAAAGATAATTGTCCTTGGTGCTTTAGGAGCACTGATTCCATTCTTTATCCTTAAATACTGAGCAATTATTTGGAGTGCATTCAGATGTTGTCTTTTATATTGGTGTATTCTCTTTACTTGTACATCAAATAAACTTGATGGATCCACGAGAATTCCAGTTTTAGAATGTATGAAATTTGATAATTTACGTTTACCTAGAAGTTTTGTCTCTTGAAATTTTTCTAAAAAGTTAGAGTTATTTTGTTGTTTCTCAAGATTCTCCATCAGTTTCATATTAGTTATCCAATCTGAACCAATTTCTTTATCTAATAGATCAGCTAAACCAGGATTTGCTAAAGCTACCCATCTTCTTGGTGTAACACCGTTAGTAATATTGGTAAATTTTTCAGGCCAAAGTTCCGCGAATTCAGGCATTAACTGTCTTTTGATTAAGTCTGAATGCAAAGTAGCAACTCCATTTATGTGATGAGCACCAATGGTAGCCAAATGGGCCATTCGAACTGATTTAGAACCTTCTTCGTCAATTATGGATAATTTTCTTAAGATTTTGTCATCTCCAGGATATCTTAATCTTAATTGCTGTAAAAATCTCCAGTTTATTTCGTATATAATCTCTAAATGACGAGGTAAAAGGTCACTAAATAAATGAAGATCCCATTTCTCGAGGGCTTCTGGTAGCAATGTATGATTTGTATATGCGACTGACTGTGTAGTAATATTCCATGCTTTATCCCAGTCTATATGGTACTGGTCTATTAATAATCTCATTAATTCTGCGACAGCAATTGCAGGATGAGTATCGTTTAATTGAACTGTCCAATGTTTGGGGAAATCGATGATAGGTATAGATCTTTTTTCAAGACTTCTCAGCATATCTTGTAGGGAGCAACTAACAAAAAAGTGTTGTTGTTTGAGTCTCAATCTTCTTCCTTCATCAGTACCATCATTGGGATATAAAACTTTCGATAAAGTTTCAGAAGCAACTTTTTCTTCTACGGCACCATAGTAGTCTCCGATATTAAATGCATAAAAATCAAAACTCTCTGTTGCATCTGCTCTCCAAAGTCGCAATCTATCGCATGTATTAACTCTATAACCTAAAACTGGAACATCATGTGGAACTCCAATGGCATGTTCATAAGGGATCCATCTAGATCTATAATTACCACTATCATCTCTATAGCTTTCTGTCCTTCCTCCAAATCCTACAAAGCAAGACTCATCAGGTTGAGGTAATTCCCAAGGCCAACCACCTTTTAACCATTTATCAGTTACTTCTACTTGCCAACCATCTCTTATTAATTGATTAAATATACCAAATTCATAACGAATCCCGTAACCCACTGCTGGAACTTGTAGAGATGCTAGGGATTCCATATAACAGGCAGCAAGTCTACCAAGTCCTCCGTTGCCAAGCCCAGGTTCTTCTTCTACTTCAAGAATTTGATTTAGAGAGTCTATTCCAAATCTTTTTAAAGCACCTTCAGCTTCTTTTGTAATTCCTAAATTCAAGAGATTATTACTAAGTTGAGGTCCTATTAGAAATTCTGCGGATAGATAAGCAACAGTTTTTTGAGGTTTTTTTCTTATAACTTCCTGACTAGCGAGGTATCTTGTCATTAATCTATCTTTAACTGCATAACTCAAAGCCATATATAAATCATGATGACTTGCTGATGTAGCGAGTTTGCCTAAAGTGAAAAATAAATGAGAAGTCATCCCTTTAAAAAGGGCTTCTGAATCCATTCCAGCTTTTTCTGGATTTAAATAACAACCAGGAGTAGGAAGTCTTAGGTCAAAAGGTTCGTTGGTATTCATGGGCTTTCTCATATTCTTGAAGATAGCCGCATTTGAAAATAATTCTGGGTTGTAACTGCAGATCCACACCTGTTTGTTATTTTTTATTTTTTTTGACAGATTTGCGAAACATGACACGTTGTAAACTATGTTCCAATATAGTGATATTTTTTTTTAGCATTTTTGAATGAATTATTTATTAGCTGAATTAAGTGCCCATGATCTAGAAGTTGCTGAAACTCTAATAGGGGTTATAAGATTTCTTTTAATTTTTTTAGCTGCCAGAGCCTTAGCTGAAGTTCTTGTTAGGCTAAGCTTACCTACTATTGTGGGTGAATTACTTGCAGGAGTTGTTATTGGTGCATCTGGTTTTCATTTGCTAATACCACCATCTGCTCAAACTAATCTCAATGAAGGACTGGTAAGTTTAATTAGTTCATTAGCTTCAATACCTCCAGAGGCTGTCCCGGATGTTTATTTTGAAACTTTTCCTTCATTACAGGCAGTAGCTACCTTAGGCCTCTATGCCCTCTTGTTCTTAACTGGACTAGAGAGTGAACTAGAAGAACTTGTAGCTGTTGGCGCGCAGGCTTTTACTGTAGCTATGGCAGGGGTTATTTTACCTTTTGCCTTTGGAACTTTTGGTTTGATGTTTATTTTTCAAGTTGACTTGATTCCAGCAGTATTTGCAGGTGCATCAATGACTGCCACAAGTATAGGTATCACAGCAAGCGTGTTTGGAGAATTAGGATACCTCAAAACGAGAGAGGGTCAGATAGTTATTGGGGCTGCAGTGTTGGATGATATTTTAGGAATAGTCATTCTTGCAGTAGTTGTGGCTCTAGCCGCTGGTGGCTCTTTAGAAATTGCACCAATTATTAAATTAGTTGCGGCTGCTGTAGTTTTTGTTATTGCGGCTATTGCCTTAAGTCGTACTGCCGCCCCAGGATTTGACTGGCTTCTCGACAGGCTAAAGGCTCCTGGAGCAGTAGTTGTAGCTTCCTTCGTCATATTGGTCTTATGTTGTTTCGTCGCCACTGCTATTGGCCTAGAGGCAGCCTTAGGAGCATTTGCGGCTGGTTTAATTCTTAGTAGTTCAAAAAATAATCATGCCATACAGCAATCTGTTCTCCCTTTAGTTTCCTTATTCGCAACTATATTTTTCGTTTTAGTAGGAGCAGGTATGGATTTATCTGTGATAAATCCACTCGATCCATCTAGTAGATCAGCATTAATAGTGGCGGGATTTCTATTAGTTGTAGCTATTATTGGAAAAATTGCGGCAGGATGGTCATTTATAATTGATAAGCCAACTGATAGATTAGTTGTAGGACTAGGTATGATGCCTAGGGGAGAAGTAGGATTAATTTTCTTGGGACTGGGAACAAGTGCTGGTTTGTTAACTCCATCTTTAGAAGCGGCAATTTTACTAATGGTTATAGGAACAACATTTTTGGCCCCAGTCCTTTTAAGAATTGTTCTCAAAGATAAAAATCCTGGAGATGGCAATAAAATTTCAGATGATGTTGCGGCAAATCCTGTAGGACTTCGTTAATGATTTTTTTTATTATTATTTATTTATGAAGGATTAATTAAATGAATCAAACTAATCTATTAAATAATAATGCTAATTATTCTTGGAATTTTCTAAATTATCCAATCCATACACTTACTGCAAAACCCAAAGAAAGTAAAAATCAAATAGCTATTTTGCTGATACACGGTTTTGGAGCCTCAACCGATCATTGGCGTTATAATTTACCTGTTTTGTCTGCTGAATTTGAAGTTCATGCTTTTGATCTTTTAGGTTTTGGTAAAAGCCCAAAACCTAATGATGTAGATTATTCAGGATCTTTATGGAAAGAACAAGTTGTCGCTTATGTAAAAGAAGTCATTAAAAAACCAACTGTGATTGTAGGTAATTCATTAGGTGGATATGCAGCATTAGCTGCAGGGGCAGAACTTGATGAACTTTCTGCAGGTGTTGTTTTACTTAATGCTGCTGGTTATTTTAGCGAAGAAAAGCTAGTTAAGAAAAACATGATGCAGACTTCTATTGAGACTGTTGCTGGGATATTTCTTAAAAATATTGTCTTACAACGTTTGATTTTTGATAATATGAGAAATCCAAAAAATATTAGAAAGACTTTAAATCAAGTTTATGTTAATAAAACCAACGTTGATGATTATTTGGTTGAATCAATCAGAAAACCGTCATTAGATGTTGGAGCATTTAATGTTTTTAGAAGTGTGTTTAATCCTTCTGGACCTCAAGGAGAACCTTTAGACTCATTATTCAATAAGCTTAATGCACCTCTTCTTTTGTTATGGGGCAGTAAAGATCCATGGATGAATACTCCTAAAAAAAGACATCTTTACAAGAAATATACTCCAGAAAATACAACAGAAGTTATATTAGATGCTGGTCATTGTCCTCACGATGAAATACCTCAACAAGTAAACAACCATATAATAAATTGGTTGCAATCTCTGTAATTATTTTTTAAGTGGAATTTATAAATAAAGGAAGTGGAATTTATACTTTAAAAAAAGATGACAATAATTTTTTAAATGTATGTCCTGAAAGAGGAGGCATTATTACTAATTGGATATCTAATAATCAATCAATATTATATTTTGATCAGGAAAGATTTATTGATACCACAAAAAGTATAAGAGGAGGTATTCCCATATTGTTCCCTATATGTGGCAATCTTGAAAATAATTCTTTATTTGGGAATAAATATATAGATCTAATGCAGCATGGATTTGCTAGAGATCTAAATTGGGATTGCTCTTTTAATAAAATTAATAATTCATTATGTCTTTCATTAAGCGATAACAATCTTACAAGAAAATATTATCCTTTTTATTTTGAAATAAATTTAGAGTGTATTTTAGAAGATAAACATTTAAGTTTCAATATTGATATTTTGAACAAATCTGAATTTAAAATGCCAATTAATTTTGGTTTGCATCCATACTTTAATATCTCAGATTATCAAAATTTAGAATTTATTGAATACTCTAGAAACTGTCAAAATCAAAAAAATAATTGTTTAGAACAAACAGATTATCTGCTTAGAAATCTTTCTAAAGGGATAGATCTATTAATGTATTCATCTGGTCAAACTTCTTTTAAAGATACTGGTTTTAAAAGGAAAATTACTTTAATAAATCCATCTCCTTTTGATATTTGTGTGATTTGGAGTGATCCTCCGAGGAAAATGATTTGTATGGAACCATGGACTAGTCCAAGAAATTCTCTCGAAACTGGAATAAAGAAGATTCAGATATCACCATATTCAAGAAAGAAATTATCAGCTTCAATAAGAATAGATAATTATTAAGGTAATATATGAAAATTATTATTATCGATGATGACCCTACGGGATCTCAAACCGTACATGATTGTTTATTACTTCTCAAGTGGGATTATAAAACTTTATTAAATGGTTTAAAAAGCACTTCTAATTTATTATTTATCCTTGCTAATACAAGGGCATTATCTGAACAGGATGTAAAACAAAGGCTTGAGGAAATATGCTTTTCTTTAAAAAATGTTCTGAAAGATTTAGGTTTAAACAGTCAAGAGTATTTAGTAATAAGTAGAGGTGACTCTACATTGAGAGGTCACAATTTTTTAGAGCCAAATACTTTAAATAAATTATTAGGTCCTTTTGATGTTACTTTTCATATCCCAGCTTTTATTGAGGCAAATAGAGTAACAATTAATGGCGAGCATTTAGTAAATAATATTCCAATACATAAGACCATCTTTGCAAAAGATAAAATATTTGGTTTTGATACAAGTAATATCAAGAAAATACTGTATGAAAAGTGTAATAAAGAAATAAATTTTAATCAGATTAAGAATTTAAGCATTAAAGATATTGAATTATTATCACCTGAAGAAGATAACAAAATTTATAATTTTATTAAAGATCTAAATAATAATACTCAAGTAATTGTTGATATTGCTAATTATTCGCAATTAGATAAATTTGCATCAGTAGTTAAGCGACTGCATAAAAAAAGAAAGTTTCTATTTCGTACAGCGGCAAGTTTTATAAATTCAATATCTCAGATAAATAAAAGTAAAAAAGATAATATTTATTATTCACACCTAAGAAGAAAAAATAATAATAATCAATTTATGAAAGGTCTTATTGTTGTTGGATCGTACGTAGATATGACAACATTGCAACTTCAGAAAATTTTAGAATATAAACAATTTCAAGGAGTAGAGTTAGATGTAATTAATTTCTATAAATATTTTCAATTGCAAGATAATGCAAATCAAGTTTATTCTTTAAAGCGACTAATTTTAGACTCAATTAGAGCTCAATTAAAGGAGGATTTAATCCCTATTTTATATACGTCTAGAAAAATAATTGTTTGTAGGGATAATAATGAGTTAATAAAGTTTCAAAATTATTTATCTTTATTCATCGCGGAAATAGTATCTGAGATTAAATTGGACATAGGATACTTAATTTCAAAAGGCGGTATAACTACTAATACTATTCTAAGCCAGGGATTTAATATTGATTTTGCCTATTTAGAGGGTCAAATTTTTCCAGGGATTTCTTTGGTTACTATAAGTATTACGAATAAAAAAGATAGACTTCCTATAGTGACCTTTCCTGGAAATCTTGGAGAAGAAACTTCTTTATTTAAACTATTAGAGGTACTTGAAAACAGGCAATTTACTAAAATTAAAAATTATTAATTATTGATTCAGCAAATTCGCTACAAGAGAGTGGCTCAACACTTGGTTCCATTAATCTTGCCAAGTCATATGTGACTTGTCTCTTTTCGATGCTCTTGCTAAGACCTTGTGTGATTAAATTTGCTGCTTTGTCCCACCCGAAATATTCCAACATCATTACTCCGCTAAGTATTACAGATCCAGGATTAATTTTATTTAATCCTGCATGCTTGGGGGCAGTGCCATGAGTCGCCTCAAAGATTGCTGCTTTATCTCCAATGTTCGCGCCTGGGGCCATACCTAATCCTCCTACAATTGCAGCCGCAGCATCAGATAAATAGTCTCCATTAAGATTAAGGGTCGCTAATATCGAGTACTCTTGAGGCCTGGTTTGGATTTGCTGGAAAATACTATCAGCTATACGATCATCAACTAAAACTAGTTTTTTCCATTTATTGTTACCGTGTGATTTAGAAATCTTTGATATGGTATTTTTTATTTCTTCACAAATATAATCTCTTTTTGAAATAGTCAATTTATCAAATCCAGGTTCGATTAATTTGGCATTATTTTCAATTGTTATTTGATTGTTTTTCTGTATATTATCTAATATCCAACTTTCTCTCTCGGTTATACAATCATTCCTAAATTCGTTAACTGCCAGCTCGTAGCCCCAATCTCGAAATGCACCTTCTGTAAATTTCATAATATTTCCTTTATGCACAAGAGTAACGTGCCTTTTATCTCCTGAGAGTCTTTTCGCATGTTCTATTGCTTTTCTAATATGTCTTTGACTTCCAAATTTACTAACAGGTTTAATACCAATTCCTGCTCTTTCAGGGAGTGACCTATTTTTTAGTTTAGAGCTATTTGGAATAGCAGTTTTATTTATATAGTTGATTAAATTAATACAATTCTCATCTTCCTCTTCCCATTCTATTCCCATATATATATCTTCTGTATTTTCACGATAAACAATAATATCTAAATCTTGAGGATATTTATGAGGACTTGGAGTTCCTGAATAGTATTTGCATGGCCTGACGCAACTATACAAATCAAATATTTGTCTTAAAGCCACATTTAGAGATCTAATACCCCCACCTACAGGAGTGGTTAAAGGACCTTTGATAGCAACACCAAAGTGTTGGATTGCTTCAATGGTGTCGTTTGGCAAATAATTATAAGTTCCATATTTATCACAGGCTTCATCACCTGCATAGACTTTAAACCAATTTATCTTTCGTTCATTTCCATAGCTGTGTAGGATAGAAGCATCAAGCACTCTTTGAGTAGCAGGCCATATGTCTACACCAGTGCCATCTCCCCTTATGAAGGGCACTATTGGATTATTAGGAATATTTGGTTTCCCATTGGTAAAGGTTATAACCTGTCCTTCAGTGGGATTATTTAATTTTTCAAAATTTGGCATAAATTCAAGATTTTAATTAAAAATCTATTTAGAATAAAATATAAATTTATCTTAAGTTAAAAGATGCACTTAATTTAAAAATAAATTAGTGAATTCAGAATTTGCCATTATTAATAATCTTCATTTCAACATTTACATTAAAATATAAAGTTATTAATTAGCATCGATTATCAAGCTATGTAACTTTAGTCAAAATAGAAAAATTATTATGAATGCAAGTTCTAATGTGAGAAATTTAGATATTGCCAATAAGATTGCTTCTACAGGAAGTGTGTTCAGAAAATATTTCCCTGATGCAAAAGTAAATTTTAGTCCTTGGGATAATATTAAAGATAATGATCTATTTGATACTTTAGATTTTTCTTTCCAGTTCCCAGGGTGGAATCCATGTTTGGAATGTAAAGCTATATTATTACAATTAAGAGTGGTTGAAGTAGATAATGAGGTGCCTAAATTACTTGGAATTGTTATGAAAGGAATGATTTTGCCCAAAGAGAGGTGGAGAGTAGCAACAGTTGGTAAATGGGAGATGACAGGTACTCACCTGCCGCAGCAAGCCCAAATCGATAATTTATTTTTAGTTTGTAAAGAACTTTATAAGTTATTCTCGACAACATCCACTAGTAACAAAAATTAGCTGTTTTTTGTTTTTTGTTATTAAATTGAATATATATTAATAACTACTTTTGGAATATAAATGTCAGTAGCTCTTGCAGGACAACTAAGGGAAGGCACTAAGAAATCCCATACAATGGCAGAAAATACAGGTTTTGTTGCTTGTTTTTTAAAAGGAGTGGTAGAAAAGACCTCTTATCGTAAGTTAATAAGTGATCTATATTTTGTATATCAAGCAATGGAAGGTGAAATAGATAGACTTGTCAAAGAAAATCACCCTATAATTAAGCATATTGGCTTTAAGGAATTATTCAGAAAAAAAACATTAGAGAATGATCTTCAATTTTATTATGGTGATAATTGGATTAATGAAATTAAAATTTCTGATTCTGCACAGCTATATGTAAATAGGATACTTTTGGTCGCGAAGGAATCTCCTGAGTTGTTAGTTGGACATCATTACACAAGATATATTGGTGATTTATCAGGTGGACAAATTTTAAAGAAAATCGCAAAAAAAGCTCTTAATTTAGAAGGTGATGATGGATTGAATTTTTATGAATTCAAATTGATTAATGATGAAAAACATTTTAAAAAGACTTATTCTGATACCCTTAATAAGCTTCCAATAGATCAAAAAATTGCTGATAAAATTGTTGAAGAGGCTAATGAAGCTTTTTTATACAATATGAAAATGTTTAAAGAGTTAGAAGGTAACTTAATAGGAGTATTGGGTAGAATAGTATTTAACTTTATTACAAAAAAAGTGAGAAAAGGGAGTACTGAAGATTAATTATTATGTTTGAATCTCTATATGATGTTTTATATGATAATTTGATACAAATAAATGCAAAAGAAATAAACATATCTGATAAATTTAAAAAGCATACTAGTGAGGATAAGAATTATATAATCAAAAATTCACTTTATGAGAGCCCAGGATTTAGAAAATGGAGAATTACTAAATTAGATGGAGGAGAAAAAATTCAGGTATTTAATACTGTTGCATATCCTATATTTGAATGTGAACAGCCAATTTTAGGTGTTGATATTTTATGGTTTGGGAAACTTCAAAAACTACTCACTGTTTTAGATTATCAACCATTAATTCAAGACAAGCAATATTTAAAAACATATTGTTCAAAGTTGAATTTACTCAAAAATCAATTTTCAGAATTTAGTAATACTACAATGAAAAATATATATGATTCAAATAAATATTTTTCTCCATGGGTAATTATTTGTAGAGGTAATAAATCAAATCTTGAAGAAGATCTTCACAATATATTTTATCTATTTTTAGAAGAATATTTAAAAATTAATACTTTTTTTTCGAGCAATAAGTTTTTAAATTCTAGACAAATCAAATGCAAGCAATTCGAATATGATAAGTATAGTCTTGATAAAGATCCAGCTGATAAATTATTTAATAAATTTTTCGGAAAGGAATGGACAGCAAACTTTGTCAAAAACTTTTTGTTCACCTCTAATTAAATTTTTTATGAATTTTCAAAATACTATTTTTTATAGAGATGAATGGAGATGGTCTAAATTTCAAAAATATATAATGCTTAAACTTGATGAATATAATTGTGAAGAATATAAACTTTCAAGTGAATATCAATATAAAGAATCAACTTATGGGTCTAAAAGAAATAGTAGTGATGTCTGCCTTTTAACTTATGCAGCTAATAATGAAAGAATAAAATTTTGTAGATCTGTCTGTATTAATAGTCCATCTTATTCTGTTCTAAATTTTTTGATTATTCCCAACAATAAATATAATATTCCCTTTTTTGGAGTAGATTTTGTATCCTTGCCAACATATCATTTGATAGTTTTAGATTTTCAACCTTCTATAAATGTAAGTAGACAATTTGATAAAAATTTATTAAATAAACTGATATCTATCAAAGATCAATTTCATTTAAAAGTTCCTCCGGCAAATACAATGTCCGCCCAAATATCACAGTTCTTTTCTCCAGGAGTTATTTGGTCTAAATTACCTAAAAGCCAATTAAGTGAAAATTTAATTACTCGATATCTTTATCCTACTTTTCAAAAATATCTATATGTCTATTTAAATTTACTATTTTGCGCTAAAGAAGTTCATTCCAGAGTTCAAAAAGATATATTTCAAGGTCAGATTAAATATCTTAATTATAGAAAAAGAAATGATCCAGCTAGACCTATGTTAAGGGCTTTATTTGGCGAACTTTTTACAGAATCATTAATAAATAATCTTTTATTTAAAGTATAGTAATCTTAATTCAAAAGAAATCCTTTAATATATGCAAAAGAAATCAGTACTTTTTGTTTGTTTAGGCAATATTTGCAGATCTCCAGCAGCTGAAGCAATTTTTTTAAATTCCATAACAAAGAAAGGCATAAATAATAATTATTCTGTTGATTCTGCAGGCACTGGTAGTTGGCATGTTGGAAAGAGGGCAGATTCTAGAATGAGATTAGCTGCAAAACAGAGGAATATTAATATAACAAGTACTGCTAGACAGATTAGTAAAGAAGACTTTGAAAAATTTAATTTTATAATTGCAATGGATGATTCAAATTTTGACAATCTTCTTAAATTTAAACACAGAGAATGTGCTTCAGATTTTGCAAAAATATTAAAAATGCAAGATTTCTCTTCGAAGTTTCTTGAGAAAGAGGTTCCTGACCCATATTTTGGGGGAGATGCTGGTTTTGATTATGTTCTAGATATTTTAGAGGATTCTATCAATGGCTTCCTAGATAAAATCATTTAAATTGCGAAAGTAATTCTTTTGGAATTGTATCTAAGTAAATTTCTAATATTTGCTCAACTATCTCCTCAACATTTAAACCATCACTAATAATTTCTATTGCGTCTTTAGCTTGAACTAATGGTGAAATTTCACGATTTGAATCATTATAATCTCTCTTCTCTATTTGATTTTTTAATTGCTCAAAATCTATGTTTTCATAACCTAAATTTTCTAAATCAATTTTTCTTCTTTTAGCCCTTTCGTTAATAGTTGCTGTTAGAAAAATTTTTAGTTCAGAATTAGGAAAAACTTTTGATCCAATATCTCTTCCCTCTGCTACGATTCCACCTTTACTTCCAATTTTTCTTTGTTCTTGAACAAGAAATTCCCTTACCGGTTTCATAGAAGCTATTGATGCAACAATTTCATTTATCTCAGGACTGCGAATCTTATCAGTCACATTATGTTTATTAACCATAACCTCTTGATCTGAATTTGAAACTGATTTAAAGGTTATGGAGATTTCTTTTAAAATTGCATTTAGTTCCTTTATATTCTCATAATTAATTTTTTCTTTTATTAGATACCAACTTAAAGCCCTGTACATAGCTCCTGTATCTAAATAAATAAAATCTAATTTATTTGATAATAATTTTGATATGGTGCTTTTTCCAGCCCCTGCTGGTCCATCTATTGCAATGATTGGCTTTCTTTTCATAAGAAATACATGATCAATTAATCTGGTATTCCCGCATATTATCGCACCTGCAAGTATTGTTATATTAGATTCATGGGAGGGTTTCTGTAAGTTAAAAGCATTAAGATGAGTTAGATATTCAACGTTAATATCAATCTCTTTGAGTTTTTTTAAAATATTATTGATATCAATATTTTTGGTTAGTTTGAAATTTTCTTTTGCATAAAATAATATATTTGAAAATAATTTTAATTTTTCCCTATCAGATTTCAATAAAAGATTATTTCGTGAGCTAAAAGGAATACCATCTTTATCTCTTTGTGTATCTACCGATTTAATGGAAATTTTAATATTATTGTCCTTAACCATTTTTTTTATTATCAATAATTGTTGCCAATCTTTTTCACCTAAATAAATAATTTCTGGTTTTATAATTTCTAATAATCTATTAATTACAGTGCAAACCCCATCAAAGTGACCTTTTCTGTGCAAACCACATAAAGTCTTTGAGAGGGATATCGAGGCCTTCATGGATTTTACTTTTGTTTGTTTATTCGGATAAACTTCATTTATTGATGGAATAAAAATAGCATCTGCTCCTGAATTAAATGCTATTTCAATATCCTTATCTAGAGTTCTTGGATAATTTATTAAGTCTTCTTTGTCATCAAATTGTAGAGGATTGATAAAAATACTTAATAAAGTTAAGTTGTCTTTTGATCTTTTTGCCGAATGGATTAATTCTTGATGCCCTTTATGAAGGTTTCCCATAGAGGGTACGAAATTAATTTTCTTTTGCTTTATAAGTTTCCATTGGGTGAGTTCCTTTATTGTTTTAAGTATGATTTGAGTCACTGTAGTTTTAACAAAATAATCTTTTTAACTGATAATTACTGGACAAAACTCTTCTTAAGAGGAATATCTATATAGGAGAAGTTTATCATTCTATTATCATGGATTACAAAACATCTGGAGTAGATATAGAGGCAGGGAGGAAATTTGTTTCTCAAATTAGGGAAGCTGTAGAAAAAACACATTCGCCCAATGTAATAAATAGTATCGGAGGTTTTGGTGGCCTTTTTAAATTACCATTAGATAAATTTAAAAATCCTATATTGGTCTCTGGAACGGATGGGGTTGGAACAAAATTAGAGTTGTCTCAATTAAGAGGATTCCATTTTGAGGTAGGTATTGATTTAGTAGCAATGTGTATAAACGATATTATTACTACAGGTGCCTCTCCACTATTCTTTCTTGATTATATAGCTACTGGAAAACTTGATAGGGCCCAGCTGGGAAAAGTAATTAGTGGAATTGCAACTAGCTGTAAAGAAAATAATTGTTCACTATTAGGTGGTGAGACTGCAGAAATGCCAGGTTTTTACTCATCAAATAAATATGATTTAGCAGGATTTTGTGTTGGAGTTGTAGAAGAAGAAAAATTAATAGATGGAAAAAATATTAAAGCAAACGATATCAT
>MDTA01151788.1_pt1 | contig 15160 bp, 18 predicted proteins | sample 811151 | NCBI WGS metagenome assembly MDTA01 (sample SAMN05326648, study PRJNA326480) | marine metagenome | isolation source: seawater | place: Indian Ocean: South | collected 2010 | reverse complement strand
TTTAAGCAAACATTGGATACAAAGATTTGGTAGTAAAAATAAAGAATTAGAAAATTGGTTGAGAACATATATAAAATATTTTTATCATGAAAAATGGGAGATGGAAAAACTTAGTAGAGATTTAATTTTCTTACAGACATTTGTAGAAAAAGAGGGATTCGATATTGTATTTTTCTCTTCTATGTTGGAATTAGAAGAAAGAGAAAGGGGTGATTCTTGGTCTAATTATAATTTGAAACTTGATACTATGGATGAATTAAATTTTTTTCAATTTCCTAACAAGAGTAGAAGTTGGAGAGATTTTAATGGGCACGGTGATCATCCTAATGACGAAGAAAATAAAATATTAAGTGATTTATTATTTAATCACATCAAGGGCCTATGATTTCATTAATAGATAATTTTAATCAAGTTGATATGTTAAATCCATCTAAGGATGTAATAGATATTTACAAAAATATACCTGAAATAAATGAAATTGATGGTAGGGGATATCCAATATGCAGACCTCTTTTCAGTCATTCTGATTTACCAAGAAGTCTTGGGTTGAAATCACTACACATTAATGACTATAAAGATGAAGATTTTATATATTCAGTTCATGTCCATCACAATCAAAAATTATGGACTGAACATCTTAATTTGATACCAAATAGTATACTTGATTTGATTAGAAAAAAAAGAGGATTTTTATTATTTGATAATACACTTGAGGGTAATAATATTGAAAATGAGTGGTTTATAAATCCATTTTATAATAGTATTCGTAATCTTAAATTACCATCAGAAAAAATAATATTCGTGACTAATAATCTGATTGCAGAAAAAAGTCATTCTAAATACAAAAGTAAAAGTAAAATAAATATAATTTCGTTCATGTGGAATGTACACGATGTTAAGAGACTTATATTATTAGGTCACTTACCTTCAAAGTTTGATGTAAAAAATGAGATAAAATTTAAATCTAAAAATATCGAGAAAATCAAACATTTTTTAAAAATAAATCGTACTCCGAGGCCGGAAAGAAATTTATTTATGTTATTTATGAATCACCATAAAATTCTTGATAAGGCCCTGATAAGTTTTCCTGATTTTCCAAAAGAGTGGTATCCTGATATGTTTGAATCCTATACGACCAAGAATAATATAAATTCTCTTAAAATTAAAATGCCGTTTGATATCGACCAATCAGATAAAGATAATCATGGGGAACCTGGTCAAGGTAAGGGTTTTTTTGATGCTGATTTGCCTTTTAATCCTATCCATTACAAAAATTCTTTTATTAGTGTTGTTATGGGTGCATTTCCATTCGAAGAAAAAGCATGCCATTTGCACAGTTCAACTTTCAATCCACTCTATTGTGGTCATCCCATAATACAATTCGGGCCGTTGCATTCTTTGAAAGAAATGAGAGAAAGAGGTTTCAAAACTTTTAGTAAATGGTGGGACGAGAGTTATGATGATGAAATAGATGGTTGGTTACGGTTAAAAAAAATAATGAAATTAATTTTAGAAATTTCCGAGAGAACTCAGAAAGAACTACTTGATATGTATATCGATATGTCCGATGTGTTACAACATAATAGTGACTTGATAAAAAATTATAGTATCAATACTCATTTATACAATAGATTGTTTTATGATAAGTCATAGATACAAATTTATTTTTATCCATATACCAAAATGTGCGGGTACTTCGGTAGGTAAAACACTTTCAAAATTGATTGGTAGGAATCCTGATGATTACGAAGGGTTTAAAATACATCACGATGAATTCGATAAGAAAATATGGACTGAATATTTCGTTTTTACATTTTTAAGAAATCCAATGGATAGATTACATTCACAGTATCGATATAGAGATTTTTTATATAAACACGATTTTGAATATTCGGTAAAAAATATGAAAAGATTATACGAAGAACATTATAATTTTAAACCCGATGAAACAAAAAAAGGTAGTTTACAGAGTATATTAGATCACTATGGTGAATGGATACACTTACCTTCACAAAAAGAATTTTTAAAAGGTAAATATAGTAATCAAATTGATAAAAGACCATATATAGATTTTTATGGTAAGTATGAGTCCCTACAAAAAGACTTTGATTATGTATGTGAGACCATAGGATTATCCAAAGTAAAATTATTACATTCTAATAAATCACAAAACGAGATTATAAAAAATTATGAACAAAAAATATTTTAACGGAAAGTATAACCTAATATCTAATTTTGAAGTCGATTTTGACATCATACCTAAAAATGTTGTATTTCGAAAGGGAAATGTGGAGGAAGTAAGCTTTAAAATTAGAAAGGAAGAGTTAGAAAATGATGAAGTGTACAGTGGAAATATATTATTAAACGATAAGTTTTCTATTATAAATTTCAAAAGTATTTTTAAGATGAGCATCGATGATAGAACAATATATGCAGATAAATATTTACATACACCATATCCCAAAACCTGTTTTATCAATACAAATTATTTAATTTGTAGTTCGTTTGTTTTGTGGATAATATCAAGAAATTTCAATAAACACGATAAGACAAGCCTATATAGTTTATGTAGAGCACATCGTATACGGGTAGATAAGGCAGTTGGAGTCAATACATGAGAATAGCAGTTTGTTTGAGCGGACAACTCCGTCAATGGGAAATCGCAAAAGAAAATCAAAAGTGGTTTTGGAATAGTTCCAAAGAAAATGTTGATTATTTCATTCATACCTGGAATTATAGTGGTGATAGAGTCGGAATATCCCAACCATATGAGTGGAGAGATGTCGATGTTGATGAATTTGGGGAAATAATAAAATGGTATGATTGTAAAGATTGGATTTATGATGATAAACCACAAAACTTCTTTTTCTCTGATGACCATTGGAGCAGTTTATTTTATAGTTTTGCACAATCTATAATGTTAAAAAGAAAATATGAAATAGACAATAAATTTGAATATGATTTGGTTATAAAATCAAGACCTGATATAGTGTTCGATCCCAAGTATCATTTTTCGTATGAGATTTTAGAAGATAATATATTATATACTACGCATGGTGGTAATATGCCTCATGAATTTAATATGTTTAATGTAAATGATTGTTGTTTTTATAGCAATTCTTACACAATGGATATGTTGGTCAATTTATATTTTTATAGACAGAAAGTAATAAATGGTAAATCCGGACATGATATAAACAATGGAGATTTAAATTTTAACACTATGGGACCTGGTGTTCTAATGCATGAATATTTTCGAGATTATGGTATAACACCAGTATCGACATTAGGTCATCAAGGTAGTTTTCAAGAAACTTTAGTAAAGTTAGGATGTCCACAAAATTTAGATTTATTGGATACACGAGAATTTAAAGAAATGGAAAAATATTTTAGAGAGTGGTATACAAAATGAAAGTTGGATTTTATTGTTGTTCCAATGGGTACGGTCACTTTCATAGAACTATACAAATATGTGAATATTTAGACTTTGATATAGACATTTATTGTCATGAGTATCAATATAAAAGATTCTTTCCATTCAACAATAAGTTAAATTTTATTTTTTATGAAAATTATAACATACGATGGGATAAAATATTAAATGAAAGTAATTTTAACTTAGATACTTATTTGGACTCTTTGGAGAAAAATGTAAAAAATATAGATAAATATGATATAGTCATAACAGATAATTTAGTATCTATTTTAAAATATCGACCTGATGCTATTTATTCGGGCTCCTTTTTGTGGTATGATGTATTTAAAGATAAATTTGGCAACAACCCTTTTTCTGATTATGAAGAATCTTTGTTTCAAAACACAAATCCACTTGTTGTATGTAATAAATATGTTACATTAGGTTCATTAATGAAATACAAAAATAAATTTGAAATTGGTTGGGGTGGTGAAGATAAAAGTGATAAAAAATTCAAACCACAAACAATGTCGTTTATTGTTCCTTCCTTAAATTATACCGATGATTATATAAAAAAATTTCTCGAAATAAGAGAAAGGTTTGAAAATAAGTACAATATGTCTTTTAACATTAATCATACAAAAAATTCAATATTTGTTGTAAGACCAGGTTTAGGAATTATAAATACTTGTGTGTCTTATAAAATACCCATGATTTGTCTTTGGAGTGAGAATGACTCATCCGAAACAAAATTTTTGGCAAATAAAATTCAAGATTATGGGTTGGGAGTTTCAATCAATGTTAAAGATGATATTCATTTACCTGATTTGTATAATTTAAGGAATAATTTTTCAAAACAAGAAATAAACGGATACAAAAAGTTTGCTAAATTTTTAGGAGATTTTTAACATGAAAATTATTATGGGTGATGAATTTCAAAAATTGTGTGAAACTCAGATAAGTAGGGCATTACATAAAGAAACTGAATTGAACCTTACATCAATTGATGTGGATAATTTTGATTTTGAAAATTATGATAATTCTTATTTGGTTTATTGTAATAGTTCATTACTCAATAGAAGCAAAAAAAGTATTTTGGAAATTAATTTTTATGAAAAACTAAGTAAACTTAAAAATCCATTCAAACTGATTTTACATAATTCAGATGATGAATTTGGAATAGACCAATTAAGGTTTTTAGAAATACCCAATTGTAAATATATTTACTCACAAAATATGAATGTAAGGCATCCAAGAGTAAAACCTATACCGATAGGATTCCCAAATATTATTTGGTATAGTGGTTCGGTATTGAATGATGTAATTGATATAAGAAACGATATTTCGGATATGTCCTATCAGAATTCTAAAAAAGAAAAATTAGTTTTTTGTAATTTCACCATAGGAGAGGGTATAAGAAGTAAAAGAAGAAATACCCTATATAATACAGCAAAGAAATTAAATATTGAATTTACTGAAAATTTAGATGTAAAATTATTTTTTGATAAATTAAAAAAACATAAATATTGTTTATCACCCGAAGGAAATGGATTTGATTGTTATCGAACTTGGGAATCATTATATGTTAAAACAATACCCATATGTAAAAGAAGCGTGATGATTGAAGAATTTGCAAAAATATTTCCGATTTACATTGTAGATGATTGGGAAGAACTTGATTTATCGGATTTAGAAGATAAATACGATACTTTTAATTGGAAAAACTACAATTTGTTAGACTTTGATAATTATTGTAAACACATAGGATTATTATGAAGGTTATTTCTTTCGGTGATAGTTTCACTGCAGGTTTGGGAGTTGACAGAGAATACGAGGAAGGGTTACTTGGCAATCACCCTAATTGGGATACTATGAATGAAGATGAAAAAACTATACAAAGAGGTATTGTAGCAAGGTTTCAAGTAAATAATTCTTTTACTAAATTTTTTTCCGATATGTTGAAGGTAAAATTTTTAAATCATGGTGAGGCAGGAAGTAGTAACATTCAAATTATTTCAAAAATATTTGCGTTACGAAAACAAATCGAGAAACAAGATTTAGTGATAGTTGGATTTACATCATCGTTGCGTGACCCATTACCTTTCTTACCTCTCGAATTAGATTGTAAAGTTTCGTGGAATCAAAATGTTTTCAATGAGTATAAAAAATTTGTTATTCAACCGGATGAACAAAACTTATCTATTTTTTTCAAAGAATATTCAAAGCTCTTTTTAAATAATATGTGGGAAAAATTTTCACCATATTATGAAGTTTATAATGAAAATATGATTTATTTTTTACAAAAGTATTTTGAATACCACGAAATCAAATATATTTTATTTGATGCATTCGAACCTATGATTAAATCTCAGTCAAATAATATAGATAAAAGATTTTATTGGAAGTTTGGTACTGAAAGTTTATTTTCTTATCTAAAAAAACAAAACAATAATGGATTGTTAGAGAAAAAGGGATATAATGTATTTAATCAAACGCCAAGGCATCCAAGTAAAAAAGGACATCAAGTTTTTGCTGAAAAATTGTTTGAATTTTACAAGGAGGCCTACGATGGTTAATCATTACTTCGATACATTTAATCATTTAAAATCCTTTGATTTAGTAAGCTATGATGAATTAATATCTCTATATATGAAAAATCATAATCTATTAGGTCGTATGGGATTTGATAAGCAAGGTGGAAAAAACGAAAGACCAATAAATTCCGAAATAGACAAATTAGATGATTCAAAGCCTTGGAAAGGTTACAATCCGGCATATTATGATTTAAGTGATTCTCGACAAATGGGCTCTGTTGTGATGGCAAAGGCAGATGTTATATCGATGGATTTTATAGGCTTGGGAAAGGATTTTTCCCATTTTATATATCTTGAAATACCTTGTGAAATTATAAATCAACATATGATTGCAACACATGATAATTCCGATGTATCAATAGCAAGAAAATTTATCAATGAGGTGGAATCGACTAAGGATAAGTGGAGAGCAATCAATGATGTGGAAAAATTTCCACAATGGCACAAAATACGAGACAAGTATGATAAGAAATATAATGAAACCTCACAATACACAGATTATTATGAAACCCATACTGAACTTAAATGGAGACAAGATATTGATTTTAATCAATACATAACAATTAAACAAAATGGTTTAATTTATCCAATATGTTATAATAATAGCTACTTTATGTTCAAAAGAGGAACTCATCGAATTATATTGCTGGCACAAACGGGCAGTGATATACCAATTTTTTTACAATATCCAAGTTTAGATTTAAACAAACACATTAATTATGATGTGGATACACCAAAATATTTTAATAATAATGAGTCTTTAAAGATGAATGTTGATACTAAAACAAAAAAACTTACATTCACAATAGGGAATTTCGAAGTATGAAAAGTATATCGGTTATAATTCACGCTAGAACGGAAAGCACACGATGTCCAAATAAAATTTTAAGGGATTTGGGGGATGGTAATACTCTGATAGATATTGCATTAGATAAACTAAATCGATTAAATGTTGATGAAAAATATTTAGCGGTAGGTGAAACATCACTATCTGAAAGGGTAATTGGTGATGTTCAAGTTTTACATAGAGATTATGATTCTATTAAGAAAGGTAATCCTCAAATGAATGTTTTTTTCAAACATTTAAAAGATGTAAAATCTTCACACATTGTAAATTTAAATCCGTGTCAGCCCTTTTTGAATATTGTGAAAATTCAGAATGCTATAGATTCATTTAAGCATTCTCATTGTGATAGTATGATTACAGTAAGAAAAGAAAAAAATTTTTTTTGGAATGATGATTTGAGACCTGTAAATTTTGTTAAAGGTGATAGGTTGTCAACAATTGACGGACCCCATTTGTTTGTAGCAACCCATTCACTGGTATGCTTTAAGAAAAATTATATGTTAAATAATTGGCAGTACTTCGGTAATCAATATAATGATCCATTTCCATACATTGTAGATTGGAGTGACGAAGAATTAATTGATGTTGATACCGAAGTTGATTACAAATTAGTAAAGAGTATATATGAACGAAAAATTTGAAATTAAAAAAACTGGTGAAGAAAAATTTAAAAGTTTGTATCCAATGTACTATAATGATATATTAAAAGTATATAATATGTTTGATGGTATGGATTATTCACAAAGTTCGATGGGTTGTGAATATTCTCTTTATAGTAAATTGATAGAAACTATTTTAATTAATAAACCAAATTTTATACTGGAACTTGGAAGTGGATTTACGACTTACTTAATGGGAAGTGTGATAAAAAATAATAATTTAAATACGAAACTATTATCACTTGAGAGTGAAGATGTGTGGTTTGAGTGGATTAAAAATAATAAATTAGATTTACTTGATAGTGTTGTGAAATGTAATATAAAAAGTTGGGAAGAGAATGGTAAAATGTTTGTTAAATACATTCACGATTTCGAAATGAATAATGTAGATTTGGTTTTTTTAGATGGACCTGGTCATTTTAATCACGAATTTGATGCAGGTAAATGTAACATCATCACACATAGATGGAATAAAAAATGTGAAGAATCTAAAAAACATATTCATGAAGTAAAGACATCAATCAATTATAATTATTACGATATTTTAGTCGAACAAAATAAACCTGTCTATTGTATTATAGATGGTAGGCCAAATACACGAAGTTTTTATCAAGATTTTCTTAAAGAAAAAAAATGGGATAAAATGCCTATGGGAAAATGGGAAGGGGTGGACACATTACAATGAAAAAAAGAATTGCAGTTTGTTTTTACGGAAAAATTAGGAGAGAAGATTTCTTCAATGAAGATTATTCGAAATGGGATTCAGATGAATATGATTTCGATTTTTTTATTGCAACTTGGGAACACGATTTTAATATAACTTTGCCTTTTGTTAAAAGCAATGTTTTGAATGAAAATAATTTTAATTTGAAGTTTTTTTCACCAAATGCTCGTGTTGCAAAAGCTTGTTATTTAATCAATAAGGTTATTAGGTTGAAAGAAGAGTACGAAATGAAAAATGGATTTGTTTATGATTTGGTTGTATGTACGAGAGGCGATGTACGACAAAAAAAGTTTTCTTATTTTTGTGATGCTTTAAATACTACTCTTTTGACTGCTAAACTGAATACCAGTAGACCAATTGTATCTGTGGCATCAACAATTCGAGCGATTGAAAAAGAAAATGTACCTACAATGAATCTTGATTCTGATTTTACTTTTATATATAATCAAGAAGGTGCAAATTTACACGCAAATTTGTATAATTTAATATTTCTACAAGAAAAAAATGGTAAATATGATGATTTATGGATTAACAACGGGCATTATATACATGGATTTTGTTTTACCTATCATAATTTTATAACAATTCAGCGTAATGGACTTGATGAGGCATTTAATGAATAATAAAAAACTTATAGCAGTCTGTTTTTATGGACAAACAAGAATTTATGAATTACTTAATCATTACTACTCAAAGTGGAATAAAAATGATAAGTATGAATTTCACTTTTTTGCTTCAACTTGGAATGATTTTTCCGATAAAAGTTCATTTGATTACTTTACAGATTGTGAATTTATCGATGTAAGAACTGTTGGAACACAAAAAGCTAAGGGTAATACTCCATTGATGACCTATACTTTTCAAAGAGTAAATCTTTTGAAATTAAAATATGAACTCGAAAATAATTTTGTTTATGATTACATTATAGCAACAAGAACTGATGTGTTATTAGATTTTAGTGGAGTTTTAGATGTTTTGGATAATAATATAAACAAATCACATCCTCTCCAATTTATGGCAACAGGTGAAATCGAATATAGAGAAAATAATAATAGTTGGTATCTTGGTAGTGATTTTGTATACATTGGTACATCACTGGCATTAGATTTACATTCTTCTATGTTTAAAAAATACTATTTATTACAACAAGATATTAATCTTGAATCCGGTGGTCATACAATTCATGCTACTTCAATAATAAGAAATGGGTTAAATTTCGTTCCCATCAGTCTTGCACATGGTATAATTAGACCCCACAGAGATTTAAAAGTCGTTCAAGATAATTTGCATCTTAAAGATGTTGATTTGATACATAAGGTCTCATCAGAAGCAAAAAAATGGAAATGGAATAAAGAAGGTTTACTTGAAAAGGATGGTAATAAGATAGATTTTAAAGGATTTGACTTAGAATGAAAACTTTGATAGGTGTTGGGTGTTCTCACACACAAGGATGTGCTATACTGGATTGGGATAAAGATGAAAAAAACTTTGATTGGGAGACACGACTAAAAACAACAGAATTAAAAAAGTTATACGGAGATGTTCTATGTGATGCAGATTGGATTACAAAAAATTTTACTTGGATTGGTAAATTAAACAATCATATAAAATATGATAAGATTTTAAATTTTGGACTTGGTGGTAGAGGAATAGAGGCAAATATTCGTAGTTTACGGGCATATTCATTTGATAAAAAAGATTTATCAAATCATTTGATATTGATGCAAATACCTGATTTTAGAAGAGTGGAAGTTTTTAAAAGAGTCAAAAAAGATGGATTTGACTTTTGGGATGATGATGTTTCTCAATTTGAAATAATGAACCACACAAGTAATTGGGGAATGGATAAAAAAACCTACGAACATTATTTCAAAAACTTTTTCGATATAGATTACTATACATATAAATTGATAAATGAAATTTATTATATACAAGACTATCTTGAATTGAAGGGTGCAAACTTTTTTGTAACACTATTTCCTGCTAAGCAAAATTTCGACCAAATAAAAACATATTTTGATTTTTTATTGAAAAAAGAAAATGAGTGGTATAATTTTTTTAAACCTATTAGATCATTTTACACAAAGGAACAAACACCTTGTAAGATAAGTAATATAATAGAAAGTTTGAATTGGTTAATTTGTGAGGATTATATTGAAGTGTATCGTAAAAGATATGGGTCTATAAGTGGTGAAGAATTAAATAAAAAACGAATTTTACATAGCAGTGGCCTGGTGAAAAATGATTATCATTACAATGAATTTGGAAATGAGATTTTAGGTGAACAATATTATGGTGGATTAAAAAAAATGGGAATCGTATCTTGAAGTTGGCAATAATGATAAGTGGACATCCAAGATATTTGGATATCACACAGAATTTATATATGCATTGGAATAACCTTTATGATAATGTAGATTTTGATTTTTTTGTTTCTACTTGGTATGACGATACTGATTATAGTGATTGGGATTGGATAAGAAAGTGGGAAAGATTGTATGAACATGAATGTCCGTATGATTTAGATCAACATCCGAGTGGACACCATCAACCACACTACGCTTATGGTATAAAAAGAGTAAATGATTTAAGAAATAGTGTTGATGAAGAGTACGATGCAGTATTACAAATACGACCTGATTGTTTAGTACCAAAAAAACTAATTGATAGTTGGGTATCTCAAATCAATAATTTAAGGGGTGATTGGGATACGAGGGTAAATACACAAATTACACCGAGAAATATATTCACTCCAAGTAGAACTTCTATGCATTCAGTATATCTTTCAAATCATAAAAAATGGGTATACAACTATTGGACGATGGACGATTGGTTTTTTGGACACCCGAAAGTTATGGATAAATTTTCAAATATGTTCGATTATATTTGGATTGATAAAAAGTATTCTGATAATACATTAATGCACATATTTCCTGCAGAATATTTACACCAAATTGGAATACACAATATGAGTTTGAATTCCATGAATGTTCTTTATATAAGAGAATCCGATAGATTCGATTCACACGACACGATTACATTAGATAGCAATGGAAATAAAATTTATCAAGGTGGTTGGGAAAAAGTACACCCTTCAAGTCGTCAATTGACTGAAACTATTGAAGAATTTGGTGTAGAATGGATATTTGATATGAATAATTGGGCTGAATTGAAAAATAATTTTAGAGATAAACCAAAGTAATATGAAAACATATAAGAGAACAAAGATAAAATTTTTTAGTGATTCATTCACACATTTTAAACCGTTCGATGAGGTGGATGCAGATTCAATCGTTTCGATTTACGATAGAGTTTATGATTATATAACTTCATTACCACCTGATAGTAATCGTGAATTTATAAAGTCAAAAAGGGAATTAAATAGAGATATAGAATGGCAAAACTCAGGTTCATATTTTAATTATTATCATTTGGATTATGTTTCTAATGATGAAATCAACAATCCTACTATAAATCCTATTTATTATAATGGTGAGGATGAACAAAAATACTCTTTGTATAAAAAAGATAGTTTTAGGAAAAAACCTCGTCTTAGTTGTGGACTTCTTGCAGATGCCAGACATGAAAAAATATATGATGCTAAAAAATATATTTACCTTGAGTTTCCCAAAGATATTATTATGAATTATATGACAAATTTAAGTTGTTGGGATATAGAATCACTTGATAACGGAAGTTTACCTGTTTGGGACGAATATCAATTTGAAAAGATAAAAAAATATGTTAGTGAAGTAGAATCAAGTGGTGGTTGGACAAATAAAAATTGGGTTACAAAGTTACAAGAATATGATAAAAGATATCCAAACAAGACAAAATACAAAAGTTTCGAAGTAGGATGTGGTAAACCGCCATATCTTTATCAATGGAGAATAGGTTTTTATCCAGAATGGTACATCTCCGTGAAGGATATGGGAATAATCTATCCAAAACTTATTAAATCAGTTGATAAATTTTTTAGTGATGGGATTCATAGGTTAGTCAATTCTTCATTGGCAGGACAAGATATGCCGTATTTTCTCAAATTACAAGAACATCATATTGGTAAAGATATAATTGATGTACAGACACCAGAGTATTTTAATAAAGAAAGGTTATACATGAAAGTAAATTTAAAAAATAAAGTAATAGATTACTATATAGGTAAAAAACATATAGGTAACTCAAAATGAAAAAGATAAGCGACATTTTGTTTATTATTCAGGCAAGAATCAATAGTGAACGAACTCCTAAAAAAATGATTAGAAAATTTGGAGACTCTTCTCTTTTTGAAATAGCAATCGATAAAGTAAAGTCCTCGAAGGTAATTCCAAAAGAGAATTTTTATGTTTCAATATATGATGAAGAGTTAAAAAATATTGCAAAAAATAAAAAAGTAAATATATTTCATCGTAGCTATGAATCTGCAAATGTAGATTCTGGTCTAAAGTTGATTTATGAATGGTATAATAAACTACCATTTAAATATGTTGTAAAAATAAATGGGTGTGCACCACTACTCAAAACTGAAACAATAGATGGGTTTGTAAACGAATTTATAAATCAAGAAGAAGATAATTTATTCGGTGTTATTAAGACAAATGACTATTATTTCAATAAACATCACAAATTAGTTACCCCTTGGCCACCTAATCAGACATTAATGAACACTAAGGCAGTCGAACCAACATATAAGGCAGCTCATTGTTTATATGCAAGTAAAATGGATTTACTTTACGAAGAAAGATTTATGGGTGACCTTGAAAAAGGAGAAGTTAAATTGTATGAAATGGAAGAACTTGAGTGTTTTGATATAGATTATGAATGGCAATTTAAAATAGGACAAGTATTATGGTCAAACCAATAACATATGCTTATTTAGAAACTACAAATTATTGTAATTTAGATTGTAGTTTTTGTAATCGAATGGATGTGATAGGACCACTTAAACATATGAGTTTAAAAGATTGGGGTAAGTTACTTGATGGTATAAAACATCATCCAATCGAAGAAGCAAAACTTATGGGTATGGGTGAACCAATGTTACACCCCCAATTCGATGAAATATGTAGGATGTTTAAAGAAGTGTTTCCAAAATCTAAACTTGTTGTTGCAACTAATTGTCAGTATAACATTAAAGAAGGTTTGGAGTTTAGAAGAAAATTTCAAGAATGTTTGAAGTATATTGATTTACTTTACTTTTCTATTGATGGGTGGGGGGAAAGCTATGAAAGAGATAGAGCACCAGCAAAATGGAGTAAATTGTTGAAATTTTTAAAAGACTTTGAAACAGTTAATCGTTATAATTGTGATTGTACTGTAAATTATGTGGTAAATGCATATAATGTAGACGATATTGAGAAAGTGGACAAATTAAGAACAGATAATAATTTAGGTATGTTGAGACTTAATATTGCCCAAATTTGGGATGAAAATTTGAAAATGAGTGATGATTTGGCAACATCAGGTTATACAATCGAACAATTAGATTACCTTAGAGATAATTGGAAAGATAATATTATGGGTAAATCTAAATGGGATTATGAAGATTGCTTTTGGGTACAAAATGGATTGTACACAACTGTTGATGGTGATGTGAAAATGTGCTGTTTAAATACAGGCGCAAAATCATTTGGAAATGTCTTTACGAAAAAAATAGATGATATTAGATTATCAGATAGTTATTTAAAAGTGAAAGAAGGTTGTAGTACAAACAAACCAACAGAACATTGTAAGAATTGTTCGTATAAAGAATTAACACCTATATTATCACATATAAACATAAATCAATAGGAACAAAATTATGATAAAGTGGATTAAAAGTATATATTTCAAAATTAAATTTCACATTCAATACAAGAAAAAACTAAGAGATATTAAAAAAAGAGACCCATTTATTTACAAATAATATGAAATTAATTTCAGAGTTATGTCAAAACCACAATGGTGATATAGATTTACTCAGAACCATGATATATGATTCTGCACTTAATGGTGCGGATATATGTAAAATACAATCCATAAAGGCCGAATCCTTGACTCGAAGGGATGAGTATGAATCATTCAGAAAATATGATATAGAATATAAAAGATTTAAGGAATTGGAATTAAGTTATGAGGATGAAAAATTATTTATTGAAACTTGTAATGAAAATAATATAATTCCCATGACGACAATTTTTTCAACCAACGATTATGATTATTATAACTCATTGGGATATGATTATTTGAAGTTGAGTGGGTATTCAATGGAATCATTTGATTATGGTTCGAAATTAGATAAATTTAATTTTAAACATTTGGTTTTTTCAACATCAAGTTTGACATTAGATGAAATTAAAAAATGTATACAAAACTTATCAGGTACAAATTTTACAATTCTACATTGCATATGTGTTTATCCAACACCACTTGATAGATCAAATTTATTCAATATACATTATTTGAAACAATTGCATAATGATGTTGGATTAAGTGACCACTCGTCTCCAATGGATACGAATTTACAAATAAGCAAACAAGCAATATTTCAAGGTATTAGTATGTTAGAGAGACATTTTAGAATAACCGATGTTGAAGATACTCGTGATGGTAAGGTATCAATTACACCTGATATGTTGTTCGAATTAAAAAGATTTAGTGAATTATCAAAAGATGAACAATTTGAAGAATTGAATACATTTGATGATAAGCAAAAGTTTAATCATAAATATTATAAAGGTAGATTTAAGTGAACATAGGAATTATAGGTAAAGGGTTTGTTGGAACAGCAATATCAGAGGGATTTAAAACACAAGGACACGACACAATCTGTCATGATGTTCGATTAGAAACAAACATAAGGGATGTTTTAAATACACCAATCACATACATATGTGTACCGACTCCAAGTGCACCAAATGGTGATTGTGATACGAGTATAGT
>MDTA01112841.1_pt1 | contig 15161 bp, 14 predicted proteins | sample 811151 | NCBI WGS metagenome assembly MDTA01 (sample SAMN05326648, study PRJNA326480) | marine metagenome | isolation source: seawater | place: Indian Ocean: South | collected 2010 | reverse complement strand
CTGGAAGAGGATCAGGAGCAGGATCCTTAGTAGCATGGTGTTTAAAAATTACAAACCTTGATCCAATAAAGTTTGGTCTAATATTTGAGAGATTTTTAAATCCTGAAAGGGTATCTTTACCTGATTTTGATATCGATTTTTGCCGAGATGGTAGAGACCGTGTTTTAGATTACGTTCATGCAAAATATGGAAATAATCATGTCGCTCAAATAATTACATTTGGAAAATTACAAGCACGCGCTGTAATCAGAGATGTAGGAAGAGTACTAGGTATACCATATGGCCAGGTTGATTACCTATGTAAACTGATGCCTTTTGATCCCTCAAGACCTATGACGCTGCAACAATATATTAATGAGGAGCCAAGGCTGAATGAAGAGGCAAATAAAGATGATAAGATCGCTAAGTTATTAGACATATCGCTAAAATTAGAAGGCCTTAAAAGACACGCATCAATTCATGCTGCTGGAGTTGTAATTTCAAAAGACGAGGTATTCAAAGATGTCCCAATATACAGTGACCCAGATTCGGATATTCTTCTAACTCAGTTTGATATGAAATGGGTAGAAAATGCAGGCCTAGTAAAATTTGATTTTTTAGGTTTAAAGACACTAACACTTATTGATAATTGTACAAAATTAGTAAAGGCAAACAATTCATCATTCAGTATTGATGATATAAATATTAATGACAAAAAGACTTATGAATTATTAAGTACAGGTGAAACAACAGGTATTTTTCAATTAGAAAGCGCTGGAATGAAAGAAACTCTTAAGCAGCTGAAGCCAGATAAGTTTGAAGATATTATAGCGATCGTCGCATTATATCGACCCGGTCCAATGGCAAATATACCAAGTTATATAGAAAGAAAGCATGGTAGGGAAAAACCTGACTATATACACCCTTTATTAGAAAATTTATTACAGGAAACATATGGAGTTGTAATATATCAAGAGCAGGTTATGGGAGTAGCAAGAGAATTATCTGGGTATTCTGATGGTGAAGCAGACTTACTTAGAAGAGCAATGGGAAAAAAAATTCAAAAAGAAATGAATGCTCAAAAACAAAGGTTCATAGATGGTTGTATAAAAAAAAATATAAAAAAAAATGAGGCATATTCTATTTTCGATTTATTGTCAAAGTTTGCTGATTATGGTTTTAATAAAAGCCATGCTGCAGCATATGCAATGATTGCATTTCAAACTGCTTTTCTAAAAACTCATTATCCAATAGAATTTTTTGCGGCGTCTATGACGTTAGATATTAATAATACAGATAAAATATCAGTTTTTCAGCAGGAGTTAACTCGCCTCAAGATAAAATTATCACCACCAAGTGTAAATTATTCAGGCCCAAATTTTTTAAGAAGTAATGACTCGATCTTGTATGCACTAGGAGCAATTAAAAATGTTGGAATTGAGTCAATGAAGGATTTGTATAATGAAAGAAAGAAGAATGGAAGTTTTAAAGATTTAAATGATTTCATAAATAGATGCAATAATTCAGTAATTAATAAAAAGACAATTGAAGCACTGTCATGTGCTGGAGCATTCGACGAATTTAAAATAAACAGATCAGCGGTTTTTAATCAAGCTTCAGATATTGTAAAACATCATAAGTCATTAAACTTCAATGCTTTTAACTCTCAAGAAGATATGTTCAGTGATACTATTTTATCCAACTTTAATATAAAAAATAATGAAGAATGGAAACATAGTTATAAATTGATGAAAGAATATGAGATGCTAGGTTTTTATCTATCAGGACACCCTCTAGAAATGTATAAGAAAAATTACGATAATTTACTTCTTAAAGAGTACAATAAAATAAAAGAGAATTCAGACCTTCATAATAAAAAAAGTGTTTTAATTGGTGGAACACTACTTTCTAAAAAAGAAAAAAGATCAGCTAGAGGTAATACATATGCTTTTTTAAATTTTTCTGATCTTTCTTCAATTTATGAATTAATAATTTTTGAAGGCAATCTAAGGAAGTATCGAGAACTTCTAATCGAAGGAGACTCATTTGTTTTAGGAGTAGATTTTTCCTCGCAAAATGGAACGCTAAGAGGGGAGCTTAAAAAAGTTTTCAGCTTTAAAGAAGTAGAAAATTTAAATAAGAATGTAAATCACAGTATTACAGAGAAGGAAAAAATTAATCAGCAAACATTAAAGATTTATGCTGATGGAAATTTTTCTAAAGACGAATTAGCTAAATTAAAATGGGCAAAGGGCAATAACAAAATTGAAATTATATATAATAATCAACTACTTAAAATACCAGGCCAATTTAATATAACATCTGAAATGATTAGTATGATGAAAAGTTTTAATGGTGTAAAGAAAATAGACTTTGTTTAATAAGCTGTTGTAATTTTTCATATTTTAATATATCTAGTGGCTCAAATGTCACACGGCGATAGCTTATGCTGTCCGGTCCTTATTTAAGGTCAAATTGCCGTGGATGAATAACCGGAGAAATAAAATGGGAATACCAAATATAAATTTAAAAGAACTCGTCGATGCAGGTGTACACTTTGGACATAAGTCTCAAAGGTGGAATCCTAAAATGTCCAAATACATTCACAGTACAAGAGAAAATATTCATATTATTAATTTAAACTTTACAGTTGAAATGATGGGTGAGGCTCTTAATGTAATTGATAATGTAGTTTCAAAGGGGGGAAAAATCCTTTTTGTTGCAACTAAAAAGCAAGCTGCAAATAAAATTGCAGAATTAGCTAATGAAACTAATCAATATTTTGTTAATCATCGTTGGCTTGGTGGAATGCTTACTAATTGGTCAACAATAGCAAAATCAATAAAAAAAATGAAGGAACTAGAAATTCTTAAATCTAATCCTGATAATGAGTTTACAAAAAAAGAAGTTTTAAAAATTTCAAATCAACATGAAAAGCTAGTTAAATCTTTGAGTGGAATAAGTGAAATGAAAAAATCACCTAACTTAGTTTTTATAATAGATACTAAGTTAGAACATATTGCTGTTTCAGAAGCCAATTTATTAAATATACCTATTATTGGTATAGTAGACACAAATTGTGATCCAGATAAAATAGACTATCCTATCCCTGGCAATGATGATTCTAGAAGGTCTATAGATTTATATTGTTCATTAATTAAAGAAACAATTAACTCCTCTATTGAAAAAATTGATTTTCAAAATGACACAAGTAATATCAAAAAAGATATTTTAGAAGAGCAAAACATTAATTCTAAAAAAGAAGCTGATAAAACTAATGAAAATTTAGCCAAGGATGATGGTGATGGTAATTAGCGCTAAAGAGGTACAAGAATTAAGAAAAATGTCTGGAGCTGGTATGATGGAGTGCAAAACTGCCTTAACAGATTCATCGGGTGACATAACCAAAGCCTTCAAAATATTGAGAGAAAAAGGTATTGCTAAAGCAGAGAAAAAATCAAGTAGAGATGCAAATGAGGGGCTTATAGGCGTTAAAGTTGTATCAGGTAAAGCTTCTATCATAGAAATAAATTCAGAAACTGATTTTGTTTCTAGGAATTCTGAATTTCATGACCTTGTAAATTCAATTTTAGACATTTCTTTATCTGAAACTAAGACCGCCCTAGAAGACAATCATGAGGTGATTGATCTTATTAATTCTGCTGTTGGTAAGATAGGAGAGAATATAGTTTTAAGAAGATCAACTATATTGAAAGGTAATTTATTTAGCTATATTCATAATAGTGTAAGTGATGGATTAGGTAAAATTGGTGTATTGATAGATATTGAAACATCATGTAACGGGATTTCTGATATTGGTAAGAACATATGTATGCATATAGCAGCTCTTAGTCCAAAATCTATCTCTGAAAAAGATTTGGATAGCGAAATTATTGATGCTGAAAAAGAAATAATTAAACAGCAACTAAAAGACACTGGTAAACCAGATGATATTCTTGAAAAAATGATGAATGGAAAATTAAAAAAATTCTATGAAGAAAATACTCTTCTTGGCCAAAAGTTTGTAATTGATCCATCTATAAGTGTTGCAGAATATATTAATCAATGTTCAAGTGATCACAAATGCAACATTTCTATTAACAAATTTGTAAGGTACGAGATAGGATCGTAAAATGCCTAAAAAAAGATCAGACCGGGTCCTTATCAAAATATCCGGTGAGTCTTTGATGGGCAAAGAGAACTTTGGCATAGAGATTAATGCTGTTAATAGAATAGCATCCGACTTAATTTCATTTAAAAGTTTAAAAAAACAAATTTGTATTGTAATTGGAGGCGGTAATATATTTAGAGGACTTGCTATATCTGCTAAAGGAATGGATAGAGCAAATGCAGATTATATGGGCATGTTAGCTACCGTTATGAATAGCTTAGCGCTGCAGAATTCATTAGAAAAGTTAAATGTTGAAACAAGAGTAATGTCAGCTCTGCCTATTCAATCTATTTGTGAAACATACATTAGAAGACGAGCAATTCGACACATGGAAAAAAATAGAATTGTAATTTGTGCAGCTGGAACAGGTAATCCATATTTTTCAACAGACACAGCATCTGCTTTAAGAGCTGCTGAATTAGAGTGCAAAGAAATATATAAGGCAACGAAAGTTGATGGAATTTATGACAAAGATCCAAAGAAATTTAAAAATGCTAAAAGACTCAAAAAAATTTCATATAGTATGTTTTTGTCAAAAAATCTGAAAGTTTTAGATAGTGCGGCAGTAAGTATTGCTAGAGATAATAATATACCAATTAAAATATTTTCGATTTTAGGAAAAAATTGTTTCAAAAATGTATATAATAATAGAAGTAAATATTCTGTGATAAGTAATGTTTGATCAAATAAAAAGTGACCTGGAAAGTAGAATGAGCGCATCAATTCTGTCATATAAATCAGATATGCAAGGCATTAGAGCGGGAAGAGCATCTCCAAGCATGCTAGACTCATTAAGGGTAGAAGCTTATGGACAAAAAATGAATATTAATCAGCTTGGAAATATAACGACACCAGATGCAAGAACAATAAACATAGATATTTGGGATAATTCGAATGTTACATTTGTTGAAAAATCGATAAGGGAGTCAGACTTAGGAATTAATCCAATGATAGAAGGTAATTTAATCAGATTACCTCTTCCTCAACTAACTGAAGAAAGAAGAAGTGAATACTTAAAAATGGCAGGTAAGATTTCTGAGAATACCAAAGTGGCGGTCAGAAATATCAGAAGGGATGGAATTGAGAGAGTAAAAAAATTAGAAAAAGAAAAAGAAATTGGGCAAGATGATTCAAAAAAATATCAGGAAAATATTGAAAAAATTACAGCAGAGCAAATTAAAATTATTGACGACATTTTAAAAGTTAAAGAAGAAGATCTCAAAAATATATAAAACTAAGTGAATTCAGCCATTACTTTAAAGAAAAAAATTAATCATGTTGCTATTATTATGGATGGAAATGGAAGATGGGCACAAAAAAATAACTTTTCAAAAAAGGTTGGTCATGAAAAAGGTATTAAAAATTGTATATCAATCTGCGAAGGATTAAATAAACTAAAATATAAAATTAATGAAATTTCATTTTATGTCTTTTCAACTGAAAACTGGAAGAGAAATCCAGCAGAAGTCAAAAATCTTTTCAATCTAATTGATGTCTTTTATGTTGATTTTTACTCAAAAGCTAATGTAAACAACTTAAAAATTAGGCACTATGGAAGTAGAAAGAGATTATCAAAAAAATTACTCGCTATTATTGACGACGTTACTGAAAAAACAAAAAAAAATGATGGGACAATTGTTAACCTTTTGTTTAACTATGGCGCTCGACAAGAATTAAATGACGCCATAAAGAAAATAAGGAAGCTTAAAAACCCGTCGTCAAATTTAAAACGATATCTTTATATACCTGACTCAAGTGATCCAGATCTTATTATAAGGACTGGAGGTGAAATAAGGTTAAGTAACTTTATGTTATGGCAAAGTGCATATGCAGAATTATTTTTTACAAAGACTTTGTGGCCAGATTTTAAAATTAAAAATCTAAATAACGCTCTTGATAATTATATAAATAGAAAAAGAAAGTTAGGGAGATAAATGTATCGGTTATTCAATAAAGAGTTATTGTACCGCATATTATCAGTCATAGTATTTATACCTCTCGTTATCTTGCCAATTATTTATAGTAAGTATATTTCAGTTTTTATTTATTTGTTATTTACATCTATTATCTTGATTGAAATTGATGACATGAAAACAAAAGTAAGTAAAAAAAATATTTTTAATTTTTACATTGCTATTGTAATTATTTCTTTCTTCATATTTTTGTTTTTACTGCTTAATGAAATATTTTCTTACGAAACATTAGTTTATTTAATCGTCATTATTTGGTTATTTGACACATTTTCTTTTATTGGTGGAAAAATAATTGGCGGAAGAAAGTTAATGCCAAAAATAAGTAAAGGAAAAACTTTTGCTGGTTTATTTACTGGAACCTTTGTTACACTGTTAATAAATGAAATGGCAGTTTATATCCTTGAATTCCAATTTAAACTATCCATCTTAACTATACTAATGATTATGTTTTTGTCATTTATTGGAGATATACTAGTATCACTATTGAAACGCCATGCTTCTATCAAGGACTCTGGCTTCATTATGCCTGGTCACGGGGGATTACTGGATAGACTCGATTCTTTTATAGTGGTTTTTTTCGTTTTTGGAATATCAGTATTAATTGTATGAAAAAAATAAATACTATTATTTTTGGGGCAACTGGCAGTATAGGAAAATCAACTTTATCTGTAATCGATAAAAATCTTAATAAGATTAATATCGAAGGTATTACTTGTGACACCAATATAGACAAACTATGTGAAATAGCTCAGTTATATAAAATAAAAAAAATAGGATTTAATGAAAATTCACTTAAAATAAATAGTTGCGCAAACTTAAGAAAGTATGAAGTATTCAATAGTATTTCCAATTTTCACAACATAATTTCAAATAAAACTGATTTAATTATTTTTGCTATTGGGGGTATAGCACCATTTGATCTTTTGTTAAAAGTTTTAAAAAGTGGAAAAAAGGTTGCCCTGGCAAATAAAGAGTGCATTATTTCATTGGGAAGTAAAATAAAAACTATATCAAATAAATATAATACAGAAATTATTCCACTGGACTCAGAACATAATTCTATTTATCACTTGCTAAAAAATAATCTAGGAAATTATAAGTCTATTACGATTACCGCATCAGGTGGACCATTTCTAAATTTTAATAAGCGACAATTAAATAATGTGACACCAACAGAAGCGTCAAAACATCCGATTTGGGAGATGGGCAAAAAAATATCAATTGACTCTGCAACAATGATGAATAAAGCCCTAGAAATTATTGAGGCAAAATATTTATTTAATTTGAAAAATAACGAAATAAACGCTTTAATACATCCACAAGCAATCATTCATGCCTTAATAAATTATGAGAATGGATCAAGTAGTGCGATTTTAAATAGGCCTGATATGCGAATACCTATTTCATCATTATTTTTTAATTTCAATAAGTATTCTTCTATTAGTAACGTTTTAGATTTAACAAAATATCCAAAGCTTGAGTTTTATCCCATCAATAAAAAAAAATTTCCTTCGATGAATCTAGGCGTTCAAGTTATGAAAAAAGGTGGTGTTGCTCCACATGTATTCAATTACTTAAATGAGTTACTAGTAAATTTGTTTATGAAAAATAAGATAAAATTTACTGAGATTGTTAAGTATAATGAAGTTAATTTAGATAAATTTTTTAATAAAAATTCGAATATTGCCAATCCTTCATTGGTAGATATAAAAAATATAAATAATTGGATTGATAAAAATATATATATTGGTAATTAATAATTGCATGTCTTCTTTATTGAATTGTAAATTTATTTCTATAATCGTATTTCTCTTTATTTGGAGTAACATTGCTCTAAGTAACGATAATCAAATAAAACAAATTGATATTAGTGGTGCTCAAAGAATTGATACAGATACAATTATATCATATTCAAATATTAATTTAGGTGACATATATTCAGAAGAGGTTGGAAATCAAATTTTAAAGGATCTATTCGATACAAATCTATTTTCGAATATCGAAATTTCATTCGATAATAATTTATTAATAATAAGTATTAAAGAAAATCCAACCATCAATTTAGTTAAGTTCGCTGGAAATAGTAAATTAAAAGATGAAGATTTATTAATTGAAATATCATTGAAGGAAAGAGCTGTTTATTCAAGAAGCAAAGTAAAAAAAGATATAGAAAGAATGCTTTCCTTATATCAAAGATCAGGCAGATTATCGACTGAAATAATTCCTAAAGTTGAAGTATTAGAAAATAACAGAATTAATTTAACTTACGAGATAGAAGAGTCAGATGTTGCCGAGGTATCAAAAATTGTAATTCAAGGAAATGAAGTATTTTCAGACTCAAAAATTAAATCTTTGATGAAAACTAAGGAGAAAACTATACTACGCTTTTTATCATCCGCAGATAGATATGATCCAGATAAACTAGAATATGATAAACAACTAGTTACAGAATTTTACAATAATAATGGATACCCAGAATTCAAATTTGTTACATCAATTGCACAATTGTCATTAAACAAAAATGATTTCGAAATTATCTTATCAGTAAAGGAGGGTAGCAAGTATGAATTTGGAGAAATTGAAGTTGTAAATAAATTAAAGAAAATGAATTCAGAATTGATAAGAGATTCATTGCCTTTTAAATCTGGAGACTTGTATGATGCTAGCAAAATTAAAACTTCAGTAGATCAAATAAAAAATGCCGCTGAATTAAGTGGATACTCATTTATAATGATAGATCCTAAACTAAATATAAAAAGTGAAAAAAATATAGTTGATACAATAATTGAAATTAATGAAGGTCCAAGAGTTTATGTAAATGAAATAAATGTATCAGGTAATACAAGAACTGTTGATAGAGTAATAAGAAGAGAATTTTCATTAACAGAGGGAGATGCATATAATAAGTATGCAATCAACTATTCAAAAGACTCAATTAAAGCTCTTAATTTTTTTTCGGAAGTTGATGTAAAAGAAATAAGGACTGAATATCCAGATAAAATTAATTTAGAAATAAATGTTGAAGAAAAAAATACTGGTGAGGCATCTTTAGGGGCTGGTTATTCAAGTGCAACTTCAACTTCTTTAAATCTAGGTTTAAAAGAAACAAATTTTTTAGGAAAAGGTCAAAAGGTAGATTTCTTCTCAAGTTTTTCAAATACCAGAAATAATTATGATTTATCAATCACTGAGCCTTATTTTAATAATAAAAAACTTTCTTTAACTGGAGGTCTTTATAGTAGCTTTACTGACCCAGCGTCAGTAAATTATGAAACTGAAGACTTGGGACTCGCTTTTAAAGCTCAATTTCCTATTGCTAAAAAAATATATTTAGAAACCAGATACTCCCTTTCAACTGTTAAAGTAAAAGCTGACTCAAATGCAACAATTTATGAAAGATTGCTAGCGGGAACTGATACAAACTCAATGATAGGTTATACTCTTAATTTTGATAACAGAAACAGTCCATATAAACCATCAAGTGGTTTTCGATTTTTAATTGATCAAGATATAGCTGGATTAGGAGGTACTAGTTACTATATAAAAAATAGATTGAGTTACAATGTATATAAGAGATTGAGTAACAAATTAGTTGGAGCATTTAAGTTACAAGCTGGTAATTCAAATGGGTATAATGGCAAATATGCACCTTTATCTTCAAATTATAAATTGGGAGGGAAAAGACTTAGAGGATTTAAATCTGGAAAAGTTGGGCCAAGAACAGGAAATTCATATACTGGTGGACAATATTTTTATTTGACATCTCTTGAAACAAATATTGATTTTAATTTAGATGCTTTTGACATTACTAGTACTTTATTTCTTGATATAGGAAGTGTTTGGGGCCTTGAAAACCCAGCATATTCGTCTATAAATGATGATCACAATATGAGGTCATCCCTGGGGGTAAATTTTAATTGGGACTCAGCAATTGGACCAATAAATATTATTTATGCTACAGTACTGGAAAGTGAAGATAATGATACGACAGACAATTTGTATTTTGATATAGGATATAACTTTTAAATGAATTTTTTTACTACATTTATAATAAAAATCTTTTTACTTTTATTTATATTTTTAAAATTATTTACAATACAAGTATTCGCTGATTATCCAGAAACTGTAGTTGGAGTTATTGACCTAAATTATATCTTGTTAGAGTCAAAAGCAGCTAAAGATGCAGCTGAAAAGATTGAAAAAATAGCTAACAAGATAGAAGAAGAGGTGCAAGCAGAAGATCAATCTTTGATTGATGAGCAAAATGAACTAGTTGAATCTCAACAAATTATGGCGCCAGCTGTTTTTGATGAAAAAAGAAAAGAATACGAAAAAAAAGTTCAAAATTATAACATAACTAGACAAGAAAAATTAATGTCAATAGATATACTCGTTTCTGAATCAAGAAATAATGTTCTCAATGCTTTAAAGCCAATTTTAGAAACATTATCAAATGATAAAGGTATTACTGTTTTATTAGAAAAAAATTCTGTTTTATTAAATGCAGAAAATATGGATATAACTGAAGAAGCACTAAAAGCTCTAAATAAAGAACTTCCTAGCATCGAAGTATCTAATAATTAACTGCAATGCACCCTGGTTTTTTTAAAAAATTAGGACCTATACAAATTGATGTAATTAAATCATCCATTGAATGTGATCTATCCAATATATCAGAAGATGATAGTTTTGATGACTTTGTTGGCATTGAAAATGTAAAGGAAAAATCACTATCTTTTGTATATGACCACGGACAAGTATTAAAAAATATACCTGATAATGTAGGGTTAATTTGTTCAAAAAAGAAAGCAAAGGAACTAGACTCAAAACAAAAGACAATTATTGTTAAAAATGTTCAAGAAGCTATCGCTAAAATATCAAATATTTTTTATAGAGACCTAAGTTCAGAAGAAAAAAATAAATTAAGTGATCCTATAATTGGAAACAATTGTGAAATAGGTAAAAATGTAATTATCGAAAATGGAGTTATTATAGGTAATAATGTAAAAATTAATCATGGTGCGATAATAAAGCATAACTGTAAAATTGGAGATGGTTCAAAAATTGAGTCAAATTCTGTAATTTCTAATTCTATCTTGGAAGAAAACATTTATATTGGTAGTAATTCAGCGTTAGGTCAAAGAGGATTTGGTTTTTCATTAAGCAACAATAAAAATATTAAGATTTTTCATCACGGCAGAGTCGTCATTAAATCAAATGCATCGATTGGATCAGGCTGTACAATAGATAGAGGGAGTTTTAGCGATACCATAATTGGTGAAAATACATATCTAGACAATCTATGTCATATTGCTCACAATGTTGAAATTGGGCGCAACTCAGCTTTTGCTGCAATGACGGGCATAGCTGGAAGTGCAAAAGTTGGCAACAATGTACTAACAGGTGGCCAAGTCGGAATTGCTGGACACATAACGATCGGTAGCAATGTTCAAATAGCAGCTAAAAGTGGTGTATTTTATAATCTTAAGGATGGCGAGGTGGTAATGGGCAATCCAGCTATAAACAAATACAAATTTGTAAAAACATACAAAAGAATATATGGAAAAAGATAAAATTAATTTGTCTGAAATTAAAGATTTAATTCCTCACAGAGAGCCATTTTTGTACTTAGAAGAATTAGAAAATATTAAAAAATTGAAAACAGCTACTGGAGTTAAAACGTTCTCAAATAATGATTTTTTTTTCAACGGTCATTTTCCAGGTCATCCAGTAGTACCCGGTGTTATACTAATAGAAATGATGGCTCAGACAGCAGCAGCTTTAATTGCGTTCAGTCTCAGAGATGAGACTTTTAATAAATTAGTTTATCTTATGAACGTAGAAAATTCAAAGTTTAGAAAGCCTGTATTTCCCAAAGATAAAATAAGGGCAAATGTCACAGCAATTAGATCAAAAGGCAGAGTGTGGCGGTTTGAAGGAGTCTCAGTTAATAAAAATGATGAAACTGTGTGTACTTCAAGATGGAGCGCAATGATTATGGATAGAGAAAATGTCTAATATTCATGAATCAGCGATAATTTCAAAAAAAGCCATAATTGGAAGCAATGTTACTATTGGGCCATATTCTGTTATTGGCGACAATGTAAAAATTGCCAACAATAATGTAATTCATTCCTCTGTTTGTATTAATGGCAACACAGACATAGCTGAAAGTAACGAATTTTTTCCTTTTTGCTCAATAGGTTCAATTCCACAAGACTTAAAGTATAAAGGAGAAAACAGTAAACTTATTATTGGTAAAAATAATACATTTAGAGAATATTGTAATGCAAATCTTGGAACCGAAGGTGACAATATGGAGACTATAATTGGTAATGGCTCTTTATTTATGGTGGGGGTTCACATTGCTCATGATTGCGTGGTAGAAAATAATGTAATTTTTGCAAACCAAGTTACTCTTGGTGGCCATGTTCATGTGGAGGATAATGCAGTGATAGGTGGCATTTCTGCGGTACATCAATTTTGTAAAATAGGTAGTTTAGCTATGATAGGGGGGATGTCTGCAGTAGAAAATGACGTAATTCCATATAGTCTAGTCTTAGGAAATAGAGCTAAAATAACAGGCATTAATATTGTTGGACTTAAAAGAGCAAAATATACTAAAGAGCAGATTAAAGAATATGCTAATGTTGTAGAGAATATATTTACAGGCACTACAATTTCAGAAGAAAAAAACAAATTTTCAGATTTAAATAATCCACTTGTAAAAAAATTACTCTCTTTTCTTAATAGCAGTAGCTCAAGAGGTTTATGCAAATATGAAAAATAGTGATCCCACTGCAATTATAGGTGGATATGATGCAATTGCTAAATCATTTTTTTCTGAAACAAGATTATTAAATAAAGAGTCGATATTTATAAACTTAAATAATAACAAAACAACAAATCAAAGAGTTTTTAATTGCGAAATATTTCAATTAAAGAAAATAATTACATTATTAAAAAAATATAAAATAAAAAACTTACTGTTTCTAGGTAAAATTTCGAGGCCAAATTTATCTAACTTTAAAAATGATGGAGAAATCGATAAATATATTCCTCAACTTGTTAACTCGTTTAAGGAAGGAGATGGTAAAATATTATCTAATGTAATAAATATATTTAAAAAAAAAGGTTTTAATATTTTGTCACCAAAAAATATCTCAAAATCTTTTTTCTTAAATAAAAAAAATTTTAATCAACTAACATCTGATTATGACAAGCTGGATATTACTAAATCAATTAAATTACTTAATGATTTATCTAAATACGATAATGCTCAGTCTATAGTATGTGTTAATGGGTATATTATAGCCATTGAAGCTGTAGAGGGAACTGACCAATTATTATCAAGGGTGTATTCAGTAAGAAAAAAATTAAATCAAATTGGTTTTAAAGCTGGAGTATTAACAAAAATTCCAAAAAAGAATCAAAGCAAACTTGTAGATCTTCCCGTTATAGGATTGAAAACTTTAAAATTAATAAAGAAAGCTAATTTAAACGCTATTGCAATTCGGCCTTCCCTTACACTTGTACATAATAAAGGAAAATTTTTAGACTACGCCCGTAAAAATAATTTAAAGATATATAAAATATAAAAAAATTTACCTGGTATTTTTCTTCGACCTTTTTAAACCATATTTCTGTAATTTATTTCCAGTATAAAGTTGTCTTGGTCTTCCAATCTTTTGAATTGGATCCTCAATCATTTCAGTCCACTGAGCTGTCCAACCGGCCGTTCGTGCAATAGCAAATATTACTGTAAACATTTCTGGAGGGAAGCCAATAGCCCTTAAAATTATACCTGAGTAAAAATCTACATTTGGGTACAATTTTTTTTCAATAAAATACTTATCATTTAAAGCAATTTTTTCTAAATCTTTAGCTAGTTTTAGTATTGGATCATTTTTGATACCAACATGGCTTAATACTTTATCACATATATTTTTTAATATCTTTGCTCGTGGATCGTAGCTTTTGTAAACCCTATGTCCAAATCCCATCAACTTAAAAGAGTCTCTCTTATTTTTTGCTTTATTAATATATTTCTTGATATTTTTAGAAGATCCAATTTCTTCAAGCATTTCTAACGCTGCTTGATTAGCACCACCATGCGCTGGACCCCATAATGATGATACACCTGCAGCAATACAAGCAAACGGATTGGCGCCAGATGAGCCAGCTAATCGAACAGTAGAAGTAGATGCATTTTGTTCATGATCTGCATGTAAAATAAAGATGGTATCCATCGCCTTAGCAAGAATTGGTGATACTCTATATTCTTCAGCTGTATTACTGAAACACATGTGTAAGAAATTCTCAGAAAAAGATAAATTATTTTTTGGAGATACAAACGACTGGCCTATTGAATATTTATAGGCCATTGCTCCAATAGTTGATGATTTTGCGACGATTCTTCTAGTTGCTTCTTGTCTTTGATGGGCATCATTTATATCTAGGCTGTCTTGATAAAAAGATGAAAGCGCCCCCATTACGCCAACCATCATTGCCATTGGGTGTGCGTCTCGCCTAAAACCTTGAAAAAAGTTTATGATTTGTTCATGCAAAAGTGTATGACGAGTAATAAGTTTTTTATATTTTTTTAATTGTTCCTTATTAGGTAAATCACCATAAATTAATAAATTTACAACTTCTATAAAGTCACTTTTCTTTGCCAATTCTTCTATATCATACCCTCTATATCTTAGTATTCCTTTATCACCATCAATGAATGTAATTTTTGATTCACACGATGCTGTAGAAGTAAATCCTGGATCATAAGTAAATAATTTTGCTTGTGAGTGCAGTTTAGAAATATCGATAACTGGCTCGCCTTCTGTAGACTTGTATATTGGTAGTTCGTAAGTATTTTCGTTAATAGTTAGCTTTGCTGTTTTTATTTTAGAGGTACTTTTATTTCTAGGCATTCACGTATTAATTAAACTATTTATCAAATAATTAAAGAAAAATATAATTAATATTTTCTAAGAAGACCTATTAATTTACCCTGAATTTTGACTCGATGAGCAGATAAGATT
>MDTA01208115.1_pt1 | contig 15162 bp, 22 predicted proteins | sample 811151 | NCBI WGS metagenome assembly MDTA01 (sample SAMN05326648, study PRJNA326480) | marine metagenome | isolation source: seawater | place: Indian Ocean: South | collected 2010 | reverse complement strand
TTTTGCTCAGTGCATGAGATGGGGAACAATGCCAGCTGGCGTAGTTATGACTGGACCTGGATTTGTAACTCCTGACAATGCAAGCAAAGTAATTAAGTGGGCAGCTCAAGGTTATAGATAAAATATATTTAAAAGGCCTGACTTTTAATTAAGTTGGGCCTTTTTTTTTCAAATTTTATGTCAAAAAAATCTCAAAGTATCGATTCTAAAAAAGAGACTTTCCAAGATGAAAGATTAAAAAGGGTTTCTCCATTAAGATTATTATTAAATAGACCTGAACTAGGAGCTCTTGGTGGTTCTATTTTAGTATTTATATTTTTTGGAATAGTAGCAGGCGATACTGGAATGTTTAGTGCATATGGAACACTTAATTTTTTAGATGTTTCAGCAAACCTAGGTATTATTGCTATAGCTGCAGCAATGCTAATGATAGGCGGTGAATTTGATTTATCAATTGGATCAATGATAGGTTTTGCGTGTATCTGCATAGCAATTCCAGCAATATATTGGGGTTGGCCTTTATGGATGAGTATAGTTTTTGCTTTTGCTATGGCAATACTTGTTGGATATTTTAATGGTATACTTGTTGTAAGAACTGGACTTCCATCTTTTATAGTTACTTTAGCAATGTTATTTATTTTACGAGGAGCTACACTAGCAATTACAAGATTAATAACGGGTAGAACTCAAGTCCCAGGGTTAAGAGTTTTAATAGAAAATGATCCAATTGCATGGATTTTTGCAACTGATACTTTTAAATGGTTGTTTACTTGGTTGGGTTCAAAAGAGTTAATTGAGCTAAGAACTGATGGTACGCCTTTAGCAACAGGTATACCTCCATCAGTTATATGGTTTGTAGCTTTAACTTTATTCGCGACATGGATTTTAATGAAAACTAGATACGGAAATTGGATTTTTGCCTCTGGAGGTGACAAAATTGGTGCTACCAATGTAGGAGTGCCTGTTGGAAGAGTAAAAATAAGTTTATTCATAGGAACTGCAGTAGCATCAACAATTTTTGCATGTATACAGGTTCTTGATGCAGGATCCGCAGATACGATGAGAGGTACCTTAAAAGAATTGGAGGCTATAGCTGCTGCAGTTGTTGGTGGTTGTTTATTAACTGGAGGATATGGTTCTGCAATTGGAGCGGCTTTTGGTGCAATAATTTTTGGCACAGTTTCAATGGGAATATTTTATACAGATGTGGATACAGATTGGTTTAAAGTATTTTTAGGCGCAATGATGTTAATTGCAGTAGTATTTAACAATTATATAAGAAGAAAGGTAACAGAAAGTAAATAATGTATAATTATTTGGTTGAATTCAATAACATAAGCAAATTTTTTGGAAAGGTAATCGCTTTAAAGGATGTGACTATGAAAGTTAAAAAAGGAGAGATAATGTGTTTGTTAGGAGACAATGGAGCAGGCAAATCAACTCTAATTAAAACACTTTCAGGTGTTCATAAACCTGATGAAGGAGAAATTATCGTCGAGGGTAATAAAACAATATTTGATTCTCCAAAAGATGCGTTGGACATGGGTATTGCTACTGTGTATCAAGATTTAGCATTAGTATCATTAATGAGTGTAACAAGAAATTTTTTCATGGGAAGGGAGCCTCAAAAAGGAATACCTTTTATAAAAACTTTTGATTTAGAAAAAGCAAATAAAATTGCTGCGGAAAGAATGGGACAAATAGGTATCGATGTTAGAGACCCTTCTCAAGCTGTAGGAACTATGTCAGGGGGTGAGAGACAGTGTCTTGCAATCTCAAGAGCAATTTATTTTGGAGCTAAAGTATTAATTTTAGATGAGCCTACTTCTGCTTTAGGTGTACATCAAGCTTCAGTTGTACTAAAATATATAGTAAAAGCAGCTTCCCAAGGTCTTGCTGTAATATTGATTACACATAATGTTCATCACGCATATCCAGTTGGAAATAGTTTTACAGTTTTAAATAGAGGAAAAAGTCTTGGTACATATTCGAAAAATGAATTAACAAGAGAACAATTGCTTGGAATGATGGCTGGTGGTGAAGAACTAGATAAATTGGAAGTTGAACTTAAAGAAATTGATAGAATATCAAAAGTTTAAAATTAAATTATTTACCAGCTACTTCTGCAACATAAGTGGATACAATATCAATTTCCTCTTTAGTCAATATACCTTCCTCTCCATATGCAGGCATAACTCCTAATCCCCATGTTACCATTTCTAATACAGACTCTTTTGTTAAACTAACAGTATCTAGATTTGGTCCAATATCTGCCTCGGCACCTGCAGCTTTCAATGCGTGACAACCTGAACACGCTGCTGTTTCATTAAATATTTCAAGGCCTTTTTTTAGTATTTCTTCATTTGAATACGAAGGTTGTAGTAAAGAAAAATATACAGAAATAGTAATTAATAAAAACTTTAAAATTTTCATTAATTAATTTTAAAACTTTTTATATATTTATACTACCTTAATATTAACGCTATGATCTTTCCAACCATTATGGGCGTAACCTCTTCTATTCTCCATTCTTAACTCTGGTTGTTTATCAGAACCATTGCTTGCTAAGCTAGCAATATTATAAGTGCCTGAAGTAAGGGTTGTTTCAAGAACAAATTGTCTCCATGCATATTTCCCAAGATCTGGGCCTATAAATTTTGCTCTTTTCCAACTTTTTCCTCCATTAGTAGATACTTTAACGCTTCTTATTTTTTTTGTACCACCCATAGCAACACCAACTATTTGAACTTTACCTGCTTTAACTGTACCCGTTTCATCTGTTGGACGTGTTATCCAAGATTTAACTGGCATTTCCCAGCAAGAAGGATATTGAGATCCTTTTTTTCCAATTGGTGAAATTCTGTAACTCGATTTCATATATTTCACTTTTGACTCTGATTTTGTAAATGCTACCTGACCTAAATGTTTAACGTTATTTATCCCAAAGTATCCTGGAGTTACCATTCTTAAAGGACCTCCGTGAGCATTTGGTAAAGGCACACCATTCATCTCCCAAGCTAACATTGCATCTTTATAAACATTTTTTGGAACAGATCTTTCAACCATTGCTTTTTTTGGGTCTAGACCTGTGGGTTCGTGATCTATTCCTGCGGAAGTCATAAAAACAGCATCCTTATCTATACCTCCACACGCATCAACAACTGCCTTAAAAGGTACTCCAGTCCAAAATACGCAAGCTGCAGCTCCTGTTTTCCATTGAGATCCTCTTACCTTATGTTCAAAAAAACCTCTACCATTACCAGAGCATTGCAAAATGGTTGCTATGGTACTATGTCCTAATTTTTTAAGCTCTGATAGTGTAAAAGTTTTAGGATTTTTTACACCTTTAATAGATACTTTCCAATTATTTCTATTTCCAATTTGTGCATCGGACATTGTTGGCATATTATTTCTTATGTATACATTTCTATTTGGAGTTATCAAACTTTCACCTATCGCACTTCTATGCGTTTCAATACCTTTATCAGAGTGAACAATAAGTGCGTCCCTATCTTTCCAGCTTATAAAACTTGGTAAACCTTTTGATCCATCAGTATGATTTGCGTTAGAAATTGTTATTGGAACTACAGATGCTGTTGCAGCTAGACCTGCTAATGAGGCTGTTCCACTAAGAAAATTTCTTCTGTTTAAATTAAGTTTATTTTTTATTTTTTTCATAAGTTATCCTCCAAATTGTCCTAAAATAATTTATATCAAATAATAATATTCAAAAAAATATAAAAATATTAATTTTTTCAATCTCAGGTTTTTCAATCAATAGTTGTTATTATTAAATTTCAGTGTTTCTAAATAAATATTTAAATGTATTAATTTAATGAACTAGTATAAATTTTTATAATGCAACTTTTACAAGATAGTTTTGGCAGAAATTTTCCATACATACGAATGTCAATAACTGATGTTTGTAACTTTAAATGTGGATACTGTTTACCTAATGGATATCAAGTAGATAAAAGTGATAATAGAAAATTTTTACACCTAGATGAAATAAAAAGATTAGCAAAATGTTTTTCTGATTTAGGAGTTTTAAAAATTAGACTAACTGGAGGTGAGCCGACTGTCAGAAAAGATTTTTTTGAAATTATTAAAGTTCTTAAAATAGATTCTGGAATAAAAAGAGTGGTAATTACTACAAATGGTTATAAATTAAATGAAAAGGCAAAGTCATTAGTTGAGAGTGGAATAGATGGAATAAACATAAGTATAGACTCTTTGGATAGAGAAACATTTAAAAATATAACTAAACATGACAGGCTTCCTGAAATTTTGGATGGTATTAAAAAATTACAAGATTTAGATTTTAATAATATTAAAATAAATGCTGTCTTGCTAAATGGCGTAAATGCTTCAGAAAAAGACTTTGAATCTTGGTCTAATTTTATTAGGAATAATGAAGTTGATTTTAGGTATATAGAATTAATGCGTACAGGAGACAATCTAGAATACTTTAAAAAATATCATGTACCATCAACAATTTTTAAAAATTACTTGAATAAAAAAGAATGGATATTTCAAACACGCGGAAAAGATGCTGGTCCCTCTTTGAATTATATTAATCCAAGTTATAAAGGTAGATTTGGTATAATAGCTCCATATTCAAAAGATTTTTGTAAATCTTGTAACAGACTAAGAATAACTTCAAGAGGTGACTTGAGGTTGTGTTTGTTTGGAAATACAGGAATTAGTGTTAGACATTTACTTCAAAAAGACGACCAACTAGAGGAGTTAAAAGATTTAATCTTAAAACAAATGAAATTTAAAAAAGAGTCACACTACCTAGAGCTTGGTGAAACTGGTCTAACAAAAAATTTATCTACTACCGGGGGGTAAATGAAATTAAAAATAATAAGTCAAAAAAGTTTAAAAAATTGGGCAGAGGATATTTTTAAAAAAAATTCTTTTAAAATGATAGATGTATCTCCTAAAGTTAAAACTTTTAGAAGAGCTTTAGCAATGGGCAAAATTTTTGTAGGAAAAAAAGTATTTGATTTAATAAAAAATAAAAAAATGCCTAAAGGAGATCCATTAACTCTAGCTGAAGTTTCGGCAGTTTTGGGTGTTAAAAAAACTAGTGAATTAATTCCCTTATGTCATCCTTTGCCAATAGATCATACAGCAACAAAAATTGTTATGAATGAAAATGAAAACTCATTAGAAGTATATTGTGTAGTATCAGCTTTTGCAAAAACAGGTGTAGAAATGGAAGCTTTAATGGGTGTGAATTCTGCTTTGATTACTATTTACGATTTAAGTAAAATTGTAAATCCAAATTTAAAAATTGATAATATTAAGCTATTAATTAAAGAAGGTGGAAAAAGTGGTCTCTGGAAAAATCCAGATGGTCTTCCTGAATTCCTAAAAAATATATTTTAATTATGAAAATAAAATTAGAACTTTATGGGGCTAGTAGAGATTTAAGCAATGAGGACTTTTTAGAATTGAAATTTAATAAGCAAATTACAATTAAAGATTTAAAAGATGAAATTATGAAACTTATTGATAATAACTTTAAAGGAAATCAAAATTTTAAAAAAATAATTGAAAAATCTGCTTTTTGCTCTAATGATAATAATATAATTTCAGAAAACTTTATAATAAAAAAAGATCAAAAAATTGGAATTATTCCTCCTATTGGTGGTGGTTAATGCTTCACTCCAAAATAATCGATTTAAAAAAAGAGAAAATTGAAATCAAAAAACTAGATAATTTTATTTATGATGCAAAATTTGGTGCTTCAATAATTTTCAAAGGTACAGTAAGAAGTATAAATGAAAACAAACAAGTCAAGGGTATAACTTATGATAGTCATGACGAGATGGTAATTAAAAGTTTTGAAGATATTTATAATAATATTGAGAAAGAATTAAATATTAAAGAAAAAGCAGTATTTATAGAACATGTAAAAGGGTACGTAAAATTAGGGGAAATCAGTATTATTATAGGAGTTGCTTGTCCTCATAGAGCAGAAGCTTATATTTTATCGAGATACATCATTGAAGAAATTAAAAAAAAATCACCTATTTGGAAAAAAGAACATTACATCAACCATGAAAGCGAATGGTTAAAAGGAAATCCAATTATTACTGGGTAAAAATTTTTTCATTACTAACTTGGATTAATTGAGAAATAATTGATAAAGCAATTTCACTGGATGATTTTCCTCCAATTTTTAAACCTACTGGACCATATATAGTTTTTATCTGATCTTTGGTAAATCCGTCATTAATTAACCTTTCGCATCTTTTGGTGTGTGTTTTTTTGCTTCCTAAGGCACCAATATATGAAAATTTATTTTTTAAAGCATACTTTAGGGCTGGATCGTCAATTTTTGTGTCGTGTGTTAGAGTTATAAGTGCTGAGGATGTATCTGTTTCAATTTCTTTAAATGCTTCTTCAGGCCATTTATTTATAATTTTAGTTTTTAGAAATTTTTTTTGTAAAGAAAAATGACTTCTGGGATCAATTACAATAACCTCGAATTTAAAATTTTTTAAAAATTCAATTAAATATTCTGAAATATGCACTGCACCAATAATAATTACTTTGGGTGGTTGTAAAAAAGTTTCAACAAATAAGTCCGTATGATCAATAATTCCAGTTTTTTTTTGAATAAAAAATTTTTCAATTTTTTTTAAATATCTTTCGAAATCTTTGCTAATTTTTCCTTTTGGCTCATAAATTTCCATCTGTCCATTTTTTATATTTGTAATTACGGAAAAATTTTTTTTTGTATCTTTTTTTTTAATTATTTCTTTCAGAAATTTATATTTCATTTTTTTATAATATCTAAGTATAATTTAATTTTTCCACCGCATGTTAATCCAACATTCCAAGCGTTTTCATCAGATACATTAAATTCTAAAATTTTATTATTTTTTTTTTCTTTCAAAAGTTTTTTACATTCTCTAATAACACTCGACTCTATACATCCTCCAGAAACTGAACCCGAAATGTTTCCAATATCACTTACAACCATTTTGCTTCCTATTTGTCTTGGAGAGGATCCCCATGTTTCAAGAACTGTAATTATTACAACGTTTTGATCAGCTTTAATCAATTTGATTGCATCTTCTAAAATATTTTCATCAATTGAGTTATACATTTAGTTTTTAAACTTTTTGTTTTTTTCTTATTATTTGATATGATTTATCAAACATCAATTAAAATTTGAACATATATAATTATGAATGATAAAATAAAAACAGAATTACAAGCTGCAACTTTTGAGAGATTAATAAATCATTTAAGAAAAAGAAATGACGTTCAAAATATAGATCTTATGGATTTGGCTGGTTTTTGTAGAAATTGTCTATCTAAATGGTATAGAGAGGAAGCTGAAAAAAGAGGTGTATCTATTTCAGATCCAGACTCCAGAGAAATAATATATGGTATGTCTTACTCTGATTGGAAAGAAAAATTTCAAAAATAAATTTTTTCTTTATGACTCAGACATTTCCATTGATATTTATATTATTATGGTCATCTGCTTTTATTTCAGGAAAGGTAATTGTCCAGGATGCTACCCCATTTGCGGCATTATCATTTAGATTTGCTTTAGTGGCTGTGGGTTTTTTTTTATTTTCTTTTTATAAAAAAGATAAAATTATATCAAATATTAAAGATATAATTGAAAGTCTTTCAACAGGAGTGCTTTTTCACGGAATTTATCTTGGTGGTTGCTGGTATGCATTTTTTATTGGCATGCCTGCTGCTATCGTTGCTTTGATAGTTACGCTCCAACCCATACTAACCAATATTCTCTCAGGCCCTCTATTTGGAGAAAAAATTAGTTGGAAACAATGGGTTGGGATAATATTAGGTTTTTTAGGATCATTGCTTGTTTTAGGTTTAGACTTTGAAAAAGAACTGCCTCTGAAAGGAATTTTAATTTCATTGGCAGCTTTAGCTGCAATTACTATTGGAACTTTGTGGCAAAAGAAATTAAGTGGAAATCTATCTTTATGTGTCAATAATGGCTATCAGGCTATTGGTGGTTGCTTATTTAACATAATATTAATGTATTTGTTTGAAAATCCATATATTAATTTTACAAAAAGTTTTATTTTAAGTATGTCTCACCAAATATTCATGGTTTCATTTGGAGCTTTTACAATTTTAATGTTTTTAATAAAAGCAGGTTCTGTAAGTAAAACCACAACTCTTTTCTTTTTGGTTCCTCCTATATCAGCTTTAATGGCTTACTTCTTTATAAATGAAAATCTTACTATTTTAGATATAATAGGTTTAATAATTGCTACGTTAGGAGTCTTCATTGCAACAAGAAAAAAACTATAATATTATTTTTCTTTAAGTCTAGGAAATAGCTCAACAAAGTTACATGGTCTATGATTTATATCAAGCTGATGAACTAATATTTTATCCCACGCATCAGTTACTCCACCAGATGATCCTGGTAAAGCAAATATGTATTTTCCATTAGCGAGGACTGCGCATGCTCTTGACTGAATAGAAGAAGTTCCAACACTCTGTAAGCTAATCATGCGAAATACTTCCCCGAAGCCAGGAATATGTTTATCCGCTATATCTTCAATGGCTTCTGGAGTAATATCTCTTCCTGTTAGTCCTGTTCCTCCAGTAGTCACTATAACGTCTACTGATTTTTTCTTTATCCAATTTTTTAAGATTTTTTTTATATCTTTTTTGTTATCTTTACATATTTTGCGATCAATTAGGTTATGTTTAGCTTTTGCTATCTTTTTAACAAGTATAGAACCAGATTTATCATTTTTAAAAGTTCTTGTATCTGTTACTGTTAATAATGCTATGTTTACTTTCATAAATAAATTTTTATAATTATGATTATATTATCAATATTATTTTTTGTAACTGCTATATTATATTCTAGTGTAGGTTTTGGAGGTGGATCTACTTATTTAGCATTATTATTAATATGGGATGTTCCTTACTATATATTTCCAGTTATAGCATTGATTTGTAATATTTTTGTTGTTTCTGGCAATTGCTTTAATTACATAAGAGCTGGAAACTTTGATTTTAAACTTCTTTATCCTTATTTAATTGGATCAATTCCAGCAGCGTATATTGGTGGATCATTATCCGTTGATAAAGATATTTTTGAAATTATTTTATTTTTTGTATTAATTTCTGCTGGAATTACACTTTTAATCAATTTTAAATCTTACGAAGATGATAATAAAATTTATAAAAAAATTTCAATAATTTATTCAGTACCGATAGGTGCTTTTTTAGGTTTCGTTTCAGGCATTGTTGGTATAGGTGGAGGAATTTTTTTAAGTCCGATAATGTTCTTACTTAAAGCAGCGAAACCAAAATATATTGTTACTGGAGCATCATTGTTTATTCTTATTAACTAAATATCTGGTGTAATGGGTCAATTATCTAAAAATTTTATTTTGAATGAAATAAGTTCTTTTTGGTTATTATTTATGATTGTTATATTTGGTGGACATTTAGGAAATTATCTTAATCTAAAAATATTTCCATCTCGTATATTAGCTTTAATAACTTCTATTTTGGTTTTATTTGTTTCAATAAGAATGGGTATAAGATTATTTTTTTAAATATGGATATTAATTATTTTAAAAAAATAAGAATTTTAGATGCTGGCATGGGCCAAGAGTTACTTGCAAGAGGTCTAATAACAAAAGGAACTCTTTGGTCAGCTACTTCATTAATAAATGAAAAATTTAATGAGTTGGTGGTTGATACTCATTTATCCGCTATTAACTCAGGGGCAGAAGTAATATTAACAAATACTTTTACTACTAGGAGAGTAAGAATGGAACAAAATCAAGTTGGAGATCTCTTTCAATTTGCAAACCGTAAAGCTTGTGAGCTTGCAATAAAGGCTAAGGAATTGTCGAAAAAAAGTATTTTAATTGCAGGAAGTCTTCCTGCTCAAAACGATACATATGAGGTTGATAAAAGAGATAAAAAAATTATTGAAAAAAATTTTTTTGACCAAGCTACTATTATTGATCCTTATATAGATTTTTTTTATTTAGATGTGATCTCTAGCGGAAGAGAATTAGATATAGCATTAAATGTTATTCAAAAATTAAATAAACCAGTGCTGGTAGGTTTGCATTTAAAGAAAAATGGAATGCTTTCATCTGCTGAAACAATAACAGAAATAGTAAAAAAATATAAAAATAGTAACTGGTTGGGAGTAGTTGCTGCGTGCGTATCATTAGAAATTATAGAACAAACAGCAGATGAAATTAAAAGTTTAAAAATACCATTTGGTTTTAAAGCAAATTTATGGGCAGTAGAGGAGCCTTTACCTGTGCACAGATTTAATAATGCTGGGTACAATGAGATAGGAAAAAATCCTAATATTACTCTGGGAAAAAGAGAGGAAATAAATGGTAAAGTTTTTTGTGAATTTGCAAAAAAAATTATTAAAAAAGGAGCTACAATTTTAGGTGGGTGTTGTGAAACAGATTCTTCACATATTAAAGAATTATCTAAGCTGAAGTAACTTTAATTTTATTTGATGTTTTTACTAAATAAATTCCTAAAATAACTAGCAGTAATGAAACGACAACTTTTGATGTTATAAGTTCATCTAAAAATATATATCCAAGAATAACGCCAAATATAGGAATTAAAAACGCAACTTGAGATTGGAAAACTACACCATTATTTTTTAAAATATGAAATCTTAATAACCATGCAATACCAGTTGGAAATACTCCAAGATATAATAAAGCAATCATGGAGTCTAAACTTGGGGATAGACTCCAAGGTTGTTCAAAATAAATTGAGATCGGAAATACAATTATTGATCCCCAAATTAATATTGATGCAGTGACATTTTCATTTTTCTTTTTACTTATTTTCAAAGTTAAAATTCCTCCAATAACATAACATGTGGAGCCTAGTAAAATTGCTAGAGCATAAAGCATATTTTCTGCATTAATTAATATCTTGTCTGAGAATAAAAAAACTATTCCTGAAAATCCAATTAGGATTCCAAAACTCTTAAACCAGTTAAATTTTTCATTTTCAGTAAAAAAGTGAGCAAGTATAGTTGCGCTTAAAGGGGTGGTTGCCATAAGAATTGCTGCAAGATTACTTTGAACTTTTTGAACACCATAAGCGATTAAAAAAAATGGTATTACTAAATTTATGAATCCAATAGAAGCAAACCATAACCAATCTTTTGAAAACGCTTCAATCTTTATTTTTTTTACCAAACATAAAAGTACAACTGGTATTGCTCCAAGAAAAATCCTAAAAAAAGCAATAGTAAAAGGTCCAAATGAATAAGTTGCAATTTTAATGTTAAAAAAAGCAGATGCCCAGATTAAAGACAATGTTGCAAGCAATAAATAATCTAGGGTTTTTGGATTTCTCATTCAGATATATCTTTGACAGATCCATTTGAGATTTTACAAAGATTATCAAAGTTGATTTTGAAAATACTATAAGGATGTCCCGCAGCTGCAAAAAGGTTTGTAAATCTTGCTAATGACTCATCGATAAAAATATCAACTTTATTTAGGTGACCTATTGGAGAAACTCCTCCAATTGTAAATCCGGTTATTTCTTTTACCTGTTCCGCGTTAGCCATACTCACATCTTTTTCTTTTAGTATTTTTTTTATTTTATTTAAGGAACACTTCTTATCACCGGCTACTAAGCATAACAAGAATGAGCTTTGTCTTCTAAGAAGCAAGCTTTTTACGATAGAACCAATTTCGGTTTTTAAACTTTCTGCAGCATCTTTTGCTGTTCTAGCTGATGTATCCAATTTTTCGACTTTTATTGATTGATCAAAATCATTTAAAACTTTTAATACTCTTTTAACCGATTCCTTTTTTAATAAATCTTCCATTCAACTAGTAATTGTAACAATTTGTGAATTGAATATTGCATATTAATGCCCATTTATCTATGTGAGTTTTGCATAGGTGATATTTAAATAATTAACAAGCTAAATCTCTAAAATTTGGTATTAAACAGGTAACTATTTTAAAAATTATGAGTTCTTCAGACGTATTAAAATTAATGAAAGAAAAAGAAGTTGAGTTTCTTGATTTAAGATTCACTGATCCAAGAGGAAAACTTCAACATTTAACTATGGATGCAACAGCCGTTGATGAAAGCTTATTAAATGATGGTGTATTTTTTGATGGCTCATCAATAGCAGGTTGGAAAGCAATAAACGAGTCTGACATGATTTTAAAGCCAGATCTAAGCAGAAAAGTAATTGATCCTTTTACATCTCATAACACTCTAATTTTATTTTGTGATATTTTAGATGCTATAAAAAAAGATCCTTACGAGAGAGATCCAAGAGGTATTGCAAAAAAGGCTGAGGCGTATTTAAAAACTTCAGGTGTTGGTGACAAAGCATATTTTGGACCTGAGCCAGAATTTTTTGTATTTGATGATGTTAAGTATAAAAATGACATGAATGAAACTAGTTTTAAAATTGATAGTTCAGAAGGTCCATATAATACTGGAAAAGAGTATCCAAATGGAAATTTGGGTCATAGACCAGGAATAAAAGGAGGTTATTTTCCTGTTCCTCCAGTAGATAGCGCGCAAGATATAAGAGGTGAATATCTTAAAGGTTTAAGAGATGTTGGAATTACTGTAGAAAAACATCATCACGAAGTTGCACCAAGTCAACATGAGCTTGGAATGTTATTTAGTACTTTGGTAAACCAAGCTGATAACGTACAACTATATAAATATGTTGTGCACATGGTTTCTCATTCATTTGGAAAATCTGCAACTTTTATGCCTAAACCAGTTAAAGGTGATAATGGATCTGGAATGCATGTCCATCAATCAATTTGGAAGGGTGATACACCAACTTTTTCTGGAGATAAATATTCAGGTTTATCAGAAACGGCATTACACTACATTGGTGGAATCTTAAAACATGCAAAAGCTATTAATGCTTTTTCAAACGCAACAACAAATAGTTACAAAAGATTAATACCAGGTTTTGAAGCTCCAGTGCTTTTAGCATACTCAGCAAGAAATAGATCTGCTTCTTGTAGAATTCCTATAACTTTAAGTAAAAAAGGTGCAAGATGCGAAATTAGATTTCCTGACGCTTCTGGAAACCCTTATTTAACATTCTCAGCTATGCTGATGGCTGGATTAGATGGAATTAAAAATAAAATAGATCCAGGAAAATCATTCGACAAAGACCTTTATTCATTATCAGAAGATGAAATAAAAAATATTCCAACTGTTTGTGGTTCGTTACGTGAAGCGATGGAAAGTTTAGATGTGGACAGAGAATTTCTAAAACAAGGTGGAGTATTTACCGATGACCAAATTGATGCTTACATAGCTTTAAAGTTTGAGGAAATACATAACTTTGAACACACACCCCACCCGATTGAATTTGACATGTATTATAGCTGTTAAATACTATTTTTTATTTTTAATTATTTTTTCGTCAGCAAGTCTATCTTTATTTTCACCTTCTTTGATAGTATACTCTAGAGTGCCATGCGCACCAGCTTCGACAGCTTTTCTTTGAGTTCTAAAAAGAACTTTCTCCTTCTTACTTTCAGCTATTTTATTTGAATGTTTTTCTAAATGTTTAGTATCTCTCATTAATGATACTATATATTAAATGACTCCCCGCATCCACATCTTTCAGTTTCATTTGGATTTTTAAATACAAAGGATGAGGAAAATTCCTCAGTTTTATAGTCCATTTCGGTGCCAAGAAGATACATTACTGCACCTGGATCTATAAACAATTTAACTCCTTTTTGCTCAATAATTTCATCATTTATTTCGGGTTTATTCGCGTATTCCATAACATAAGACATGCCTGCACAACCTCCTGTTTTCACACCTACTCTAACACCTATAATTTCACTTTTAGCACTGCTCACAATTTCCTTAATTCTATTGGCAGCGTTTTCTGTAAGTGAAATAATTTGTTTACTCATAAATTTAATTCTAATTTAGCTGCCTCAGACATCATAGATTTATCCCAAGGAGGGTCCCATACTAGCTCTAAGTCTACATCTTTAACCTCTGGCAAATTCATAATACTATCTTTAACTTCTTTTGGCAAACTTTCTGCAACAGGACAATTTGGTGTTGTTAAAGTCATTTTTACTTTAACAGAACTATCATTCTCAACTTTCACATCATATATTAATCCAAGTTCATATATATTCACTGGTATCTCTGGGTCATATATTTTTTTGATTTCTGCTATTATTTTTTCTTTCAGTTCCATATTAATCTGATTTATCTTTTGTTATTTCTTCATTCGAATTTTTCATAGCTGCTGAGAGTGTGTGCCAAGCCATAGTTGCACATTTGACTCTCATAGGATATTTTTTTACACCTGATAATGACATTAATTTTGTTTTTTCATTATCTTCTAGAATTTTTGATTTAAGCTCTGGATTTTTTTTTATCATTTCTAAAAAGTCATCTACTAATTCTTTTACCTCAACTTCTTTTTTTTCTTTCATCAAATCAGTCATTATAGAAGCTGATGCCATTGAAATTGCACATCCACTACCCTCAAAAGCTATGTCTGATATTTTATTTTTTTCATCAACTTTTAAAAATATATGAACTTTATCTCCGCATAAGGGATTGTGACCTTTTGCATCTTTATTAAAATTATCTGATTTTTTTAGATTTCTTGGATTTTTACCATGATCTAAAATTATTTCTTGATATAATTCTTTAAGTTCCATTATCTATCAAATATTTTTTTGCATTTATTTAAAGAGTCATTGAGTTTATCAATATCATCCTTAGTGTTATAAACGCCTATTGATGCTCTTGCAGTTGCTGATAAACCTAATTTGTCATGGAGAATTTGACAACAGTGGTGACCTGCTCTAATTGCTATTCCATCTTCATCTAATATAGTTGCAATGTCATGTGCGTGTATTCCATCTAAAGTGAAAGATAAAACTGATCCTTTGTTTTTTGGGCTTCCTATTAATTTTACAGAATTATTTTTTCTTAAAACTTCTTCACCATATTTTGTAATCTCACTCTCATGTTTTTCTATATTTTCAATTCCTACTTTATTTAAAAATCTAATCGACTCACCAAAAGCAATAACTTGTGCGGTAGCCATAGTGCCTGCTTCATACTTGTTGGGTAAATCTCCAAAAGTAATCCCCTCTT
>MDTA01098598.1_pt1 | contig 15164 bp, 13 predicted proteins | sample 811151 | NCBI WGS metagenome assembly MDTA01 (sample SAMN05326648, study PRJNA326480) | marine metagenome | isolation source: seawater | place: Indian Ocean: South | collected 2010 | reverse complement strand
GCACAATTGGAATTTGTAATAAAGGTAAGATAGCCTATCTGCGTTGTCGCGCGGGTAAGCCAACTCCGGGCTGGGGACGTTCCCGCAAAACCTCATGGCGGAACCCAAACAATTCGGCCGGTCGGCCGCGCGTTCGGCTCTCGATGTTACCAGTTGGCTCTACGAGCCGGTTATTGGTTACGAGCCGGCGAAAGTTTTGTTTATGTAAGCCGACTCCGGAAAGTGCTTCCACGACTATTTGTAGATTTAATAAAGTAAAGTTTGGCGCCAACAATTCAAATACGACCGGGCGATATTTTATTTTGCCGCGGACACGGCCAAGGGCAGTTGCGAGAATACGACGATGGTCGAGGGCAAAGGAATCACCTGTTTGTGCCAAGGCATCATTGTTCCATGAGGGGCTCCCGTTTTCACTGCCCAACAGATTATCTCGTGCGGCTTCTTTCACTAATCCTGCTTCAAACAAAAGTTCGTATCGTTCTAGTACCCTCTCTATATCCCAGGGCACGTTACCGGTGCCAAATGTGATAGAGACTCGGTCTTCCCGATTGTTTTGCTCGGATTGATCGGACGCTAGGGCGCACCAATTAAGCAAGGCAGGAATGACGAACTTATCTAGCAGGGCAGGGCGGCCTCCGCGCCAATCTTCCCATGGCAAGAATTTGTAGCAATTCGTCCATTCTGCTTCGTCTGCGCCATGGGGTGCCGCCTCGCGCACTAATGCCAAATATCCGATAGATACCACACGTGAGCCGCCCGCTAATTCGCGTGGGTCTCTGTTACGATCAGCAAAAGTGTATAATTGTTCCACATAACCAAGCTCCATGCCGGTCTGTTCTTCAACCCATCCTCGTAATCCAAGTTCTAACGTTCTGTGACGGCGCGGTTCAAATGGCCCAAACGGCAGTGCGGTGGGACTATTTTCGAAGGGTTCGATTGCTCCTGCCGCAATCCTCGGGCGTTTCACCGTAAGCACCCTTGGTACGCCTTCGGTCACCGCCATAATTACGGCATTGAGGCCGATATTTATGTTTGCATCGGCCATAATTGTTAGCCCTTCTCACCTTGACTAAAAAGTCGAGGAATTTCGATTTTTGGGCACCTATCCATAACGACTTTTAGACCGGCGGCTTCGGCACGCTTTGCCGCAGGATCGTTCCTTACACCGATTTGCATCCAGACCGATTTCGCGCCGACAGCGATTGCGTCATCAACAACTAACCCGGCTGCTTCGCTATTTCTAAAAATATCGACCATATCAATTTGGCTATCGATATCTACCAAACGTTCCACAACAGTTTCCCCTAAAATCACCTGCCCAACATGTTGTGGGTTGACCGGTATGACGTGATATCCCAGCGACTGCATATATGACATGACGGAGTAGCTTGCTCGGTGCGTCCTGTTGCTGGCACCTACCAAGGCGATGATACGGCTGCCTTTGAGTACTTCTTTTAGATAGGCGTCGCTATAGACATTGTGCTGCATAATCAATCGTTAGACCATTTTGGGGAACGTTTCTGGAGAAAGGCGTCTATGCCCTCTGCTGCGTCTGGCGCTAACGTGTTATGAGTCATGATTTTGCAGCAGTGGGCGTAGGCATCTTTAATCGGCATGTTTAGTTGCTCGTAGAAAGCCTTTTTGCCGAGGCCCACGGTGTAAGAAGATTTTTCCGCGATCTTGCGCGCGAGTGTATTGCCTGTGGCTTGAAGAGCATCAGCAGCAACAACACGATTTATCAAGCCAAACCTCAAGGCGTCTTCCGCACTTATTAAATCTCCGGTTAGCAACATTTCCATCGCATGTTTTTTTGTTAGTACGCGGGAGATCGGTACCATGGGTGTTGAGCAAAACAGGCCGATATGGACGCCAGGAGTGGCGAAGCGCGCTGACTCAGATGCTATCGCGAGGTCTGCAGTAGCGACAAGCTGACAACCAGCTGCTGTTGCTATTCCCTGGACCAGCGCTATCACAGGTTGGGGCATTTCGGTAATAGATTGCATCATGGCCGAGCAGTCGGCGAAGAGTTGGGCAATCATTTTTTCATTGCTTAGCGCACGAATTTCCTTGAGGTCATGTCCAGCGCAAAACACATCACCGTCTGCGTCTAGAACTACTACTTTTATTTTGCGATCGTTAGCGATTTCATCGAATGTAGACTGCAAATTGCGGATTAATTTTCCTGACAAAGCATTGCGCACTTTGGGGTGGCACAATGTTAGATAGCAAATTTCTCCATCGACACGCTTTTTTAATGGTTCAATGTAGGTGTGTTCGTCAATTGAATTGGAAGAAGCCATAATAATCTCTGAGGATGCGGATATGGAAGCATCGCCGTTCGGGCTGATTTTCGCAACTGCAAATGACAGGGTAAGCTATAAACGGTTGGTGGGTAAGATGAAGTTATAACATGAGGTATAAATTAATGCTATTTAACAATAATTTAATAAGCGGTATCATAATACCTAATTAGTAAGAAATTGAAATATAACGATAAATCTGTTATCATTTTCGTTGACTAAAAATAAACTTCTGGCATACTCCGCGCCTCTAATTCGCAGCAAAGACTGCGCGGAGTAAAAAAAATGAAAACCTATTCAATGAAACCCGCTGACATAGAGAAAAAGTGGTATGTGGTTGACGCGGAAGACCTCGTTTTGGGTCGTATGGCGTCTGTCATTGCCAATAGGCTCCGCGGTAAACATAAGCCTGGTTACACACCACATGTCGACTGTGGTGATAATATAATCGTCGTTAATGCAGAAAAAGTTGTGCTAACCGGTAAAAAATTTACTGACAAAGTCTATTACCGTCATACAGGACATCCTGGAGGTATCAAATCTGAAACGCCAGAAACGATTTTTCGAGGTAAAACACCGGAGAAGGTTGTGAGGTTGGCGGTTCAGCGTATGGTGCCAAAAGGTCCATTGGGACGCCAGCAGATGACGAATCTGAAAATTTATAAAGGTGGTGATCATCCGCATGAGGCTCAAAAGCCTGAAGTACTTGATATTGCCTCTATGAATAAAAAAAATAAACGGAGTGCTTAAGCATGGCCGATGAAGTGAAAGACGAAGCACCCGAAGTGGTCGCAACGGAAGTAGAAGAAGCTCCGGCGGATGAAGGCGCTACAATTGGTGATTTGGCTGATTTAGGAGACGCTATGAGTTCTGCGTCCGCTGCGGACACTGCGGTTGTTGCTGCAGCTTCCATAGAGCCGGAGATTGACGAGCAGGGTCGTGCCTATGCAACAGGTAAACGTAAAAATGCAGTGGCTCGAGTATGGATCAAGCCTGGCAGTGGTAAGCTTATGGTTAATGGTCGTGAAATAGAGCGCTATTTCGCCCGTCCAGTACTCCGGATGGTCATCCAACAGCCGTTTCAGGCGGTAGCTCGCGACCAACAGTATGATGTGTTCTGCACTGTCAAAGGCGGCGGATTATCCGGACAGGCCGGAGCAGTGCGTCACGGCATTAGTAAAGCCCTGGTGAGTTTCGAGCCAGCTTTGCGACCTACTCTCAAGAAGGGTGGTTTCCTCACACGTGACTCTCGTGTCGTCGAGCGGAAGAAATACGGTAAGGCCAAGGCCCGCCGGTCATTCCAGTTCTCTAAACGGTAAGTTCGAAACTGAAAAAACATTGATATCAAGGGGTTATCTTCGGATAACCCCTTTGCGTAAAAGCGTAAAGAAAGTTACAGTGCGCTCTCAGTTTCCATTGATTGATACGAAAAACCTAACCACGTTTTTCATTTGCTTGCGTTCGGTTGGGCAATCTACTAGGCAGCGGGAATTTTTGATAATGTTCCCCAATTGTAGTGAGTGGGAAAATGGCTAAGAATCGAAAAGAAATGGCAAGTCGTCAGCGGATTGGCATCCTTGGGGCCAGCGGATATACGGGCGCTGAACTGCTGCGTCTATTGGTCGGCCACAATGGCGTGGAAATTGCTTTTTTGACTGCCGACCGCCACGCTGGCAAGCCGATGGCTTCAGTTTTCCCACATTTGGGCTCGTTGACATTACCAGACTTGATCTCAATCCGTGAAGTGGACTGGCACGCGGCTGATGTGATTTTCTGCGCGTTGCCTCATGGTACAACGCAGGAGGTCATTAAAAAATTATTTGAAGATGCGCCAGAAAAGCGGGTCATTGATTTATCGGCGGATTTCCGGCTAAAGAATTTAGAGACATACCAGCAATGGTATGGACACGCTCACCAAGCGCCCGAATTGCAAGAGGAAGCGGTGTATGGACTAACCGAGGTTCATCGTGACGCCATTAGTAGGGCAAGGCTTTGCGCAAACCCAGGGTGTTATACGACCACAGCAGAATTGCCACTAATTCCGTTATTGGCCGAGGGTTTGATAAAAGCCGATGAAATTATTATCGACGCTAAGTCCGGCGTAAGCGGGGCGGGGCGGTCGGAGAAGCAGTCGAATCTTCATACTGAAGTCAGCGAAGGAACCCATGCTTATGGAGTTGGTGCACACCGGCATGCCCCCGAAATAGATCAGGAGTTGAGCTTAGCTGCGCGGGAACAAATTACGGTGGGCTTTACGCCGCATTTAATTCCGATGAACCGTGGTATTCTTGCCACCATTTATGTGCGGTTAAACCGTGAGGTGACCGTAGATGATTTGCGCCATTGCCTTGCATTGCGTTATGCCGAAGAAGCATTCGTCAATGTTTTGGCAGAAGGCTTTGCACCATCAACAAGGGATGTACGTGGTTCCAATAAATGCCATATTGGGGTATTTGCTGATCGGTTACCAGGGCGCGCTATTCTTGTTTCTGTGACCGATAATTTGGTCAAAGGCGCTTCGGGCCAGGCGATCCAAAATATGAACGTGATGTGCGGCCTACCAGAAACACAGGGGCTGGAACAAGTGGCTTTATTTCCCTAGAAATTGGGGTTGTGTAATTGTACAGCGTAGGCAGCAGAGAGCACTGTAAAGGTAAAATTCGTTCGTAAAATTGGCACGTCAAAACCGACATAAGGCGAGATTTTTTATTAAATGTCTTCGTCTTGGTGCAGTTGGCGAGTACGTCTACCTGAGGCGCACTAGGGCGAAAGAACCAGGAGCAGGTTCGATTACCTCTAAACCATAGTCACCCGGAATTCGAGCATCGACCTTATCACCAACGAATTTTTTCAACCATTTTTCCCATTCGGGCCACCAAGAGCCGGAGTGCTCGACTGCGCCTTCTAACCAGTTTTCCGGGATTTCCGGCTTTTTTGGGTTAGTACAATAGGAATATTTCTCCGCTGCCGGATGGTTCACAACACCTGCAATATGGCCAGATGCGGCAAGACAAAACTTGACTGGCCCTTTGTATAGCTGCGTTGCTGCATAGGTCGATTTCCATGGCGCAATATGGTCGTCTCGTGTCGATAAAATAAATGCAGGCGTTTCAATGCGCGTCAGGTCGATGGGGGTGCCGCAAAGTTCTAATTCGTCTGGTTGCACGAGCTTATTCTCCAAATACATATTGCGAAGATAAAAGCTATGCATCGCGGCAGGCATGCGGGTCGAATCGGAATTCCAATATAAAAGGTCAAACGGAAATGGGGCTTTGCCCATTAAGTAATTGTTAACGACGAAAGACCAAATCAAATCGTTGGCGCGTAGCATGTTGAAGGTAGCCGCCATCTCGCCACCTTCTAGATAGCCGCGTTTGTTCATTTTTGCTTCCAATTGGGTTAGTTGTTCTTCGTCGATGAAAACGCCGAGTTCGCCGGCTTGCTCGAAATCAACCATAGTCGCCAGAAAGGTAGCCGACTTGACCGTTTGTTTATTCTTTTTCTTGCTTCGTGCCATGTGTGCAAGCGTCGCGGCAAGCAACGTGCCACCAAGACAATAACCTACTACATTGATATCGCCTTCTCCGGTTGCTTTTTCGACCGCGGCGAGGCAATCCAACGGGCCGTCGCGCATGTAGTCATCAAAAGATTTATCAGCCAACTTTTCATCCGGATTTACCCAAGATACAACGAAAACCGTCAGGCCTTGCGCGACGGCCCATTTGATGAACGAATTTTTTTCCCTGAGATCAAGAATGTAATATTTATTGATCCAAGGGGGAATAATCAGAAGTGGCGTTTTAAAGACTTTTTCCGTGGTCGGTTCGTACTGAATTAGTTGTAGTAGGTCGTTTTGATAAATCACTTTTCCGGGTGTTATAGCTAAATCAACGCCCACTTCGAACGCGTCCTCTTCGACCATTTTTATACGAAACTGGTCTTTGCTGTTTTCCAGATCCTGAAGCAGATTATCCAACCCGTTGACTAAATTTCGCCCGCCGGTCTCTATTGTTTCGCGAAGCACCTTAGGGTTGGTCACCACAAAATTAGAAGGCGCCAATGCATCGGCGAATTGCCGTGTGTAGAAGTCTACTTTTTGGGCAGTTTTATCGTCTAGTCCTTCAACGTCGCTAACGGTTTTTTGCATCCACTGGGAGGTCAATAAATAAGATTGCTTTATAAAATCAAAAAGAGCGTTTTCTTCCCAATCCGCGTCTTTGAACCGAAAATCCCCTTTGACTGGCTCTATAATAGGCTCCGCAGCCTCTCCAGACATACGTTTGGTAGTAGATTCCCAAAGTAACAAGTGACTTTGCCATAATGCGACCTGTGCTTCGGCAATTTTTGCCGGATTGGTCATCATTTGGCGGGTCATTTCAAGAAAAGCGTTACCAATATTCAGTGGGTCAGCAGGTGAACTTGTCTTTGCATTGACTTGCTGGCGTTGAACAAACTCAGAAATTAGTCGTTGGCTTTTTTCCGCTATTTCTATCCAGACCTTTGAATACTCTGTCGTATCGGGTTTTATTTTTTCGTTATCGGGTTGATTGCTCATCTTTTACTGCCTATATTTGGTCTACATTTTGCATGTCCAGAATATGAGCGTTCATTACTCCCGTAATTACTTTGGAGGATTTTTCCCTCCTTTAATTTTTTTAGAGTCATACACCATTGAAGATATGAGGTCATGTAAAGATATGTTAACTTTGGTGATAGGCTGGAAAGGTCCAATTGGCCGATGCAGTTGACAGATATGGAAACAATTGAATTTAAAAGAGACGGGCGTCCGGCAAGAGTTAGACTTGCTCGAGTATTTTTGTTCATGGCCATGACGTCTATGCTCGGTGCCTGTAGCACTATAGATGCGGCCGGTGACAAGGTAGTCGATTATGCAAGCACTTTAAATCCGCTTAATTGGTTTGATGATGACAATGAGGGCGTAAAGACGCCCGAAGCTGCGGATACTGCAGAGGTGGCCGATAGCAAAAGATCAGACGCGAAGAGAAAATCTCGCAGTAGTAAAGTGCCATCGGGTACCCTATACAGCGACAACCGTGTCAAAAAGTATCCCAAACTTGGCACAATCCCTGATAGTCCCAAAGCGCACAGATCAGTAAGACGGCAATTGGAACGAGAAAAATTAGCGCAAGGCTTGGTCGCTGATACCAAGAATGCCCAATATTCTGAGCAGGTTCTGAAGGCACGCTTGGCGGTGAAGCCGCCGCCGCCAACAGCCTCTCCAACGACGCCCGTGGCAAGATCGACCAGAGTTACACCTCCGTCGGCTCCTGTCGATCAGTCCCCTTCTGCGGCGCGTGTTCCAGCGCCCCTCGTGCAGGCGCCTTTAGTTCGAAAAGCTCAATCGCCTCGGGTCACGCCGCCGCCAGTAGACCGCACGATCAAATCTTCGGGTGCCTCGGTTATTCCGCAGGCTCGGCCGGCTATTTCCCGGGCACCACAGACGATCGTTCCAGCGCCTAGTGCGGTACAACCGCCACCTCCTCCTGCTGCCCATCAAGGGGGACGGCCTCCGCAACGATTTGCAACGCCGAGTGGCATTCCTCAAGTAGCTGCTGTTCAGCCGCCTCAGGTTCGCCAGAATGTAATGCCGCCGCCAGCACCGCCGCGTTTTAATTCAATGCCGGTGCAGCAAGCGGTAATGCCAGTAAAGCAAGTAGCTCACCCACCGCAGGTTGCTGCATTACCAGTGCCTGCCTATGGCGTGCATAAGATTCCGAGTGGTCAAAAGGCTCTGCAAGTGGCTACAATCTACTTTAAAAATGGGTCTTCTCGTTTAGGATCGCGGGACCGTATTGTTGTCCAAGATGTGGTATCCATGTACCGCGAAACTGGCGGCTTAATTCGTATTATTGGCCATTCTAGCGGCTTCGCTGCTTCGCAAGGGTCACGTTGGACTAAATTTGTGAATTTTAAAGTGTCATTGGATCGTGCGAATGCCGTGGCTGCGGAGTTTATTCGCCATGGCATTCCGCCAGATCGTATAGATGTTTCGGCACAAGGCACGCAAAGCCCCCGATACGCAGAATATTCGCCAACCGGAAAGGCCGGAAATCGTCGTGCGGAAGTTTTTCTAGAATACACGAACGGGTCTTGACGTATTATTAACGGTTTCCTCTGGAAATTGTGCCTCGACGAACCATCCGGGTGACGGTAAATAAGCGCCTCGCGAGGATGATCGCGAAATTGCATTTAACTGGAACGAACGATGGACGATAATTTCTACCGGATAAAGCGGCTACCTCCCTACGTCTTCACGGAAGTGAATCAGATGAAGGCACAGGCACGTGCTGCCGGCGAAGATATTATTGATCTTGGTATGGGTAATCCCGATGGTGCCACTCCGCAGCATATCGTCGATAAACTGGTGGAAAGTGTGCAAGATCCAAAAACCCACCGTTATTCAAACAGTCGAGGAATTCCAGGCTTGCGAAAGGCTATGGCTGGTTATTACGAGCGCCGTTTTAATATAAATTTGGACCCAGAAACCGAAGTGATTGCGACGTTAGGCTCAAAAGAGGGGCTAGCTAACTTAGCGCAAGCTATCACTAGTCCTGGTGATGTGATTTTGGCTCCTAATCCGTCATATCCGATACACGCTTTTGGCTTCATTATTGCGGGTGGTTCAGTGCGCCATTTGCCGGCTTATGCGTCGACGCCAGAAACGCGGGCAAGTTTCATGGCAGCTCTGGAGCGTGCGGTGGTTCGGTCTATCCCCAAGCCTTTAGCCGTGGTGATTAATTTTCCATCGAATCCGACCGCGGAAGTGGTGACGCTTGATTTCTTCGAAGAGGTCGTTGATTTTTGCCGCTACCACGAAATTTGGATTCTTTCTGACCTCGCCTACTCGGAGGTTTATTTTGATAATCAGCCGCCGCCATCTATTCTTCAGGTCAAGGGAGCTCGCGATATTTCTGTGGAATTCTCTTCTCTTAGCAAGACATATTCGATGCCTGGTTGGCGTATGGGATTTGCTGCAGGCAATAAAAAATTAATCTCTGCGCTCGCTCGCGTGAAGTCTTATTTGGATTACGGTGCCTTTACGCCTATTCAGGTGGCTTCCGCAGCGGCCTTAAATGGACCGCAGGGCTGTGTTGAAGAAATGCGTGAGCGTTACCGTCATCGGCGTGATGTTCTAATCGATGGGCTAGCCAGCGCAGGCTGGCATGTGCCATCTCCTCAAGCAACTATGTTTGCTTGGGCGCCGGTACCGGCCGAATTCAGAGCAATGGGGTCACTTGAATTTTCAAAACTCCTTCTGTCTGAGGCTAAGGTTGCAGTTTCTCCCGGCGTTGGATTCGGTGAGCATGGCGAAGGGTTTTGTCGGCTGGCCTTGGTAGAGAATGTCCAGCGTACTCGCCAAGCGGTTCGCAACATAAAAACCTTTATAGGTAATGCAGATAAATATCTTGAGGTTAGCGATAATAAGGCTGCTGCGGGATGACCGTGCCAATGAAAATTGCTATCGCCGGGCTCGGTACAGTGGGCACCGGAGCGTTTCGTATATTGTCGGAAAATGTGGAGCTATTGGCCCAACGCAGCCAGCGTAGACTGGAGGTGACAGCTGTATCCGCGCTTGACCGGTCACGCAATCGGGGAATTAATCTCAATACCGTCAATTGGTACGACGATGCAGTTCAAATGGCTGCATCAGCGGATTGTGATGTTGTTTTGGAGTTGATTGGCGGCAGCGAAGGCGTCGCGAAACAAGTGTGTGAAAGTGCTATAGCAGCTGGCCGGCATGTGGTGACGGCAAATAAGGCTTTAATTGCTCTGCATGGAACAGCTTTAGCACAAGCATCGGAAAAGGCGGGTGTTTCGCTCGCTTATGAAGCGGCGGTAGGCGGTGGTATTCCTGTTATTAAAGCCCTGCGAGAAGGGTTTTCGGGCAATCGTATTACCAAAGTGCAGGGCATTCTAAACGGGACCTGCAACTATATTTTGTCGGCCATGCGTGAAAGTGGACGTGCCTTCGATGACGTATTGACGGAAGCCCAGAAACTTGGTTATGCGGAGGCGGATCCATCCTTTGATGTCGATGGTGTCGATACGGCTCATAAGTTGGCGATATTGGCGAGCTTAGCGTTCGGTTGCGAGGTTAATTTTGATGACGTTTATGTTGAAGGTATTCGTTCTGTCAGCGCTGACGATATCGCCTATGCTAGTGAACTCGGCTACAAAATAAAACTGCTGGGTATTGCGGAATACTTGGAAGACGGAATACGGCAACGTGTCCACCCTGCAATGGTACCGTTACACGCGCCCATTGCATCAATAGAGGGAGTACTGAACGGTATTTCCACGGAAGGTGACTTCATCGGTTCAACCATGCTCCAAGGTGCTGGTGCTGGCGCCGGTCCAACGGCTTCTGCAGTGGTTTCGGATATCGTGGATATTGCGTGCGGTAGAATGACGCCAGTATTTGGCATATTGTCCAGTGCTTTGAAGAAGCTGCCTTCTGTTCCCATGGAGAGCCACTCAGGATCTTTTTTTGTGAGAATGATGGTTTATGACCGTCCCGGTGTTTTAGCCGACATCGCCACTATGCTGCGCGATCATGAAATATCGATTGAAGGTGTAATTCAACGCACCCGCTCCGAAACGGAGGCGGTGCCTGTTGTTTTGACGGTCCACGAGACATCTGAACAGTCAATGGCAGCGGCAATGAGCAAAATTGCTGCACTTAATTCTGTTCAGGCGCCTTTTCAGTTGATAAGGATTGAACGAACCTAGTCTCCGCGCCTATAACAATAGGTAAAGCTTAAGGGGAATTATCATCGAAAGTGAAAAAAACATGGAACGGAATTTAGCGCTTGAAGCGGTGCGAGTTACCGAGGCGGCGGCTTTGGCAGCAGCTCGTTGGATGGGGCGAGGCGATGAAAAGCAAGCCGATCAAGCTGCGGTCGATGCGATGCGAGAAGCGCTAAATGGCCTAAACATCAAAGGTACGGTGGTGATAGGGGAGGGTGAGCGTGATGAAGCGCCAATGCTCTATATTGGAGAGAAAGTGGGTAAGGGTGACGGTCCCGAGTTGGATATCGCACTTGACCCGCTAGAAGGGACGACAATTACTGCGAAAGGCGGCACCAATGCATTGGCGGTCGTTGCTATGGCGGAAAAGGGTGGATTTCTTAATGCACCGGACGTCTACATGGATAAAATTGCCGTCGGTGGTGGATTACCTGACGGTGTGGTCGACTTGGATAATACGCCCGAAGATAATTTAAAGTCTGTTGCTAGTGCGCTAGGTAAAAATTTAAATGATGTAGTCGTGTGCATTTTAGATAGGCCGCGACATACGGACTTAATTAAGTCTGTTCGCGACGCAGGAGCACGTATTTTGCTTATCTCCGATGGTGATGTGTCGGGCGTTATGGCTACGTCGGACCCTAATAGTGGTATTGATATTTATCTCGGTAGCGGTGGAGCTCCCGAGGGTGTTTTGGCTTGCGCGGCACTCCGTTGCATTGGAGGACAGTTCCAGGGGCGTCTATTGTTCCGAAACGATGATGAACGTGGCCGCGCAGCAAAATGGGGCATTGAAGATTTAGATCGTAAATATGATCTGCATGAATTAGCCAGTGGTGACGTCATGTTTGCGGCCACCGGTGTTACGGATGGCACTTTGCTTCGGGGCGTGCGGGTTTCGTCTTCAAGTGCGGAAACGGAATCTATGATCATGCGATCGAAAACTGGCACAGTCCGGGTCGTTTCCGCAAAGCATAATCTCAACCGTAAGCCTTTGGTCTTTGCTGATAAGTAATGATTGCAGACCCTGCCTTTCTGGGTGTTGAAAAGTCTTATGGCGGCAAACGGTGGAGTGCTGTAAAGGCGGATGAACGTCTAGGACTTGCTCTTGCACAACGCCATAGTTTACCAGAAATTGTTGGACGTATTTTGGCCGCACGCGGCATAAATGTTGATACAGCAGAAGATTTTCTAAACCCACAATTACGACGGTTGTTGCCCGATCCCAGTCAGCTGCTCGATATGGACGTGGCGGCTCGACGTTTGGCGGATGCCGTTATTAAGGATGAGAAACTTGCTGTATTTGGTGACTATGACGTGGACGGTGCGACGTCATCTGCATTACTCAAGCGATTTTTTCAGGCGGTCGACCATGATATTTCGATTTATATCCCTGACCGGATGGTCGAAGGCTACGGTCCTAATCTCCCAGCTTTGTTGAAGCTCAAGGAGGAGGGGGCGGATATAGTTATTACGGTCGATTGCGGAATCGTTGCATTTGATGCTCTCAGCGGCGCTCAGGATGCCGGTCTTGAAGTAATCGTGGTAGATCATCATTTGGCGGAACCAAATTTACCTCCCGCGGTCGCGGTGGTTAATCCTAATAGATTGGACGATCCAAGCCCCCATAAGCATTTAGCGGCTGTTGGGGTGACGTTCCTCCTTATAGTGGCAGTTAATCGAGTGCTTAGAGACCGGGGATGGTTTGCAGAACGCAAAGAGCCTGACTTAATGCAATGGTTGGACATAGTGGCACTCGGAACGGTTTGTGATGTGGTGTCGCTTATAGGGGTTAATCGTGCGTTGGTCACACAAGGCCTGAAAGTGATGGGAAGCCGATGTAATGAGGGAATAGCAGCACTTTCCGACATCGCGGGGTTGACCGAGCGGCCTGCTGCCTATCACGCAGGCTTTGTATTTGGACCCAGGGTAAATGCAGGTGGTCGTGTTGGAGAATCCTGGCTTGGCGCCTCTTTACTAACAACGCGGGACCGCAGCCAAGCAGAGGACTACGCGAAACGCCTAGACCAATACAATCAAGAGCGGCGGACAATAGAATCCACCTGTCTGGAAGAGGCCGTATCAATGGTGGTGTCGGAGGCAACGAGTTCCGTGGTGCTCGTTGGTTCAGAAAATTGGCATCCAGGAGTTATCGGCATTGTCGCCAGTCGGTTGCGTGAGCGGTTCGATCGACCGGCCTGTGTCATCGCTTATGAGGGTAATGTGGGCAAAGGGTCGGGGCGCTCCGTTAAAGGGTTCGATCTTGGGGCGGCTGTGGTTGCCGCTAGGCAGGCCGGTTTTCTGGAGGGCGGCGGTGGCCATACAATGGCAGCTGGCTTTACGATAAACAAAGACAAAGAAGACGCATTTCGGTCATTCATCGAGAATAGGATTGATGCTATGGCGGGCGATGAAGCGTTGATACGGCGTTATAGAATTGATGGAGCGTTGCAAGCCGCAGGCGCAAATCTAGAACTAATTCAGGCGATTGAGCAATTGGGTCCTTTTGGTGCTGGGAATGCGCAGCCACGTTTTGCGTTCCCGGCAGCACAAATTATCAACGCGGCACCGGTTGGTGAAAATCATATCCGGTGTATAATCACTGGTGAATCTGGTGGGCGTTTAAAGGCCATATCGTTTCGCTCCCTGGAAACACCCTTGGGTCAAGCCTTGCTAAATACACGGGGGCTGCCACTGCATGTCTGTGGTACGTTGCGAATAGACCGCTGGCAGGGGCGCGAAACGCCGCAGCTCACCATAGAGGACGCGGCGGCAATTAACTGATTTTAGATTATTGCTTGAGGTCAGTTGCGGTTCGGATCATTTCTTCCGCCACAGTGTAAGCGCGCACGTTAGACGTATATGATTGCTGCATTTGAATCATTTTAGTGAACTCACCATCGAGACTTGTGGTCGATGCTTCCAGTGCGGAGGGAATAAATTGGGCTTGATCCGTCAAGTTTCCTTCTAGCAATTTTAGCTCACCGGCGGCGCTAGAAATCGCATAATGTGTATTTGCCCGAGGCAATAATAGGTTTGGGCTAGTCACAGTAGCAATAGGCAGTTTGTAGAGGCCCTGGCTACCACCATTAGAAAAGTTTCCTGCAATGACGCCGTTGTTGTCGACGCTTAGCGACTGAAGCTGACCAACTATGCTGCCGTCACGGGACGAAGAAATTACGGTAAATGTGCCGGCAAATTCATTGAGGCCGGCAATGTCCAGCGCGATTGAGCCAGCTCCACCACCCGGTAAGGTATATGTCGGTGCTACGGTGACTGTGGACGCGGAGGTGAGGACGCCTGCGGAAGTGAATGTAACCGCGGTTGTTGGAAAAACACCGGTAGTGAGATTGCTATTTTCAACTTCAATATCTAAATCCCAGGTGTTGATAGCCGTTTTGGTAAAGGTCAGCTTCATGAGGTTTTCGTTGCCGGCCTCATCGAATACGCCGATGCCGGTGGAGGTGCTAAATCCAACTGCTGAGTCTGAGGGTAATACGGCATCAAGGTCTGCGATAGTGGTAGCCGTAGCAGCAAGTGTGTGGGCTGAAGGGTCAACCTGCATTGGGCCCAGCGAGTTAAGCCCATCTCCAGCAATAAATCCACCTAGCCCATCTGCTGGCCAGCCTAAGACAAAATTGCCACTACCATCTGTGATAAAAGTTTTTTCGGTCGGCCCAGGATCGACGACGGTTAGGTCGAATTGTCCGGCACGGGTCAACTGAAATTCGCCTCGAACATCAGATGCGCTATTGGTAACGAAGAATCCGTTACCATCTATGGCAATGTCTAAAGTCCTGTTGGTGGCCTCTATGATACCTTGCTTGTCGATAAAATGTTGGATATTGGGTTTGATGCCGCCTAATGACGGGGTTGAACCTCCGCCGTCTGCGATAACTTGTTCGCGGAAGCGTGTGTCTGCTGCCTTGAAGCCGGGTGTTACCGCGTTGGCAATATTGTCGCCGATGACATTGAACGACAAGGTGTTGGCGCGCATTGCAGAGGTAGGCTGGGTGAATATGCTAAAGGAAGTCATGGAGACCCTCGTTTCACACAACCGAAATTTCTTTCCGGCATTTGTTTGATTTTCTACTTAAT
>MDTA01200724.1_pt1 | contig 15165 bp, 15 predicted proteins | sample 811151 | NCBI WGS metagenome assembly MDTA01 (sample SAMN05326648, study PRJNA326480) | marine metagenome | isolation source: seawater | place: Indian Ocean: South | collected 2010 | reverse complement strand
TGAAGCATACATGCTTGATAAAATAATTATATCGATTGATAAAATCGCAAAAATTTCAAAATTCAATAACACCTATAACAAGCTTTCATCAACAATTGAAGAATCTTGTATTTTGCCTACTTCCATAAAGGAATTACTCTCACTTGTAAAAAATATAAAAAAGATTAAAAGAAAAAAATGTAAAAAATTAGAAAAGTATTTATCTGAATACCATATGGCATTTGAAAAACAATCATCAAATTTAATAATTTCAAAAAAAATACAAGATTATTTAAAAAAGCAAAAATTTAAAGCTAAACTACATTTTCCAAAAGCTTTGGTAAATTTGGGTGATAAATATCTTTTTTATAGAGAAATGAGAAAAAATAAGTATCATTGGAACAATAATTATCATTACGGGTTTCATGAGAAACCTAAATTACTTGACGAAACCGTAACAAATATTGAAAGAAATAATAATAAGAAAGTGTAAATGAAAAACAAAATTTCAAAATTTCTAAAAGATTTTCTTTTTAATACATTTGAAACCAAACCCTTCATTTATTTTTCAAGAATGTATTATGGAAATTTATCTGGAATGAAGCAAAACTTTTATGGAAGGTTTCATTTAATATTAGTTAGATTATTAGGAATTTTTAATAAAAAGAAGAGAACTGACGAAAAAATATTTAATTATACAGAAAAATTAAAGAATGAAGGATTTGTATATATAACTGATTTGGATGTTGAAAAAATAAAAAAAATTAGAGAATCAGTAAGAATTATTCAACAAAAAAAACCTTTGATTAACGGTATTTATAAATTCTGCAGTACAAGCGATTTAAAAAATTTGCATCCTTTAATCTCAGAAATTTTCTCATCACAAATGTTAGATTTAATACATGCGTATTACAATTCTAGTTTCAAAACTTCGCACGTGATGAGTAAGCATACATACAATATAAAAAATAAAGATAGTAAAGAATTGATAAGTGAATTTTGGCATTGTGATAGTGTTCCAGCATCATTATTACAGATTTTTATTCCTCTCAGAAAAGTTACAAAGAATGATGGTCCTTTTCAAGTTATCAGTAAACATGATTCAAAAAAGATAGTTCGATTGGGATATAATAGAGGTCAAAAAAGTTTCAATAAAATGATAAAGAGTAGTAAATCTTTTTTTGAGTTTACTGGTGAGGTAGGATCAGCTTTAATTGTACAGGTAGGGTCATGTCTACATCGTGCTACAATTCCAAAATCTAATTGTGAGAGGGAATTAATGAATTTACATATCGTTCCAGTTTTTGGGCAGACAAAAACGGCTGAGTTTTCTCAAAGTTGGATATATAGATTAACACATTAAATTTGACAGGTGCTAAAAGTGAAAAAAACAATATTTAGTTTATTTCTTATGGAGAAGGATTATGAAACACCTTTAATTGATAGAATTTTTCTTAAATTTCAAAAAATTTATTTGATTAAGTCCATCAGAGTTTTTGTAGCTTTCGTGAGGTATTTTTATTTTAGTATTTCTAGGAGTATAAAAAAATTAGAAGGGAATAGAGATTTTATTGGAAAAGAAATTGAAAAAGGTAAAGATAGTTTAGAATATAACTTTGAAAAGATTAAGAAAAGTATCTTAATTCACGATAGAATGTTAAATTTAATAAGACCAACTTTAAGCATTGAATCTGTTTTAAGAGAAAAACAATTTCAAAAGATTTTGTCAATAGGACCAAGATCTGAAAGTGAACTTTTATTGTTGGCAGCTCACGGATTTTTGTGGCGAAATATTTCTGCCTTAGATCTTTTCTCATATACTCCCAAAATTACTTTGGGAGATATGCATAAAATTCCATTTAATGACAATACATTTGATATAATTTTTTCAGGGTGGGTTTTGGGTTATAGTGATAATTTCAAACTCGCAATGCAAGAAAAAGTTAGAGTCTTAAAAAACAATGGGATTATCGCGTTTGGTCATGGATACAAATTGGAAGGTCAAAAAGAAAAAAGAATACCTAATGAAATTGATGAAATCATAAAGCCAATAAAAAAAAACGTTCAAACAATTTTCTTCAAACATGATATTAACAATCAAATGAGAAAAAAAGGTGAAAGAATGGTTATTTCTGTTCTTTCAATAAAAAAGTAAAAAACAATTTAACAATAAATTGCAAAATAATTCCCTAATCAATTTTTTTTCTATTTCTTTCAAGCGGCTAGGAATTGTTTTGCCAGGATTATTTTTCTTAACTCTTTGTTCAGCACTACTTGAGATGATTGGTTTCTCAATGGTAATTCCAATTTTTGATATATTAATTGAAGAGAATGCTCAAAAAAATCAAATAACAGATTCTATATCCAAAATTTTTCTTTTTTTAAAAATCCCAATGTCTATTGAAAATATATTAATTTTAATTATTTTAATTTTTACCACAAAATCATTTTTTGTATTTATTACAGAGTCTTTTCAAGCATCAATTATAACTTCAATTAACAGAGACTTACAACTTAAAGTATCAAGTTTGATAGAAAGCGTTAATTTTAAATTTCTTACTCAAGAAAGAAGTGGAAAATTTACAAATCTACTAGGTAGAGAATGTAATAGATATTCCAATAGCATAAAAAATCTTTGTAATTTAATTGTTCAAATTTTACCAACCATAGTTTTCATAATAACTATTATAATTTTTTATCCATCAATATTATTAATTACAATCATTTTTTTTTTCTCATCAATTTTAATTATTTATCCTTTGTTAAAACTTACTAAAACTTATTCATTTAAAACTACAAAAGAATATTCCGAAACCCAAAGTAATCTTTTAGAATTGGTTAATAATTATGTTTATTTAAAAGCTACCAATTTATCAAAAAAATTTAAGGAAATTATAAAACAAAAACTGACTAAATTACGTTCTCTCACATTTAAATCTGAGCTAATTAACTTGACTTTTGCAATAATAAAAGAGCCTGCTGGTGTAATTATTATATCAGTGATTATATACATTAAAGTTGTACAAGATGGTCATCCTTTACAAGATATAATTTTTGTTTCATTAATCCTATATAAAATAATTCATAGGTTAATTGATATTTTTAATCTATGGCAAAGAATTAATATGGATATTGGTGGTTTTTTTGAAGTTGAAGAGTCTTTAGATATGTTATCTAAAAATCAGGAGAAGACGGGTAGTGGAAAAAGAATAGATATAAATAATTTAATATCTTTCAACAATGTATCTTTTAAATACGGTAAAGAGAAATTACTTAAAAACGTGAGTTTTAAAATTTTACCATTACAGTCAACAGCAATTGTTGGACCGTCAGGCTCAGGAAAATCAACACTTATTTATCTCCTTACAAAGTTAATTAAACCATCAACAGGAACGATTCTTATTGGAAACGAAAATTTAAATAATATCTCATCCTCTTTCTACAGAGAACAAATTGGCTATGTAAATCAGGATGTTTCACTGTTTTATGGAACTTTGAAAGAGAATATCTCATTTTGGAACAGGAACGGTTTAAATAATAAAGAATTAAATAAAAAAATTTTTAAACTTCTAAAAATTTCTGATAGTTTGAGTTTATTTAGAAGATTGAACGATCATATTGGTGAGACTGGAAAAAAACTATCCGGCGGACAAAAACAGAAAATTACTATTGCTAGAGAGTTATTTAAAGATCCAAGATTAATAATTTTTGATGAAGCAACAAGTTCTATGGATAGTTTTTCTGAAGAAATTCTTCAACAATCACTAATTGACCTTAAAAATAAAACAACAGTTTTAATTTCTCATAGAATTTCTACAATAAAAAAATGTGATAATATAATAGTTTTAAATAATGGTAAGATTATACAACAAGGAAAATTTGTTAAATTATGGAATAACAAAAAAGGTTTATTTAGGCAACTCTGTGAAAAACAAAATCTAACATAATTTGGCATTCAAAATAAAAGAAATTTTTTAGATGTTGGATTTTATTAAGAATCAAAAATTTAAAATAGTTTTACTGGCAAAATTTTTTGTAACTCTTTTCTTTAATAGAAGATTTGTTGTTCGTGACAAATTTATTTTCCATATAGACTATAATTATTTAAAACAAATGACACCAGACATTCTGACTCAGTGAACTTAAAAAAATTATTACTTCAAATTAAACACAAAAAAGTAATTATTATACAATTTTAAATCATCAATTTTACAAATATGAAAAAATCCCTAAAATAAAAAATATACTTTATGAAAATTCTAATATTTGGAGCAACTGGACAAATTGGAGAAAAAATTTCTATTTATTTTTCTAAAAAATATGATCTTGTACTTTCTGGAAGGTCAATAAAAAAATTAAATAATTTAAAAAAAAGAATAAAAAAAAATGTTTTTATAAAAGTATGTGATCTTGAAAAAGAAATTGAAATAAAAGAAACAATAAATTTTGCTTTAAAAAAATTGGGAAAAATTGATATAGTAATAAATTCTGCAGGAATTTTTAATTACACAAATATTTTTGATGTAAATCATAAAAATCTCTGTAAAGAATTTAAGGTAAATGCTTTTTCAACTTTGATAATTAATAAATATTTATCGAAAAAAAAAGAATTAAAAATTATAACGATAGGTTCTTCTTCAGGCTATATAGGTGATAAAAATACATTTACCTACACGGGGGCAAAACATGCACTTTTGGGTATAGTGAAATCACTGAATCAGACTCAAAAATCGAAGGCAATTTTAAACTTCACAATTAATCCAGGAACTATTGACAATCTAATGGGAAAAAGAGTTGTAAGTCAAAAAAATAAACCGCTTATTAAAACGGATCAAATTTTAAAAACTATTGACTATTTAATTTCTTTAGAAACCAGTGGTATTCCAGAAGAAATATTTCTCAAAAGGTTATAACGATGGAAGATAGAGAATATATAGCTATTATTCCTGCAAGGAAATATTCTAAAAGAATAAAAAATAAAAATATTTTAAAAATAAAAGGAAAAATGATTTTTGATTATACTTTTAACGCGGCGCAAAAAAGTAACAAAATATCGAAAATTATTGTTTCAACCGATATAGAACAACTTTTAAAAAAAGATAGTAAAAAAATCTTTTATTCAAAAAGACCTAGAAACTTGTGTCAAGATAATTCCTCTACTGAGTCTGTTATTTCCTATACTGTAAAATATTACAAAGAAATTTTTAAAAAAAATAAAACTTATATCGTTCTTTTGCAACCAACATCGCCTCTGAGAAATTCTAAAGATATCGATAACGCAATTAAATTTTATGAGAACGGAGGTTATGATTCTTTGTTTTCTTCTTATAAGAAAAAAATTTTTTTATGGGAACAATCAAAAAATAAACTGAAGCCACTTAATTATAATTTAAAAAAAAGACTAAGAAGTCAATTTATGAAAAATATAGTTATAGAAAATGGCGCAATTTTTATTTTTAGTTATAATGGTTTTATGATTAATAAAAATAGGCTCTACGGAAAAATAGGGACTTTTGTTATGGATTCAAAGAATTCTATTGATATAGATGAAAAAGATGATTTAAAAGTATTCAAATCTTTGATTGACGATTAACATATTATTATTTTTAAATAAATTGGAATTAAATCTTAAAAATAAAAAAGTACTCATAACAGGTTCATCAGAAGGAATTGGAAGGGGTATTGCAAATTCATTTCTTAACGAAGAATCTAAAGTTTTTTTGATAGCTAGAAATGAAACAAAATTAGTAAGTTTAAAAAAAAAACTAGATTCTCAATATGGATCTAATAGAGTTTTTATTAAAAGTTGTGATTGTACTTCATTGAAAGATTTACTCCTTTTAAAAAAGGAGGTTATAAAATCCTGGAAAAACTTGGATTTTTTAGTTTTAAATGTCGGAAGTGGAAAAGGTTCAACGAAAAATCTTCCTCCAATAAAGAAATTTCAATCATCTTTTAGTATTAACTTTTTATCTGCATATTATACACTACATTATTTTTTACCTTTGATTAATAAGAGTGGTGTTGTTAGTTTTATATCATCAATAGCTGGTGAAGAAGTAATTGGTGCACCAACTGAATATTCCGTTGCAAAAACAGCCTTGATTTCACTTTCAAAGAATTTGTCTAGAAAGACTGCAAAAAATATAAGATTTAATACAATAATTCCTGGTAATATTTTTTTTAAAAATGGGACTTGGGATTACAAAAAAAAAGAAAATCCAACTGAAGTAAAAAAAATGATAAAAGAAAATGTTCCACTTGGTAGATTTGGTAAACCTGAAGAGGTTGGAAATCTAGTTGTATATTTGTCATCAGAAAGAGCGTCTTTTATCAATGGTTCGGTTATAAGAATTGATGGTGGACAAACTTTAAAAATTTAACTTTTATGGACCTTTTTAATCTAAAAAAAAAAAAAATTATTATTACCGGTGCAGCAGGATTTTTAGGTCGTCAATTCGTTGAGATTATTTTCTTATACAAGGGCATACCAATTTTACTAGATAAGAATAAAAGCTCTCTAAACGAATTTACAAAGTTTTTTAAAAAAAAATACAAACAAGAATTAGATGCTTATCAAATTGATATTACTGATGAAAAAAAACTTAATAAAGTTAAAGATAGAATTATTTTAAAATATAAATCTATAGACTCTTTAATAAATAATGCTGCAATTAATCCAAAGATAGAAAATGGTAAAGAAACTTTTTCAAGACTAGAAAACTTTTCGAAATTGCAATGGCAGTCTGAAGTTGATGTTTCTTTGACAGGTTCTTTTTTATGTTCAAAAATCTTTGGAAAAGAAATCTCTAATAATGTTAATGGTGGGGTTATTATAAATATATCATCGGACCTTGGATTAATTGCTCCTAACCAAAAAATTTATAAAATAAAGCAAGTTTTAGAATCGAATCAACCAGTCAAACCTGTTAGCTACTCTGTTTGTAAATTTGGTATCATTGGTTTAACTAAATATTTGTCAACATATTGGGCTCATAAGAATGTAAGATGTAACGCAATTTGTCCCGGAGGAGTTGAAAATAATCAAGAGAAAGAATTTATAAAAAAATTAAATAAAAAAATTCCTCTGGGAAGAATGGCTAAAAAAAATGAATACTTATCTACTATAATTTGGATGCTTTCAGACTTTACAAGTTATATGAATGGTGCAGTCATAGTTGTAGACGGTGGAAGAACTTCTTGGTAAAAAGTAAAAAAAATCTAATTGGAGTTATGCAAGGAAGATTATTACCTAAATACAAAAATAGGTATCAAGCATTTCCGAAAAATTGTTGGAAAAATGAATTTATGATTGCAAAGCAGTTTGAACTAGATCTTATAGAGTTTATTTTTGACTATGAAGATTATAACCAAAACCCATTGATGAGTAATAGTGGAATCACAGAAATAAAAAAAATAACAAACCAATCAAAAGTCAACGTTAAAACAATTTGCGCGGACTATTTTATGAAAGCACCATTGCATTCTGAGAAAAAAAATATCAGAGATAAATCAATATTTGTACTGAAGAAACTTTTAAATTTAGTAAAAAATTTAAATGTAACTGATATCATCATTCCATGTGTTGATGGCTCTTCTTTAAAAAATAAAAATCATATAAGCATTTTTAAAAATTCAATAAATGAAGTTTTAGATTTTGCTGAGAAGTATAATATTAATTTGTCATTAGAGACGGACCTTGGACCTCAAGAGTTTGCAGAATTACTTTCTTTAATAGACTCTAAAAATATTACAGTTAATTATGATATAGGAAACAGTACTAGTTTAGGCTACGAATATAAAGAGGAATTTCAATGTTATGGAAAAAAAATAACCGACATCCACATTAAAGATAGAAAGCTTAAAGGAGGGTCAGTTTTTTTGGGAAATGGTGATGCTAATTTTGATGGAATTTTTGAAGATTTAAAAAAAAATAATTATCAAGGACCATTTGTAATGCAAGCATATAGAGATGACGAGGGAGTCGAAATTTTTAAAAAACAATTTTCTTGGTTTATTGAAAAATTAGACCTTTACTTTGACTGATCGTGTTATTAATTTATTGTATTTAACATTTTATTCATATATAAATTAAGCTTTAATAAATGGAGACTAATATGTCAGTATTTATCATTTCTGAGATAGGAATTAATCATAACGGAGATATTAATTTAGCAAAAGATTTGATTACTGAGTCTAAAAATTGTGGGGTTGATGCTGTTAAGTTTCAAAAAAGAGATATCAATGTTGTTTACTCAAAAGAATTACTTGATCAACCTCGAGAAAGCCCCTGGGGAAAAACACAAAGAGATCAAAAAGTTGGATTAGAATTTGGTGAAAATGAATATAAGATTATTCATAATCATTGTAAAACAGTTGGAATTGAATGGTTTGCATCTGCCTGGGATCTTAATAGTCTAGATTTTTTAAAACAGTTTAATCTAAAGTATAATAAAATTGCATCAGCAATGATCGTTGATACGAATTTTCTAAATGAAGTTGCTAAAGAAGGTAAATACACATTCATAAGTACAGGCATGTGCTCTATTTCAGACATCGAAACAGCTGTTAAAATATTTGAAGACAATAGGTGCGAGTATGAATTAATGCACTGTATTTCAGCTTATCCCTTTGATGATAATATAGCAAATCTTAACATGATTAAGTTTTATAAAGAAAAATTCAATTGTAAAGTTGGTTACAGTGGTCATGAAAAAGGCGGGCTTGCAGTATGTTATGCAGCAGCAGCTTTGGGTTCATCATCTATTGAAAGGCATTTTACATTAGACAGATCTATGTATGGCAGTGATCAAGCCGCATCTTTAACCCCTGCTGCTTTCAGAGAATTAGTGGGTGGAATTAGAAAAATTGAAAACGCTATCCAAGGTAAATTAAAAAAAGAAATTTTAGATATTGAAGCTCCAGTAGCTGAAAAACTTCGTGCTCATATTCAATAAAGTAAGTTAATATGAATAATTAAAATTAGTTGAAAACCTTAACATATGGACCGACTCCTGATGCATGCTAAGATTTTCAAGATGAATAAAAGTTTTATCTTTACGATAATGAAAACAAAAAGGAGATGAATATTAAAATTTTCCGAAAAAAAATTATTAAATAAGTTATGAAAGAAATAAAAAAAATAAATATTGGGGCTGGTCTTGACTGGATGGAAGATGGATGGGAAACATTAGATAATGTTCCAGGTAAATATTTAAAACATCAACACTTTGGAAAATGTTGGGACTCAAATTTGGATGATAATAGTTATGATATAGTTTTTTCTAGTCATACCTTAGAACACATACCTCAATTTAAAATAGAAAATACTATTGCTGAGTTTAATAGGATTCTAAAAATAGGAGGCGTTATAAGGATTCTTGTTCCTAATTTAAAACTTGCCGCAAAAGCTTATTTAAATGGTGATAAATCATTTTTTAAAATATCCAAACATTATAGCGACGAATTTGGAATTGGAGGATCATTTATGAGGCTTATAATTTCTCCTGGAAGTCAAACATTAGCTATTTCGAGAGAATATGACGAAGTAATTGGTGGGTATGCTCATTTATATTGCTTCGACTATGAAATAATGCAAAAACTTTTAAAGAAATGGGGATTTGGAAAAATTAGAGAATCCAAGCCTGGTAAATCTTTAGTGAAGGAACTCAGAAAAAAACAGTATATATTATGTAATGGAAAAAAATATTCCATAAATGACGATTTTGTAAGATTAGGAAAATATAAAGAAGAAAAAAATTGGTCATTTGGAGGTTTTGATAAGGATTGGGGTAACCAGTTAGCTGTTGAGGCAATTAAAGTAAAAGATGTTAAGTTTGAAAAATCAAAAGTTTTTATTGATTTTAGCCAAAATAAATTTGATTCGATAATTGACAAAATCAAGCTTTTCTTTTTCAGGTTGATTAATAAAGTAGTAAGCTTACTTTATGAATTATTAAATATTTTCAAAGTAATATATTTTTTAAAATTTGTAAGATCTATTTTTAGAAAAATTATGTAAATTCTTCTTGTGTTAACTTTTATGAAATCAAAGGATTATAGAATTGATAGAATAATGGAAACTTTCTTTAGCAACTATCAACAGTTTGGAAGAAACAATTTTTATCAATCATTACCAGAACTTAAAATTTCTGGTCAAAGATCAACTGAAAAAAGGTTAAGAATTTACGAATTAAAGAAATTCATTACAAAAAAAACGTCTGTTTTGGATATTGGAAGTAATTGTGGCTTTTTATCTTTAACAGTTAGCAAATTGGCTAAATCTGTAAATGGATTAGAACCCAACTCCTCTCTAACTAAAATCTCTAATGATACAAAAAAACTTTTAAAAATAAAAAATTGTAAGTTTGTAAATAAAAATTTTAAAGATTTCGAAACTAATAAAAAATTTGATGTAATACTTTCATTTGCTGTTCATTTTTGGGTTAATACTCTATTTTACAATTTTTTAAAAAAAATAATTAAAATGTTAAAACTAAATGGATATTTAATTTTAGAGAGTCATGAGCTAAAACACATTGATAGAGATTTTGAGTCCAGAATAAAAATATTAGAAAATCTTGGATTTATAGTTGTTAAAAAAGGATTTATCGAGGAATCCAAAGATTTTAAAAGAAAGTTTGTGATTGTGCAAAAAAAAATAAGTAAAATTAAAATTCATTTAAAAATCTTAAGCTTTTTACTAGGTTTAAAAATAGAACTAAAAATTTTAATAACCAGCTTTTATAAAAAAATTTTTAATTTATTTTTAAACTGTTTTAAATGGATGAAAAATATTTTTAAAAAATATTAAAATACGAAAGTGTAATGAGACAAGACTATAAAAAACTAAAAACAGAATTTGATGAAAATGGTTTTGTGGTTTTAAAAAAACTATTTTCATCCAAAGAGTGTAAAAATTACAGAAAATTAATGAATCAGCACTTTAATTTATCTTCTTATGAAATCACACAGCGTGATATTTGTTTTAAGACTTTTCTTGAAGCTGATGGTGTAACCAAAAATAAAAACTTCTGGAATCTTATATTTAAAAAAAAATTACTTAATATTGTTAAGATTTTAATTGGAAAAGAAATTTGTTATACACAACATTCTGATTTACATATTAATTTAGGTGCTGGGAAATATCATAGAGATAATGCGCATAGAGAATTTAAAGTTGGGCCAGATTGGGATGAATCCTTGCATAAATATAAAGTAGTCAGAGTCGCAATATACTTGTCAGATTATAACAAAAGTGGTTCATCGTTAGTTGTATTTCCAAAATCAAATAGAAAAATGTCCTTTGTTAGTATCTTTGAATTGTTCTTTTGGAATTTTGTGCGCTTAAAATGGTCACGTTTATTTAGTAAAAATAGTTTACCGCATTTTTTTTTTTCTAAAAGAATGAAGAAAATTAAAAACTCAGAAGGAGATTGTATTATTTTTGATCAAAGAATTCTTCATGCAGGTGGGACTGTAAAGGGCATTTTTCCAAAATATGCTATTTACTTGTCTTATGGTGCTAAGAAAAATATACATACTGTGAATCACCATAAATTTTATTTGTCAAGGCCTACTTATCTTAAGAATATTTCTAATGATTTAAAAAAGAGGTTAAAAAAAAATGACATACTTTATAAAAGTAATTAATTTTTAAATAATTTTAATTTTAAATTTGATTAAATGACAGGAATAATTGTCTCAGGTCCAGCAAGATGTGGAAAAAATAGTCTAGTTAATCACATAACTAATGAAGATGTAGGTGTATTAAAGTTAGATGCTTTAATTAAGGCTTTTAATAAAAATAATGAAAAGATTGAAAATAAATGTTTCTTAAATTTTATTAGTAAGTACTTAGAAAACCCGAGATACCAAGATTCTTATAAAAAAAAAAAGAATTTTCCTTATGAATTTATTAATTTATCAGCAGATAAAATATTAAAAAATATAAATTTCTCAAAATTATCAAGTAGTCAACTAATAATCTCTATTTTTGATTCTTGGATAAAATTAAAAAAGAAAAGGTGTTGGATAGTTCCCGATTTAAATACAGAATTTTATTGTCATGAACTTTTTCGTTTTAAAAGAAACTTATATTTCATCTTTCTTTTTAGAAATCCAATTGAAGCTATTACAGCTTCTTTGTATTGGAGATATTACCCCAAAAAAAATAAAAATGCGGCTCTTCTTATTTACAAAATAATTTTATGGAATTTATCATATTTCATCAGTGTCCAAATAAAAAAAAAGAGACCAAATAATGTAGAAGTAATTAGTTATGAAGATTTTTCTACGGACATTAAAAAAACTAGATTATTTAAAAAATTCAATCTTAAACTTAAGGAATTTAATAATAATACAATGTATTTTAATTTTAAAGTTGATAAGGGCTGGTTGTGTCCCGATGGAAAGTTCAGAAGTTTATTGAGTGAGAATGAAAAAAATTTAATTCAATCTACATGCTTAGATAAAAAATATAAAATCTCAAATAAATCGTTTGTTTCATATATTGTTATTTTTTTCATTTTTATTTTTACAACAATTGCAAAAATAAATGCAAGTACTTCCAAAAAAATTCTAGATTTTACTTTCTCTCCAAAATTAACAATTAAAAGTTTTCTACTGAATATGCTAATGGTTAAGAGCATGAAATCTTTTTTAAAAAAAATAACTATGTATAAACCTTAATCAAATAAAAAAATAATTAAATATTGAAAAGTAAATTAAATATCTGTTTGTTAACATCTAGTTTTTTACCAAATATTGGTGGAGCGGAAATTGGGCTTCATAACATATGTCTTCAACTCTTAAAAAAAGGGCACAATCCTATTGTCATGACAAGTTTTTCACATTTTAAAAATTTAAAAAAACAAAACTTTTTGTTGCCATATAAAGTAATTTCATTTCCACCACTGATTTTTAGAATTATGTCAAAATTTCCAAATATTGCTCAACTTTTTTTAGAAAAATTTTATGATTTAGTGCAAAAAAAATATAATTTTGATTTTTGGCATACAACATTTGCCTATCCTACTGGTGTTTCAGTTATCAAATATTGTAATAAAAGAAATATTAATTATTTAGTTCGCGCAGTAGGAGAAGATATACAAATAAATAAAAAAATAAATTATGGTATTCGATTAAATAAACAAATTAATGATCAAATTTGTGAGTGGTTACCAAAGGCAAAAATAATAATTTCAATTTCTAACAGTATTAATAAAGAATATTTAAATCTCGGGGTAAAAAAAGAAAAGATTATAAATATACCTAATGGGATTGATTTAGAAAGAATTACTAATTTTTCTAGAAAAAAGAAAACTAATAAACAAAATTCTAAAATAACTTTTCTTTCCGTAGGAAGGTATCATAGAAAAAAAAATTTTGAGTCATTATTAGATGCATCAAATCAATTATCAAAAAAAACTAAAAATTTTGTTGTTAATATTGTAGGAACCAACGTGAATAAACTTTTACCAATTGTTGAAAGAATGAAACTTAAGCAATTTATTAATCTATATGAACCAACTTTGCCCTCATTAATATCTTGTCATTCTAAAAAATTCCCTACGGATGAAATTTTAAAATTCTACAAGGACTCTAATGTTTTTATTATGCCATCAATATTAGAAAGTTTTGGAATTGTAACTGTTGAGGCAATGGGTTTTGGTCTTCCCATAATTATTGCAAAAAGCCCAGGAAATATAGATGTTGTAAGAAATGGAAAAGATGCATTCCTTTATGATGGAACAATTAGTTCACTTGAAAAAGCAATGCTTAAATTTATAAATAATAAGAAAATTAGAGAATTTTATTCTAGAAAATCTAAGAGACGCTCAAAAGATTTTAATTGGTCAACGATCGTGGATCATTATGTTTCTTTGTATAGAGATTAATTATTTAAAAAATGAAAAAATTTACAGATTATAATGAATATTTAAATATTTCGAAGAATGTAAAACAAATAGTTATTCTTTCCTTGAATAATTTAAAAGATGAAAAAAAATTATTTACTGTTTTATGTTCAATAGCTCACCATTTAATTTTAGATTTATATAAGTTATCAAAATCATCTTTTGAATTAAATTTAGTTAAAAAGAAACTTCTAAATAAAGAAACTTTACCTACCTCTGAAATTTTTATGTTTTTATCAGAGAAAAATCCTAAAAATTGTGATTTTAATAATTTTGGTGATAATTCTATTTATACAAAAAATGATAAAAATTATTTTTTGTTAGTAAAAAAATATCTCAGATTTATTCAAACTCGCTTTAATTTAAAATATGGGAGATCTAATTATTTTCTTCATAATCAATCTTACTTATTAAATTCATTATTTAAGAAATCAACCAAATTTATATTATTAAGACCTGAACAATGGCCGAAATATAAGATAAATAAATCAGAAGTAGAAATAATTTATTTTCTGATTTTTAATAAATTTAAAAAATTTTTGGAAGATTTAAATATTGATAAAAGGATTTGTCAAAAAGCTGAGTACTTACTTAAATATCTTATCAATCCAAAAATTATATATTCTTTATCATTCTACAATGTGTGTGAATCTGTAGATTTTAAAAATGTAAAAAATAAGTTTATAGTAGGGGGTGCCCCTCAAATATTTGGTAAAATATTAAATTATTTTTTTAGAAAAAATGGAGGTAAAGTTAGAAGATTTGCACATGGTGGAGATAGAGTGTTTTTTTCTGATTATTTTTGGGGAATATCTGAGTTACCCTTTTGTGACGAATATTACGTTCACAGTAGGGCTGAAAAATTTTTCTTAGAAAAAAAACTTAAAACCAATATAATATACAATTTTAATAATTCATCGTGTATTATTAAAACCTCTGGAAGCCCTAGACATCAACAAATTCTTTTTGATTCAAATAAACAAAAAAAAAATAAAATTCTTTTTATTCCAGGAGCTATTTTAGGAGAAGAACATCAAGCATTGCCTGAATTTAAGGTCTCAGATTATTTAATGGTTGAATATCACACATGGTTTCTAAAAAAAATTAATTCATTTGGATTTGATTTGTCAGTAAAAGTCCATCCTTTTGGCGTTAATAAAAGTAAATATCTAAATAAAATTTGTAATAATATTATCACAACTAAATTTGACATTTTGCTAAATACGTCCTCTGTACTAATTTTTGATTTTGCTGGATCTGCTTTTTTTGA
>MDTA01086871.1_pt1 | contig 15165 bp, 15 predicted proteins | sample 811151 | NCBI WGS metagenome assembly MDTA01 (sample SAMN05326648, study PRJNA326480) | marine metagenome | isolation source: seawater | place: Indian Ocean: South | collected 2010 | reverse complement strand
TATACCGAAATCATGTTCAGATCGCCAAAGCGAATGTTATCGGCCGCCGGGCTTCTGCTCGTCCTGTTGGTCGGCTGATATACGGCGTACTGGTACAGTGTCGCCGCGCAGGTGCGGTCGGGCATCCAGGATTGGTCAGCCGGCCGAACCGCCGAGGGCTGGACCGTCGAGCTTGGATCGCCCGATGTTTCCGGATTCCCGTTCCGCATCGATGTTCGTCTGAAGACCCCGCGATTGACGGGTCCGGAAAGGAAATGGGTCTGGGCACTGCCAAATATCCGCGCGTCTGCTCGACCCTGGCAATTGCAACAGATTAATATCTCGGCGTCCGGTTTGCATGACATCGAAACGGGCGGTCAGCGGACCGATATTCAGCTCGCCCGGGCTGATGGCGATCTGACCCTCAGATCCGGGCGGTTTGCCTCCGCCGTCGCCCGCCTGGAAGGCGTGAGAATTCGGCGGGGCGGTCTTCCTCCCCTTCAGGCGGATCGCCTGACCGGGCGACTGGCCCTGCCGCCGTCGCCCGCCGGAGAGAAGGGGAATTCAGGAATTTCGATTGTTATAGACGCCCGGGAGATAACCCTGCCCAAGGTCTGGCGCCCGGCCCTCGGCACCCGCGTATCGAGGTTTTCGCTGGACGCCAGGTTTCGGGGAAAGATCGTTCCGGGGACCACCTTGCCGGATACTCTATCCCAATGGCGGGATAGCGGCGGTACGGTGGAAATCTCCGCGTTTACCCTGGACTGGCAGACCCTGTCTCTGACGGGGGACGGAACATTGGCGCTCGATCAGAATCTTCAGCCCCTGGGCGCGATGACCGCCGAAATTGCGGGAATTGAAAAAACCACTGATGCCCTAATTGCTGCGGGCGCGATTAATGCGAGGACTGCTTTTGCAGCCAAGGTCGCTAACCGCGCGTTATCCTGGGGTAAGGGGTCCGTGCGCCTGCCTCTGAGCATTCAGGACCGGCAACTATATCTTGGTCCGGTGCCTCTTTTTCGGCTTGCGCCCATCGATTGGGTCGGGGTCGTAAAAACGTAAGAGGGTGCTGGACGTTGCATGATCAGTCTTCCTCAGGGGCAGGCGGTATGTGTTGGCCGGCCTCGACGACGCCGCGGCGGATTTCCCGGGTGCGCCGGAATAATTCTTCTAGGGTATTCCCGTCGCCCACACGTATCGCTCGCTGCAGACCGGCAAGGTCTTCGGACAGACGCCCCAGCATTTCCAGAACGGCATCCCGGTTTTCGATGAATATATCCCGCCACATCACCGGATCGGATGCGGCGATACGGGTGAAATCCCGGAAACCCGACGCAGAATACTTGATCACCTCGGATTTGATGTGATCTTCCAGATCCGTGGCCGTGCCGACAATGGTATAGGCGATCAGGTGGGGCAGGTGTGACGTGATCGCCAGAACCTGATCGTGATGGGCCGGTTCCAGGTAATCGATCTGGCTGCCCGCCCGGGACCAGAGTTCCGACACTTTGTCGATGGCCGCCTGGTCGGTGCCGGGTGGCGGCGTAATAAGGAACCATCGGTCTTCGAACAGGGTATCGAACCCGGCTTCCGGGCCGGAATTTTCGGTCCCGGCAATGGGGTGCCCCGGCACGAAATGCACCCCGTCGGGCAGATGGGGCATCACTGCGGCAACCGCCGATTCCTTTACCGAGCCGACATCGGTCACGATCGCGCCGGGTTTCAGCGCATGCGCAATGGTTTCCGCAATCACACCGTATGTCGATACCGGCGTGCAGATCATCACCAGGTCGGCATCGCGGGCGGCCTCCGCAGCGTCCTTAGTAACCTTGTCGGCAAGTTTCAGCCGTTGCACGGCATTTAGCGTCGCGTCTGAGCGCGCGCAGGCGACGATAGACCCGGCCAGTCCGTCGCGGCGCATCACCCGCGCGATGGACGAACCGATCAGGCCGATCCCGATCAGGGTTACTCTGTCGAACAGGGGCTGGGTCATGTGCCTACCATGAATTCCGACAGGGCATCGGCAGTCAGCCGCATTTCGTCTTCCAGCCCGACGGTTATGCGTATGCCGTCCGAGATACCGGCGCTGGCGGTGCCGCGCGGAATGATCCCCCGGGCAGTCAGAGACGCCATTGCGGCATCGGCGGTATGCGGCCCCTCCGTCGGGAAACGCACAAGTACGAAGTTTCCGGCGCTGGGAACAACCTCCAGCCCGATTTCCTCCAGCCGTTCCGACAGCCACGGCAGCCACGCTGTATTGTGGTCGCGCGACCGGGTCAGGAATTCGATGTCGTTGGCCGCGGCGATGCCGGCCGCTTGCGCCGCACTTGTTACATTGAACGGCGGGCGGATGCGGTTCAGGACGTCGGCAATAACAGCCGGACAGTACGCCCACCCCAGCCGCACGCCGCCAAGCGCGTATATCTTCGAAAACGTGCGGGTCATCACGACGTTTTCGCCTGCATCGACAAGTTCGATGCCGGGGGAATAATCGTTGCGGGTAACGTACTCGGCGTAGGCCGCATCGATCACCAGCAGGATATCTTCGCGCAGGCCGCGGCGCAGACGTTTCATTTCATGCTGCGTGACCATGGTTCCTGTCGGGTTGTTCGGATTCGCGACGTACACAATGCGGGTCTTGTCGGTTACCTTGTCCAGCAGCCCATCTACCGAAAGGGTGAAATCGGTTTCCGGCGCCTTGACCGGTACGGCACCCACGGCGAGTGCGAATAAAGGATACATGATGAACGCATGCTCGCCGAAAAGTACCTCGTCGCCCGGGCCCGCATAAGCCTTGGCCAGTAGGCCTAGTACTTCGTCAGAGCCGGCGCCGCATACGATTCGATCGGAATCCAGCCCGTGCCGGGCGCCGATTGCGGCGCGCAGTTCCACCGAAGCCCCGTCAGGGTATCTGTGCAGATCGCCCGAAATTTCTTTATAGGCTTCTACTGCCATGGGGCTGGGACCCAGCGCACCTTCATTGGATGACAGTTTAATAATCGGGTCGACGCCTTCGATCTTGGACGCGCCCGGGACATAGGGCGCCATATCCATAATGCCAGGGCGCGTTGTCAGAACAGCCATCAAACGCCCCCGCGGTTGGAAATGTCGGCGGCATCGAACGGGGTGGCGTATACACCCAGGAAGACGGCTGCCTCGGCAATGCCGTCATCCGGATCAATCAGACGTGCGATACGCGCATCCTCGGGACCGGCAAAACCGGAAAGTTCGGCCAGAAAAACGGATACGTCGTCCTGCCGCGCGGGGCGGCTGATCAGGCGCCCCGGTTTGATGCCCGCCGCGGCGATCGCATCGTTCAGGCGCGCCCTGCTAACCTGAGGGCTGGTGCGCAGCGCAAACAGGCTGTTGTCGGATCCGCTTTCTTCGGGTGCGATGGCCGCAATGCAATAGGCGCCTTCGCCGTTGCCCGGCGCGGACGGCGCGAAGGGCAGACGTGCACACACCGAAACCTTGTTGTCCGACATGCCGGCAAGGACCGTCCACCACGGCGCCTCTTCGCTATCTTCTGGCAGCGGTAGAACGCCGACGCTGGCTGAACCGTCCTGAACCGCGGTCACTACTGCACGCGGGGTTCCGTAATACGCCATCGGGGCTTCGCCGCCGAAATGAGCGCGGGCCAGATCGCGGCAATTGCGGTCGTTTTCCGGCGCATGGACGGCAATGGCGAATTCGCCTTGCAACCGCACCATGGCGGATATGATTTCCCGCCAGATTGCGACCAGGGTGGCGCGGGGAAACGGGCCGCTGTGGCGTTCGATCAGGCGGCGGAGAATCTGGGCCTCGCGCGCCGGACGCCAGACAGGGGCATCGCCCTTGGATATGGCAACGCTTTCAGCAATCGCCGCGCGCTCCATGATTAGGTCGTGCAGCGTATTATCGATCCTGTTTAATTCTTCCCGCAACGCGGCAAGCGATGTTTTGCCCTTAACCATAAGCCGAACCGGATTCGAACCAGACGTGAAAAAATTCCGGCGACAGGCTGACACCCGGATAGATGTCACTTGCCGCCGCCGAAGGGCGCCATATGTAGTCTCGGGACCGCACAAATGCAAAGAAAACATTGACATAGCAGGGGGGCAATCCTAGCTATTCAGCCCCTTGGCAGACCCGCAGGACAGATCGACCCGATAATGGCGACGCGTGATATATCCCCCTCTTCCGCCCTAGGTTCGGCGGACACGCCCGGTTTTCACGTCGAACTGGCGGCGGACCGCCCGATGGCGCTGGATTCGGGCGAAAGCATCGGCCCGTTTACGACCGCCTATACAACCTGCGGCACGCTAAATTCGGACAAGTCGAACGCAATTCTGGTGTGCCATGCTCTGACCGGCGACCAGTACGTTCTGGAACAGCATCCCGTTACCGGAAAACCTGGCTGGTGGGAACTGATGGTCGGCCCCGGAAAATCGCTGGATACAGATCGGTATTTCATCATCTGCGTCAACGTATTGGGCGGTTGCATGGGGTCAACCGGTCCCCGGGATATCAACCCTGAAACCGGCCGGCCGTGGGGACTAGATTTCCCTGTTATCACCATTGGTGACATGGTCCGTGCGCAGGCGCTGCTGCTGGATCATCTCGGCATCGAGAAGCTGTTCTGCGTCATCGGCGGCTCGATGGGCGCGATGCAGGTGCTGGAATGGGCAGCGCGCTATCCCGACCGGGTGTTTTCGGCGATCCCCATTGCCGGCGCAGCGCGCCACTCAGCCCAGAATATTGCCTTCCACGAAGTTGGCCGCCAGGCGATCATGGCCGATCCCGACTGGCGGCGCGGAAACTATTTGCAGGAGCAGACCAACCCGAAGTCGGGGCTGTCGGTGGCGCGCATGGCCGCGCACATCACCTATCTCTCGGAAACCGCCCTGCACCGGAAATTTGGACGGCGGCTGCAGGGGCGGGAAGAAATCAGCTTTGGGTTTGATGCCGATTTCCAGGTGGAGAGCTACCTGCGGCACCAGGGCAGCACATTCGTCGAACGGTTCGACGCGAATTCGTATCTCTATATCACCCGCGCCATGGATTATTTCGATCTGGCGGCGGAACACGACGGTGTGCTGGCCGGCGCGTTTGAAAACACGTCCGTCCGGTTCTGTGTCATTTCGTTCAACAGTGACTGGCTGTTCCCGACCGATGAAAGCCGCGAGGTGGTGCGGGCCCTGAACGCGGTGGCTGCCAATGTCAGCTTCGTCGAGATCGACACCGACAAGGGTCACGATGCGTTTCTACTGGACGAGCGGGAATTTCACCGCACGGTTTCCGGTTTTCTGGAAGGCGCCGCAGATCATCGGGGTCTGGCGCGAAAATGAGCTCCGACGGCACTTCCGTGAGCGCTTTGCCGCGCCGCGATCTGGAACTGATCGCGGAAATGGTCACAGACGGCAGCCGTGTGCTGGATATCGGTTGCGGCGATGGCGCCCTGCTCGACCATCTGGGCCGGCACAAGGGTGTCGATGGCCGAGGTATCGAACTCAGCCAGGCCGGCGTGAATGCGTGCGTTGCGCACGGCCTTTCAGTCATTCAGGGTGATGCCGACACCGATCTTGAACACTATCCGGACGATGCGTTCGATTTTGTTGTGCTGACCCGGACGCTTCAGGCGACCCGCAATCCGCGGGAGGTGGTCTCTCACCTGGTTCGTATCGGCAAGCACGCCATCGTGTCCTTTGAAAATTACGGCCACTGGCGGGTGCGTCTGCAACTGCTTCTTAACGGGCGTATTCCGGTGATGGGGGCCGATGAAGGCTTTGGCTGGCACGATGCGCCGAATATTCATCCCTGCACAATCCGCGATTTCTCGGCGATGTGCGAAGAATTGGGCCTCAGCGTCAAACGGGCGCTTTCGCTATCGCGCGCCGGTGCAACGCGGAAACTGCGATCCGCCGGCGCGTCCGCGAATATCCGCGGAGAAGAAGCCATCTTTTTGCTGACTCGGGATTAATCCCGGTTCCGCATCGATCCCCGTTCGGTGCCGCCGACAACTTGGGCGTAACGCCGGGCGCGGGCAGGTTCGGCCGCCGCGGTGGAGCCCGCGTAAATCTGTTTCTGCGCTTCGACGAAGAGCAGGCCGCCCACCGTCTGGAACCAGCGATAGCCGATCTTTTCGATGGCCCGGGCCGATGTCAGCGCCATGCGTGACCGCGTCGGCGGCACGAACAGCCCGGCGGAGGACTGTTCCGGCTGGAAAAAATTATCCCGCAGCAGGCGCGATACCTGTGCCGTTGTATAGGGATGGCCGTGGCCGAACGGCGTGTGATCCATACGGGCCCAGATGCCGCGCCGGTTGGGTACGACGATCATCACCCGGCCGCCCGCGGTCATCACCCGCCACACTTCGCGCAGCATCTTGCGTAGCTGCTCTGAGCATTCCAGTGAATGGACCAACAGGATGCGGTCCATCGAAACGTCGGGCAGGGGGAGATCGTCCTCCTGGGTAAGCGCGACGATGTTGCGGTGGGCCGGATCGGACGGCCAGCGGAGCACCCCCTGCTGCGCCGGCATCAGCGCGACAACGCGCTCGGCTTCATCCATGAACGGGCGCAAATAAGGGATGGCGTAGCCGATGCCCGCGACGCTCAACCCTTTAACGTCCGGCCACACCGAGCGGATATAGCGGCGGACGATCCGCTGGGCGGTGTGGCCCATCGGCGTGCCGTAAAAATCACGCAGGTCGATCACGTCGTTATACATGGCGGATAATATGCGTCGGTCCCGCCGTCAGGGGAAGAATTTCCCGCTGGACGGTTGGCGCGGCTTCCTTGCATTTGATAGGTTCCCCTCGAACATCACCCCACAGACCGCCGGGAGGCGCCACGCCATGTCCACCCTTGAAATCCACCAGATTCCCACCCGTTCCGACAATTACGTCTACCTGTTGAGAGAAACTTCTTCCGGGAACGCCGCGGTTGTCGATCCGTCGGATGCCGAGCCGGTTCTCGAAACCCTCGACATGTTCGGCTGGAACCTGACCCACGTTCTTGCGACCCATCATCATGACGATCATGTCGGGGGCGTCCCCGAGATCAATGAGGCGACTGGGTGCACGGTGGTGGGACCCAAGGCCGATCGCGACCGTATCCCGATGATCGATGTCGAGGTCGCCGACGGCGATACCTACAGATTGTATGAAGCCGAGGCCAAGGTGTGGGACGTGCCGGGCCACACATCAGGCCATATCGCCTACTGGTTTGCGGAAAGCCAGGCGCTTTTCTGCGGAGATACGCTGTTTGCGCTGGGGTGCGGCCGGGTGTTCGAAGGCACGTTCGAGCAGATGTACGACTCCATTTCCAAGTTCAAGGAAGTGCCCGACGAAACCTGGGTCTACTGCGCCCACGAATACACCATGGGCAATGCCGAGTTCGCGTTGCACGTGGATCCGGACAACACTGAACTGCAGGCTTACGCCATGCAGATCCAACATAGACGCGAAGCGGGGGTATCGACGGTGCCGTCGCTAATGGGGCTCGAACGCAGGACCAACCCGTTCCTGCGGGCGGACGATCCGGCGCTGGCGTCTGTGCTGGGCATGGACGGCAAAAGCCCGGTCGACGTGTTCGCCGAAATCCGTACCCGCAAAGACAATTTCTAGGAGCTAAGAAAATGAAACTGCGCTGGTCGCCGACATCGCCCTTTGTCCGCAAGGTGGTGGTGCTGATGAAGGAAAAGGGGATCGAGGATCTCGTCGAGAAGGAAAAATCCAACCCGCTGAGCGCGGACGACCGCGCCGAGACACCGAGCCCGCTAGGCCAGATTCCCTGCCTGATTACCGATGACGGCCAGTCGATCTATGATTCACCAGTCATCATGGAATATTTGGACAGCACATGCGACGGACCCGAAATGGTCCCCGCGTCAGGCACCGCGCGGTGGACGGTGCTGACCCGCCAGGCGCTGGCGGATGGTATGATCGCCAGCATGGTGGTCTGCTTTGTCGAAAGCCTGAAGAAACCGGAGCGGCAATCCAAGGGCATCCTCGCTCACAATAAGGCGATCGTGTTCAGCGGCATTGCGGCGCTGGAAATCGAAGTGGGCGGGTTCGCAGGCGATATCGATGCCGGCACCATTACTGTGGCGGTGGCACTGGCATTTGCAGATCAGACTTTCCCGGACGACGACTGGCGCGTCGACAATCCCTCTCTGGCGGCTTGGTTCGACGAGTTTAATCGGCGCTCGTCAATGACAGAATCCGTCCTGATGGACGCGCGGGAATTCAAATAAGGTCCGGTGTAGTCACTTTGTCGGCTTTTCCGGCGGGATCAGACCCTCCAGACAGGCCTTGATCTGCATGCCCAGATACTTCGAATAGATCCGGCACTGGGCGAAGCTGCCGGCGATGAACCAAAGGCCCGGCTGGCCAGTGCGCATCCACATATTGCGTAGTTCCTGTTCGTCTTCGCTCCACCCCCAGATCGGGCCGACGCGCTCGGCGACTTCCCCGCCCATAAGTTCCTCGACCATCGCCTCCGGCCCCTTGTAGCCAGTTGAAAGGACGACGGTATCGGCGGGATGATGGCTACCGTCTTTCATGCGGACGCCGTCTGTGACAAAGGTATCGATGTCGTCGAATTGGATCACGCCAACCTTGCCGTCGATGATCAGTTCGGAACAGCCAACGTTGAAATAATAGCCGCCACCCCGGTTCATGAATTTGAACTGCCAGCCATAAACGTCGTCATGATCGATCTTGAGCCCGGCCGCTTCCAGTTTTTTGATCAGGTTCGCGTCCAGCCGCGCCGCTTCTTCCGCCATCCATTTATGGGCGGCTTTCAGGGGTTCATACGGCAGCGACGAGGCAATCAGGTCCTTGGTGTCCAGCGAAATCCCTTCGGCATATAGCGTGTACGGAAGCTGCGCAGCCGGTTCCACGTTCAAGACCAGGGTCGGGCTCCGCTGGATCAGGGTGGGATGGGCGCCGTTCGACTGCAGGTCCTGGGCGATGTCGTGGCCGCTGGTGCCTGTGCCGATGATCAGAACGTTGGATCCGGCGCAGTCCCGCGATCCCTTATATTTCCCGGAATGAATGACCTCGCCCTTGAATTTATCCAGGGTCGGGATTGTCGGCAGGTTCGGGATGCCCGAAACACTGGTCGCCATGACGATGTGTTTGGGCCTTAGCTGACTGATGGTGCCGTCTTCGCCGGCCAGTTCCACGCTCCAGCAGCCGTCTTTTTCGTCGTAGGCGCCGCCGCGGAAGGTTGTTCCCGTCCAGTAATTCAATTCCATTAGCTCGACATAGGCTTCGAACCAGCCGGCCAGTTTGTCCTTCGGGATGTATGTGGGCCAGTTCGGCGGGAACGGGAGGTAGGGGAAATGGTTTACGTGGACCTGATTGTGTAGCACCAGCGCGTGGTACCGTTTGCGCCAGTTGTCGCCCACGCGGCCATGGGTATCCACGACCAGGGTATCGACGCCAAGCTGTGTCAGCCTGGCCGCCGTGGACACGCCGGCCTGACCGCCGCCGACAATAAGCACTTCGGGGTCCCGGTCTTCGTAGGCAACAGCCGACTCCCGGCGATCCTGCCAGTTGGGGCCGGCGAAATCGCGGGAATAAACCTCCCCCGTTGGCCGCGACGTGCCCACCGTTTCTTCATGCCCGGCGATCGACATCAGGGCGGTGAGGATGGTCCAGGCTTTCAGTTTTCCGCCATCGTTTTCGTCGGGCAGCAATCGAAACACGCCCTGTGCCGGGCCGGATGTCGTCTCGAAGGCGTAGATCGCCTCGACCACGTCTTCCCTGCCACCGCGGATAACAAAACGGACCGGCGCGTCGCTTTCGTCGAGACGAAAATTGTCCGCCCTGGTTTCTTCCGCATGACGGCAAAGTGCCTCGGCGATATCCGCAGGCCCGCTGACCGTGGTCACATGCCAGGTAAAGGCAAGAAGGTCGCGCCAGTGACTGTCCGGCAGGAACAGACCGGACAGCGCTTGACGGTCGGCCTTTGTCAGCGCGGTGTCGAACCCGTTCAGCCAGTCTTCGGCGGCCGCATAAAGGCTCTCTCCGATGGTATCCATGGAATATTGTCTCTCTCCCTAGGCCCAGATTACCAAATCCGCGGCTGCGCGTAATACATCAGTCGACTGGTGCTTTTGTAATCATGTCGCCCGCGGCCAGAATTGCCCCTCCGAAGATCAGCAGGGCGGCGACTGACACCGCCACTGTCAATCGCCCTGATCCGAAGCCGATCAGCAGCGGCCACATATAGTTGATCAGGTTGGCTTCCAAAGGTGGTGCGGTCTTCAGCGCAGTGAAAACAAGCGCGTGGTATCCGAACAGACCGCCGACGCAGATTGTCCAGGTTTTTGGCGATTGGCGAAAAGGGGCGACGACAGACTCACCTGGCGCAATCCATTTGGCGAGGGCAAGAAGGAAGGGGACGGCGAAGGCGATGGCCACCATCTGGAAAGGCGGCACATCGCCGGTGAGGGTCGTCAGCAGGGTAAGTGACCCCCAAAGCAAGACGGCGCCTGCCCCCACCAGGGTTGCGCGACGCCGTTCCTGGAGATTCCCGGCCTCGACTTTCATGCGGTCATGATAACGGGAAAACCGGTCAGTACATATGCTGGCCGCCGTTGATCGACAGGGTCGACCCGGTGACGAAGTCGGCTTCGTCCGCAACCAGGAACAGCACGCCGCGAGCGATATCCTCGCCCCTGCCCAGACGGCCCATGGGAATCCGCTGGATGATTTTTTCCAGAATATCTTCCGGCACGGCGCGAACCATGTCGGTATCCACATAGCCGGGCGCGATGGCGTTGACCGTGATGCCTTGGGCCGCACCTTCCTGTGCCAGTGCCTTGGTAAAGCCGTGAATCCCGGATTTTGCCGCGGCATAGTTCACCTGGCCGTACTGGCCCGCCTGGCCGTTGATTGACCCGATATTGACGATGCGGCCGAAATTTCGCATGCGCATGCCTTCGATCACGCTGCGGGACATGTTGAAGCACGAGCCGAGATTAGTATCTATGACCGCCTGCCAGTCGTCCTGGTCCATCCGGTGCATCGTACCGTCGCGAGTGATGCCCGCGTTGTTGACCAGAATTTCGACCGGTCCGAGCTGCTCTTCGATTTCCGCGATACCGTTTTTGCAGGCGTCAAAATCCGATACGTCGATATTGAAAACCGGGATGCCGGTATCGGCGTTGAATCTTCGGGCGGCTTTGTCATTACCGCCGTAAACAGCGGCGACCGTGTATCCTTTTTCCGCGAGCTGTTCGGAAACCATACCTCCGATTCCGCGGGTGCCTCCTGTGACGACTGCAACTCTCGGCATTGATTTTCTCCCGTCAGAATCCGTTCACGAAAAGGCCTCTTGCGCCGCTGCGTCAATCGTGGATTAAATTTCGAGGAACGACCGTTCTTGGCCGTCCGTTCCATCAGCGCGTCAGTCGCGTTCAACGCACATTGCGATGCCCATGCCGCCGCCGATGCAAAGCGTAGCCAGGCCTTTTTTCGCATCCTGTTTCTGCATCTCGTAGAGAAGCGTGGTCAGAACACGGGCGCCGGATGCGCCGATCGGGTGACCGATCGCGATCGCGCCGCCGTTTACGTTCACCTTATCCGTGTCCCAGCCCAAGTCTTTGTTCACGGCGCAGGCTTGTGCGGCGAATGCCTCGTTTGCCTCCACAAGATCCAGGTCGTCTGCGGACCAGCCGGCTTTTTCCAGCGCCTTGCGGCTTGCAGGGATGGGGCCGGAACCCATGATGGCTGGATCGACACCCACCTGGGCCCAGGAAACGATACGGGCCATCGGCGTGATGCCGCGTTTTTCGGCTTCCTCTTTTGTCATCATGACAAGCGCCGCGGCACCATCATTGATGCCCGACGCATTGCCGGCCGTTACCGTGCCTTCCTTGTCGAAGGCCGGACGCAGCTTGGTCAGATTGTCGATGGTAGTGCCGTGTTTGGGATATTCGTCTTCCTCGACCGTCACGTCGCCCTTGCGGGTGCTGTAGGTGACCGGCGCGATTTCATCCTTGAATTTGCCAGCCTTCTGAGCGGCTTCTGCCTTTTGCTGGGAATTGACGGCAAATTCGTCCTGCTGTTCGCGGGTGATCTGCCATTTCTCCGCTACGTTCTCGGCGGTGTTGCCCATGTGATAACCGTTAAATGCATCCCACAGACCGTCCTTGATCATGGTATCCACGAATTCGGTGTTGCCCATCTTTGTGCCGTTGCGCAGATTGGCGGCGTGGGGTGCTGCGCTCATGGATTCCTGACCGCCGGCGACAACGATGCCGGAATCCCCGTTCAGGATTGCCTGAAGACCCATCGCGACCGACTTGAGGCCGGAACCGCACAACTGGTTCACGCCATAGGCGGGAACTTCGACCGGCAGCCCCGCGCGGATGGCGGCCTGACGGGCCGGGTTCTGGCCCTGCGCGGCTGTCAGAATTTGTCCCATGATGACTTCGGAAACGTCTTCCGCGGCGATGCCGGCCCTTTCGAGGGCCGCTTCGATCGCAACTTTGCCCAAATCGGACGCGGTGAGGGAACTAAGGGCCCCGTTAAAGGACCCTACCGGGGTGCGTGCGGCGCTGGCTATTACGACATCGGTCATCGGAAACTCCCTCCTTGGTGTTATGACAGCAATATAGACCTATTGAGCTGAGTATTCAACAAATATTGTGCAATGCACAATAGAAATTACCTAGTTCACTGAATTAAAAACATATTTAAATTACTGCGATGCGGCATCATACTGTTTTGAGCCATTCGCAAACAGGCTCCCACAGCTTTTTTTTAGCACTCCCGCCAACCATCATCCCGATATGCCCGGCATCCGGCGAAATCCATTCCCCGTCCGGGATGGTTTCGATCAGGGCACGGGCAGAGGCAGGAGAAACAATTCTGTCCTTTCCGGGGATGGCCGCCAGTACCGGGCATCGAATTGCGGAGGCGTCGATTTCCGATCCCGCCACCGTCCAAACCCCACGCGCCGGTTCATTATCGAGATACCACCCAAACAGGCAGCCGCGGGCGACGGCGGCCGTTAGCGGGGTGCCGTCGTTCAGCCAGTCCTCCAGCGCAACGAAAGCTCGCGCTTTGGCACTATCCGGTTTCAGTCGGGAAAAGGCGCGGAACTTACGCCACCCAAGCAGCGGGTCGAGGGAAAAGAACATGGATTGCAGGGCATCGACCGGCAACAAACCGAAACTGGAAATCATTGCTTCAAGGCCCGGGCGGGCCGCGGCGATGCCGGGATGAGGGCCGTTGTGGTCGCAATGGAAATCCCACGGCGTGGCCAGCAATACCAGGGAGGAAATCTGTTCCGGATGCAGCACCGTTAACGCCGCGGCAAGGGTGCCGCCCATGCAGTAACCGATAACGGGAACTGGATTGCCATTGTTGACATCGGTCGCTTCTCGCAGCGCCTTCGACAATATTTCGGCAATATACCAGTCCAGCGTGCGCTCGCCCCTGTCCGCGCCGGTGTCGCCCCAGTCAATCAGAAGCGGCCGCAATCCTCGAGAGGCAAGGAACCTGAGAAAACTTCCGTTCTCCATCAGGTCCATAATGTAGGAACGGTTCACTAGGGACGGGACAACCAGCACCGGGCGCTGCGGGGGAGGTGCTTGCGCTGAGGCGCCATAGTCCAAAAGTTCGATACCGTCCATTTCCCATAGCGGCGGCGGCGGTATCAGCGTTCGGCGATAGGGATGGGCGCGATAGGCTTCCAGTCCTGACAGGAACTGCGCGTGACTTTCAGTTAATTCTGCAAGAAGGGCGAGGCCGAAAGTTAGAGGGTCAATCTTTGCGAGTTCGTTTTCCAGTTCCCTTCCGGCTTCCGCCAGATCTTTGCTCCAGGGAATCCAGCCGTTTCTCAAGTGTATCCATGCGGCGGACGAGTTCGCTGAGATCGCCGCCGCTGCCGTCAGATGTAGAGGAAGCGGCCTGGGTCCTTCGCGGGTCGTCGTCATCGGTATTCCCTGATTGATCCGGACCGAACCCCTGCAGCATCGCCATTATGTTCGATAGCTCTTCGGCACCGGCCGTCAGCGTTGTATCGTTTGCCGTCTGGGAGAGATGTTGTTGCCATAATTCGAGATACCGACGGGCAAGTTCGCGGGGATCGGGTGTTTCGACCATGTCTGACTATAGGCGAGCGCTTCCGGACACGCCAGATCACCGGTTTTCTGGCGCTGCATCAAATTATTGATGCAGCGCAACAAAAGTGCGAGACTCTACAAATAGTTAGCTGAACGGTTTTGGGAGAATCGCGTCATGGCCCGGAAGAAAGCTTCGCCGGACAATGCGGCTGGGGACACGATAACGATCAAGAAATACGCCAACCGCCGTCTCTACAATACGGCGGAAAGCACCTATGTGACACTGGATGATCTTGCGCGCATGGTACAGGAGGGCATCGAGTTCACGGTTCACGATGCCAAAACTGGCGAAGATATCACCCGCACCGTACTGACGCAGATCATCGTCGAACAGGAAGCCAAGGGAAACAATCTGCTGCCCACCGGTTTTCTGCGCCAGTTGATCAGTTTCTACGGGGACAACCTGCAGGGCCTGGTGCCGCAATATCTGGATATGACCATGCAGTCTTTCGCGCGCAATCAAGAGCAGATGCGCAGTTATCTGGAAAATGCCTTTGGTGGTATTTATCCGTTTTCATCGTTCGAAGAAGTTGGCCGTAAGAACATGGCCATGTTCGAACAGGCGATGTCCATGATGACGCCGTTCAACGCCAATGGTTCCGGCGCGTCAGATGAAAGTCCTGTTGCCCCCGATGCCAGAAAAAAGGGGGAAGAAGGCGACGAGGCACTCGATACGCTGAAGGCGCAGCTTGATGCAATGCAAAAACAGCTAGATTCACTGTCGTCGGGAAAAGGCGACTAGTCTACTCTGCGGCTGACATGGGTATGGCTTTGTCCGCCGTCTCGATCTTCGGGTCCCCGCGTCGTCCGTCAGCCGACAGGCACCCTTTTCTGCGCAATAAACTTCGTTGGCCGTTTGACTCCCGAATAAAAAAATTGGATCACCTATACATCTGATTGACCGCGTCGGTTTGAGGGCGAGCGCAATCTGAAACTGGTTTCCGATTTGCGCAGAATTTTCCTGGTTTCCGGTCCGGCGGTTAATTTTGAACGAGGGGTTCATTCATGACCGATCGCATCGAAATCGGCGACCTTCAGGTGGCGAAGGTACTTTATGATTTT
>MDTA01066477.1_pt1 | contig 15165 bp, 13 predicted proteins | sample 811151 | NCBI WGS metagenome assembly MDTA01 (sample SAMN05326648, study PRJNA326480) | marine metagenome | isolation source: seawater | place: Indian Ocean: South | collected 2010 | reverse complement strand
TGTTGTAGAGGATGAATATCTACAACTCAAAAAGCTTTCTAAGCCAGGATTATCTATAGGCTTCTTAATACGAGAAGCTATTCGTGATTTTCTTATTACGGATAAAAATTCTCAAAAATAATCATCCTCAGTTAAATTTTAACTCCAAAAAAAATAGCATTAATCCGTGGAGGGATTAATGCATATAGGAGTCCTGAGGTTTTACCAACCAAATCAAACCCTTATTTAAATTTTATTATGAATAAAAATCAAAACAAAATAGTTTGTCCAGAATGTAACAGTACATTCTGTCTTGATGATTCACACTATGCACAGATTTCTCAACAAGTGCGAACAAAGGAATTTAATGATGAACTTGAAAAAAAAGTCAAGAATGAAGTTTTACAATGCAAAAAGATTCTCGAGCATGAATTGAGTTCAAAATTTAAAGAACAAATTAATGAAAAAAATAATTATGTAACTCGACTAAAAAATGACATGCTTTTAAAGGAAGAACAGTTCAAGAATAAAAATAAAGAGTTGAGTGATTCTAAAGATAAGAAAATACTTTCTTTAGAGAGTCAAATTAATTTAAATGATGCAAATACAAAAATAAAGATAGAGGAGGCAGTTAAGGTAAAGGACAAAGAAATTAAATCAAAAGATGGAGAAATAATTAAACTTAAAAATCAGATTGAAACTCAGGTTCAAATAGTAACTTCTAATTTAGAAATTAAAAATAAGGAGGCTGAATCAGATTTAAAAGATAAATTTAATCAAATCATAAATGACCAAAAAAATGAAATTCATGATTTAAAAAATCAAGTAGCCTTCTTTAAGAATTACCAAATGTCATTAGGTTCAAAAGAGCTCGGAGAGAATTTAGAAAACTTTGTTTATTCTGAAATTCATGAAAATTTAATTGGGGTTTTACCTAATGCAAGTTTTGGGAAAGACAATGACTCCAGTACTGGTAGCAAAGGTGATTATATATTTAAAGAAATGGATGGAACTAGAGAAGTTTTATCAATAATGTTTGATATGAAAGATGAATTTCTAATAAAAAAAACTGATGATAATAAAAATCATAAGCACTATCGCAAATTAAATAAAGATAGATTGAAATCAGGATCCGAGTATTGTTTTTTAGTATCAACCGTAGAACCTAACAGTAAATTATTTAGTTCAGGAATAACACTTGTAAATGATTTTCCAAAGATGTTCGTAGTAAGGCCTGGAAACGTAATTTCAGCAATTATTACTCTAGGAAATTTAGCTCTAGAAAAATTACGATTAACAAAAGAGTTGGAAAATGCACTTGCAAAAAATGCTGACGGGAAAATCTTGGCAGATAAAATTAGAAATCCCCAATCAAAATCTCCTGAATACTTACAAAAAATTCATTCTGCAGTAGCTAAGCAACTCAATTTGATAGATCAAAATATCTCAGGTGCAAATTCAATTCTCAGGCGTTCAAAAGAACAAAGATCACTTTGTGTTGATGAAATTTTAGATAGTGCAAACTTATGGGGAGGTTTTATTCAAAATATATCATTGAGTGATAATGATATAGAAGAATATATTAATTCTCCAGAGTGGGAGGTGGCTTAAAAATAATGTCCTCAAAAAGAAAACATGATTCTAGAGATTTAGAAAAACTAATGCATTCCTTGAAATTTAAAATTACAAAGGTAACAAAAAGTAGAAATGAGTTTGTTGATTGTATGGCGAGGTTCTCCTCAGTTTTCGTGAGTAATTGTGAAGAGCTAACTGAAATAAGTAAGTTATTGATTGAAATAATTGAACAAATAGAATCTCAAAAAGGGACACTTAATAATCAACAAATTGATTTTCTTAAACGGTGTCTTGAAGAATAAATAAAATTTGGATCAGGTGCTTTGGTAGAACTAAATTACAGTTTTTAATCCTTTTACTCAGACTCAATAAATCAAATTCAAAGAAAGCCTATTACGAAGCTGTCTTTTTTATTTATTAACATTTTTAGTTAAGTAAAGTTTTCTAGATAGTAATTACAGGAAATAAATAGCGATTTTGTTTTCGATTTAATTTAATTTATCTAATATAAAAATAAATTACTTTCATATATGAAAATCATAAACACATATTATCTCTAAAAATTTTTTAATTTTGTTAATCATGTTTAAGTCAATTAATAGGGAAATATTTTAAAAAAAAGCAATAGAAAAATTTGGAGAAAAATTTAAATATGATTTAAAAGACTACAGAAGTTTAGGTTCACCAAAAATAAAAATATTTTGTTCAGAAGAAGATTATTTTCATCAAAGTCATGGATGGTTTGAAGTTACACCTGAATATCATCTCTAGGGAGAAGGAGGATGCAAAATTTGTCAATATTCAAAAGGGAAAAAGCATTTTGTGAGTAATAAGAGAGATTTTATTTATTTCGCACAAAAAGTACATGGAAAAAAATATGATTATTCCGATTTTGTTTATTTGAATAGTAAAACTAAAGGAATAATAAAATGCGAAATTTCAAACCATCCTGATTTTTTAATGCACCCTAATAATCATTTATCTAATGGAGCAGGTTGCAAAATATGCGGAAGAGAGAGAGCGGGTTATCTACAAAGTATTAGGTAATCATGGCGGTGAGAATTATTTAAAAAATTCTTAAGAGAAGCTCCTCTTATTCATTCAAATAAATTTGACTATTCAAAAGTCCAAAATCTGTTTAATTTAAAAACAAAAGACATAATCGAATTTATTTGTCCAAAGCATGGTACCCAACTTGTTCGAGCTGATATTCATTTAAAAGGGCATGATTGTTATTCTTGTGCGGTTGATAAAAATACTGATCTCAGGAGGAAGGATTAATCAACATTTATAAAAGAATGTAAGAAAAAATGGAAACAAAATGATGATTTTTATTCTTTAGTCGAATACAAAGGTAAAGCATATGACATAACGTTAAATTGCCCTATTCATGGTGCATTTACAACTAATGCAGGTTTGCATCTTCAAAGAGGATATGGATGTATATTGTGTTCGGGCAATAATAAAAAAACAAGAGAAGAGATTATTAATCTCTCGAAAAATAAACATCCAGGTTTATATGACTATTCTCAAGTTGAAAAAGAAATAAAAAATAATAAACAAAAAAATAACAATTATTTGTAGATTGCATGGACAATTCAAAACTTCTGCTGTAAGTCATTATAGTCAAGGTTATGGTTGTCCAAAATGTGGACTGCTTAAGTCTGGGGTAGATAATATAAAAGTTTTTAATAATGATTCCTTTAGAGCTAATAGTTATTGTGAACTTTATTTGGCTTGTGTAGAGAGTATCTAAAAATTGGAATTGCCGAAGATTCATATAAAAGAGATGTTAAATACGATCCTTATTATTTAATTGAGCCTTCCACTAGAGCTGAATGTCGCTGTTAGGAACAATATCTTCTTATAAAAACTCATTGGATGAAACCTTCAAATATTCCTCAAAATCTTTCAAATTGGCCAGGCAGAAATGAACTTAGGGAGCCGCATCTTGATCCTATTGAACTCGCTGAATATATGACGACAGTTATCAATGAATGTAAGAATATGGGTTGGCAGAACTTTGCCAAAAAATATGAACTTCCAGATTATGTATTTGGTTGGGATCCAGAAAGTGAGAACTATTTATGATTCCATCATTTAATCTTATTACAAAGCACTAGTCAAAATTATTCTCCTTATAGCAAAGTTTTAATTTTATCCATAAAGAAAATTAGGTGATTTAATTTTTTAAAAAATTACTACCAGAAGATTGGTCTCCAATCACCACTTAGCTGAAATGCTGTCCAAAAATATGGATGCCTCCAACTAGGTTCGCTATGATTTCTAAACTCTTTTGGTGATGCAGCCAGGGCATTAGCTCTGCCTTCTCCTTTCTTAAGCTTCTCATAGAAACTTTTCATAAAAGCTGCAGTTGCTATATCATCAACCTTCCATAGAGACAGTAAACTTGATCTTGCACCCGCAACAGCGATAGTACGTTTAAGACCATAGATGCCCTCTCCTGACTTGATATCTCCCTTCCCAGATTCACACCCAGAGATTACAACCATTTCAGTTTCTTGCCAATCTAACTTTGAGATTTCTAAAGCTGTTAAATAACCATCATCTTTAGGATTGGATTCTGGTTGATTGGCACCTGTTAAAACAATGCCACTTCTTAATAATGGATTTTCTCCTTTTTCCTGATCAGGTAAATAGTAAGCATGGCTGGCAATATGTAAGACCTTAGGTGATTCTTTTTCTTGTAATGCCACAGATGTGGCCTTGTCTTTTGTTAATAACTGAGCTTTGATTATTTTCGCAATAACTTTTCCTTCTTTTGCAGTCCCAGGAAAAGGATCCCAGTTAAATAAGACAAGATCACCAGAGCTTTAAAAGTTATAGTAATTATTGATAAAAATAAGTTTAGTTTGATAGAGAAAAATATTATTTTAAAAATTTAAAATTATTAATTAAAATTTTTTAGTAGTTCAAAATAGTATAATTTTATTAGTGAATATTAGGTTAATTGAGTACCTTAAAAAATTATGTCTGGAAGAAAAATAAATATAAATAGTTTAGATGGTAAAGGTATGGAAAAAGAAATTGATATTGAACAAATTTTTTTTATTCTAATTAGAAACAAAATAAGAATAGGATTATTTATCCTTGCAGGCATAGGAATTAGTGGTCTGTACCTTATTACTACAAAAAAAGTTTGGCAAGGAGAATTTCAAATAGTACTTGAGAACAAAACGCAAGAGAGATTTTCATCATCTATCAATCAAGATCTTGCAAAATTGGGAGTTTTGCCCCAAAAAGAGAATGAATTAAAAACAGAAGTCGAAATTCTCAAAAGTCCATCAGTTTTATTAGAGATTTTTGAGTTTGTGAGGTCAAAAAAGGCTTTTAAACCTAATTCAATAAAAGGATTAAAGTTCAAAGAATGGAGAAGAAATTCTTTACAGATAGAATTAGAAGAGGAAACATCAGTTTTGAATATTTCTTATAGAGACATAGAAAAAAAACTTATTATCCCTGTACTAAAAAAAATTTCAGATTCTTATCAAGAATACTCAGGTAAAAAACGAAAAAGAAATATTGAACTTGGGATTGAATATTTTAAAGATCAAATTGAAATTTATAAAAAAAGAAACCTTGAATCAATTATCGCAGCCCAAAATTTTGCAAATAAGCACGATTTGAGTATCAAAACAATTGAAAATAAAAAAGATAGCAGAACTTTAGTAAATGTTGAAGAAACTAGATTGGAAGCAGCAAATGAGATTAGATTAATTGATCAGCAATTGAAAGTTTTAAAAGACTTAGAAGATGTTAGAGATGATCAAGCTATTTACCTTGCTTCGACTATAGGACCTCTTAAGGAATTATCTTTGGATTTAAAATCTATTGAGGAGAATATAGCAAGATCGCTTCTAAACTATAAAGAATCGGATAAAAGAGTTCAAGGTTTACTTGAGGAAAGAGAATTCGTCATAGAAATTTTAAAAAAACAAGCAATAGGAGTTCTTAATGCAAAAAAAGCTAATGCTACTGCAAGATTGAAAGCAGCTGAACGTCCTCAAGGTGTAGTTCTGGATTACAAACTACTTTTAAATAATGCAGCCAGAGATAAAGCAACTCTTGATCAACTAGAAAATCAATATAGATCTGTTTTACTTGAAAAAGCTCGTTATCAAGATCCTTGGGAACTAATTAGCTCGCCTACAGTCTTACCATTTGCTGTATCACCAATTAAATCAAGAATTTTAGTGTTAGGTATGCTAGGTGGGGCATTTTTAGGAAGCGTTATATCCTTAATTTCCGAAAGAAGAAAGGATATTATTTATGAACTGACTGATATTAATACATCAAATGAATTTCCATTCCTCGCGGAACTATCAATTAGTCAAAATCAATTATGGGGAGAATCAATTGAATTAATCTTATCTGGACCACTTTTAGATTCAGAAGGAAGTGTTGCTTTTTTAATCATTGGAGAAATTGATACTGCAATTATTGAAAAATTTAAAAAATTATTAGAGAAAAAATTTAATGAACGCGAGTTCATAATTACAAAAGATATAAGGGATGCATTAAAATTACAGAATTTGATTATTGTTGTAGCTTTAGAAATTACAAGAAATAAAGAATTGTTAGATGCTAGAAAAAAACTTGAATTACAAAAAGTTACATCAACTGGAATTTTAGTTATCAAAAATTAGTACTTTTTAAAAAATTAAACTTATGACTTGATAGATGATAAATTTTTATTTAAAGAATTAGAGAATTGAACCTCAAAAAAAAAGTCTCTGAAATATTTAATATTGATTTCTTGTCAATAGCATTTAGTAATGCTGCGTCATCACTTTTAGCGATGGGCAGTCTTATTATATATTCGAGAGAATCAAGTACAAATCAGTTTAATTCTTATTTTATTTTAATTACTCTTATAAATATTTTAATAATGCCTATTTGGAATGCGATCATATCAAGAATAATTATTGAAGACAAAGAGATAAATCTTAAACTTCTAAGATTTATTAATAACGCGCAAATAACATTTGGTATTATCCTTCTTATTTTTATCGAGCTCGAACAAAGTAATCTTTTGTCTTTTATTCTTATAGTTCTTTTTAGTTCTGGGATATTTATCAATGGGATAGCAGAGGGTATTTTAAGAAAAAATAAGGAATTTAACCAGATAAGAAATTATAAATTATTTGGTGTTTTGATCAATATTTTTATCGTTTTATTTGGAGCCATATATAGAGATTATTTCTTACCAATACTATTGATTGGGAGATTTTTTGAATATTCTTGTTACAATTATCTATTTCTATATCACTTTAAAAGTTATTATTTCCTTGACCAAAAATATATAAATAAAAAAAATATTGTAAAAGACTCTACAAAAAAGATGGCAATATTGTCTATTCTCTTTTTCTTAATAGTTAATTCTGACAAATTTATAATTAATTATCACAATTTTGATCCTAAAGATACAGCAGTTTACTTTTCTACTTTTTTTTCAATTTTTATGCCATCGGGAAAATTTACTGAAATTTACTCAACTATCAAGATGAGGGATTTAAGTTTAAATTCAAAAAATAAATATATAATTACTAATTTTATATATTTCTCTATTTTTATCTTTCTAACTAGTTTTGCTGGATATCTAATAATTTTTCCTCTCTTTAAATTAGATACATTAAATTATGGCCTCGCTATTCAAATGATTTTAAGTTCTACTCTCTATCACTTACTTTGGATATTTATTTTTTGGTATTTATCACAATCTAAAGATTATAATTTCGTTATCAAAATAAACACTCTCGCGAATCTTTTTATACTGAGTATTCTTTTCTTTAATATGGTTACTTTGTTTAACTTTACTTTAATAATAGTAATTGCTGAGGTATTATTACTGGTAAATTTATTATATAAATTTAGATACTTTAAAGAAGTTTGATATATGATCTTGAATATTTTAATTCTTGGAAGCAGGGGCATCCCAGCAAGATACGGAGGATTTGAAACCTACGTAGACAAATTATCTACTGGGCTAGTTCAATCAGGACATTCCGTTACAGTTTTCAATCCACACCACCATAAAGTAAAAGGGCAAATATACAACGGAGTTCGCATTAAATATGTTTTTGATCCAGAAATATACTTCAAAAATAGAGTAATAAAGGCAGCCTGTACAATCATATTTGATTTTCTATGTTTTTTAAGAGCATTTATTAATAAACAGGATGTAATATTGCTATGCGGCTATGCAAGTGGACCATTGATGATACTCAATAAATTTAGTTCTAAGATATTTATTGTTAATCCTGATGGATTTGAGTGGAAGAGCTCAAGATGGGGGAAGTTAGCCAAGAAATGGCTTGAATTTTCTGAAAGAATGTCTTATCTGATAAGTGATGGAATAATTGCTGATTCTCTTGCTATTAAAGAATACTTTCAAAACAAATATCCTATAAAAAATATAATTTCAATCCCTTATGGTGCAGAACTATACGAATCCCTTGATCCTTTAAAAGAATGGTCAAAAGATGAGTATTATCTGGCTATCGCAAGAATGGTTCCAGAAACTTCTATACCAATGATTATAGATGGGTTTTTAAACTCTAATTCATTAAAAAAGCTTTTAATAGTAGGACCAATAAAAGATAAGAAATTTTTCGAAGAGGAAGTTCTTCCAAAAATAGATAATATTAAAGTATTATATTTAGGTTGTATATATGAATACATGGTAGTACCAAGATTAAGAAACAATTCGTTCTGTTTACTACATGGTCATGCAAGTGATGGAACTAATCCAAGTTTAATTGAGTCAATGGGCTGCAAATCTTGCGTGCTTGCAATTGATAGAAAATCAAATAGAATTCCTCTTACAAATCATTATGATGTTTATTTTAAAGATTCTGAAGAACTATCTAAAAAAATCAATTGGCTAGAAACAATATCTTATGAAAAGCGATTAGAAATTAAGGAATTCAATTATGAGCAAATAAAAAATAATTTTTCTTGGGATAAGGCTATTTCTAAACATATTAATTTTTTCAAACTTCTCAAATGAAAGAAATTCAAATAATTGGTCTAGGTTATGTTGGCTTACCTTTAGCGCTTTTATGTGATAAAAAAGGTCTCAAAGTTAAAGGATATGATATTGATAAAGATAAAATTAAATCTATATTGAATAAAATAGTAACTGTCGACGATGTGACAATCAGTAGTCATGTTAAGAATCATAATTTAACCGTAAATCATAATATTGAGCCAGCTGATGTCCATATAATTTGTGTACCTACTCCAATTGATAGAAACAAACACCCAGATATAAGTATTATTAAAAGTGTTACGAGAGAACTAGTTCATGTAATAAAAGATAATGATTTAATCATCATAGAGTCAACTATATATCCTGGACTATGTAACGAAGAAATAGTCCCCATTTTAAATAAATCAAATAAAACTTATCTACTTGCACATTGTCCTGAAAGAATAAATCCTGGTGATAAAAAGTTTGGTATTCAAAATATTAATCGGATAGTTGGAGGAATTAATAAAGATTCTGTAAAAGCTGCTTATGAAATATATTCTCAAATCATAGATGCTAAAGTAATGCAATTAAATTCTATAAAGTCAGCAGAAGCAACTAAAATTTTAGAAAATATATTTAGGGACGTAAATATAGCACTTGTAAATGAAATGGCTCAAGCTTTTTACAGAATGGATATAGATACAATTGAAGTTATTAAAGCTGCATCGACAAAACCCTTTTCCTTTCTTCCCCATTATCCTGGAGTTGGCGTAGGAGGCCATTGTATTGCTATAGATCCCTACTACATGATTGAAAAAGGAAAGGCTTCAGGATTTGACCATGAATTTCTAACCCTAGCTAGAAAGATTAATGAATATATGCCTATTTATTCAGTGAATCTTTTGCAAAATACATTAAACCTTCATGCAAGAACTTGCATTTCTGTAGAAAAAATTGGAATTTATGGCTTATCATATAAATCTAATATCGGAGATGATCGTGAATCTCCAAGCTATCAAGTAATTAAAAAATTAAAAGAAGAGAAGGGTGCAAATGTTTATAAATTTGACCCATATTTAATTATTAAATCTGATTACAAAACTGTTGAAGATTTCTTAAAAAATATAACTTGTCTAATGATTTGTACTTCACATTCTGAAATTTTAGAGGTTGATTGGAGAAAATATCCCAACCTTAAAGTTATAATAGATGGTAGAAACTGTATAAAGAGTGAATCAATGGAACAAACAAATATTATTTACAAAGGGATAGGAGTAAATTAATGGAAAATATACTTGTTACAGGAGGTATGGGCTTTATTGGTAAGGTACTAGTTAAAAAAATCCTTACAGAATCAAAAGCAAAAATCGTAATAGTCGATAATCTCTCATCTTCAAAAGCCGTAGAAGAAATAACATCTAATGAGAGAGTTAATTTCATAGAAGCTAGCTTTGAAGATTGGGAATGTCCAAAAAATATCCGTTTTGATAAGATTTATCATTTAACCAGCCCTGTTGGTCCACTTGGAGTACTGAAATATAAAGGTTTAATTGGAAGAATGATAATTGATCAACTTTATGTTGCAGCTGAAATGGCTATTGAGCACGGAGCTAAATTAATAGAAATATCGACATCTGAGGTATACGGCTGCCATCCAGATAATGAAGAGGAGGGCCAACGTGAAGACCTAGACAAAATTGTCCCTTCAAATTTAACGGTTAGATTAGAGTATGGAATAGCAAAATTATTATGCGAAATCATTCTTTCAAACCTCGCTAGAGATAATTCTCTGGAATATATATGTATTAGACCATTTAATATTGTAGGTCCATCTCAAAATGATGAATTAGGTTTTATTATTCCAAGATTCTTAAAACAAATTAGAGAAGGCAAAGATTTAACAGTATATGGTGATGGGACTCAAAAAAGAACATTTACTCACGTACAAGATTTTGTAGATGCAACTTATTTACTTATGGAAAGTAATATCTCAGGAGAAGTATTTAATATTGGCAATCCTAAAAATGTTTCAACTATCTTAAACTTAGCAAAATTAATCAAAGAAAAATCGAAAGCTGATGTAGATATTTCATTTGTTGATCCCACAAAACTATTTAATGATTTTGCTGAAGCTTGGAATAAAATTCCTAATATTGAAAAACTCACTAGGGCAACAGGTTTTACCCCAAAGATAACTTTAGAGGAAATTATTGATGAGGCTATTTCTATGAGCGATGAGTACTTATTGAATAAATAGGATTAAACAAAAAAATATCAAATGATTAATGAGATTTAGTTTTAAGTATTTATATTTATGTTTAATAATATCTATAGCATTAATTATTCTCCTATTCCTTGAAAATTTAATAGGAATAGGTTGGGATTTTCATCCTGATGCTAAACACTATTTGGAGAACGCAAATTACTTTGCATCTAAAGTTTATAAAAGTAAAAACTTTTTTCTTTTTATAAATACTGGATATTATTTGTTTGTAGATTTCTTAAAATCGAATCTTTTTGTCATAGCATTTTTTAATGTTCTTTTTTACTTAGTAACTAATTTACTCATCTTCTCAAAATATAAAAATTTTTGTATGAAGAATAATTATAAGATAAATTTACTTCTGTTTTTATTAATAGCACTTAATCCTTATAAGATGCATCTTTCAATTCATGTTTTGAAAGACACATTCATTATTTTTCTTATAGTATTAACTAGTTTTAAAATTAAATATTTTCTACCAATTTTATTTTTACCACTTACATCATTAAGAACAATTGCAGGAGGATATTTCACTGTCTTCATAGAGAAAAAATATTACAGGTTAATCATATTTATTTCTTTTCCATTAATAATATTAAATTTAGATAACATTATTTCAGGCATAAATTTTTACAACTCTCAAATAATGCAGTTGAGAAACTTTGACTCGGTTCCAACATTCCAAAGTTTTGGTATATTAGGCAGTTTAATGAGAGCTGCTTTATGGCCTTTTTTACTTTTTTACGGGATATTTGCCTTAATAAGTCCTGCTCCATTATATGTACCCGTTGCAATAGGAATTTGGATGGAACTCTACTTTAGATTTAAAAGAAATTTATCTATTAAACCCTTGAATATTACCTATTTATTGTTATTCCTACTCGCTATTGCTGTCACAGGCTTTACAGCATATATTCGTTATTCATTACCAATTTTAACCTTAGATCTCATTTCAAGATTATCTAGCCCACAATTAATGTCAAAAAATAAAAATTTTAAATACTTATGATTTTTTAATTTTAAATTTGACAAATTACTTTTTTTATTCAACAAGAAAAAAAGATTATAGAAAATTAAATTAATTTTCAAATTATTAATATAATTTTTTAATAGCAAAAAATAATAATGTACATAAACCAATCATAACTAAAAAATTTCCTATCTCAATATTCAAGTTAATTAAAGCAAGAGAAGAAAGAAGTAAAGTCGATGAACATACTATCATTAGAGTTTCTTTTTCATTAAATCCTAAATCTAATAAACGGTGATGAATATGTTCTCTGTCAGGTAAGAAAGCTGAATTACCTTGAGTGAGACGAACCAATATAACCCTTGTCATGTCAAGGATAGGTAAACCTAAACACAAAAATGGTATGAGAACATTAATCGTTTTTAAATATTCATTATTTATAGTGATAACATTACTTGTGGCATTTAAACTTATAAAAGCCAACAAAAATCCAATGAGATAAGATCCACAATCACCCATCATAATTCTTGAAGGATTCAAATTAAACTTAAGGTATCCCAAGCATGCACCAATTAAGGATGAGGATAAGATTGCATTAGATAATTGATTACTATATACACTAATAATTAGCAAAACTGTACCAATGATTATTGCTACCCCAGCAGCCATTCCATCTAAACCATCAAACCAATTTATTGCATTAATAACACCTGCAATCCAAATCAATGTGATCAATAAGCTAACTAATTTTGGCAATATAATGTATTCAGGTAAAAAAGCTATAAAACTATTTTGTAAGGCTTCTATTTTAATAGAAGATGACCATACAAAAAACGATAATATAAATTGAAAAACTAATCTTAATAAGGGGCTTAAACTATTTAAATCATCAATGAAACCAATCATCATAATTAAAAAACTTATTAATAAAGCGATAAAATAATAATCATCCATTGATATTGAGTTTATTTTGCATAACCAGATAGAAATTAAACATGTCAAGGAAAATCCTAGATAAATCGCTAATCCACCTATCCTTACAAGAGGAGTTGAATGCTGACTTCGTTTATTGGGGATGTCATAAATTTTAAATTTTTTACCTATTGAAATTATCAATGGCACAATTACTGCTGTTAAAATTGAACTGATAACAAAAAAAGATGTTAGAAGAATGGATAATTTAGAGATATTAGTGTATTCCATATAAAATTTAAACTTTAGATATTTGACTTAAGGGGTAATTAAGATATTGATTGATTTTCATATTTTATTCAAATTTTATATATTTTAAAATTTTAATTTAAAACTTTGTATTAAAGCAAATTAGAGATAATAAATATTAATACAACTTTTGAAAGTTTTAAAAAAACTTTCAATATGAACTTAAAAAATAAAATAATTTTTGCAAGTATTTCCTGTGAATATTATTAATTAACTAAATTATTTAAAATAAATTAAATTTTTTAAATATGATAAATAAATAAACTCTAATCAATAAATTTGCGAAATTATATAACCTTAAATAATGATTTAAAAACTTTCAATTAGTTCTTTCGTTGCATAAACGCCAACGAAGGGTTCGATAACCTCTGAAATTATTCCTGCAGATCTTCCAAAAAGGCTATTTTTGACACTAACAATATCGCCATCTAACAAATATGGGTTTTTCTTCGTACCAGCAGATGCATTTGCAGAAAATCTTATATTTTCTCTTATTAAAGTCCCATCTCTTCCATATCTTATTAGAAAGATTTTTCCTGAAAGGGGCTTTCTTGGACCGGTTATATTCATTACATCAGAAAGTGTTCCTTCAACTGGAATTTTTACTATACCTGGATTTTCTATTTTTCCAGTTATTACTACTTGTATAAAGTTCGGAGTCAGCCCTGCTAGTATTGATTTTCTTATAATATTTTTATTTGGTACTTTTGATCTAGGTATATAGATAGTATCTCCATCAAATAGCCTTAAATCCATATCTGTATTTGAATTATCTAAAAAAGAAGAAAAGTCAATTATTGCTTTTTTCTTTCCACCACCTTTGCTTATTGGGACCTCCCTAATTAGTTCAATCCTTTTTATGTCGCTATAAGAAGTTAAACCGCCTGCTTTATTAATTGCATTTGAAATAGTAGAAACAAAGTCTGATGTTCTTTTAGTAATATCATTTGAAGAATTTTCTGAATTTTCTCTTGAATTATTATTTAAATTTAATAATTGATTATTTATGTAAGTAGAAGATTCTGAGTTATTTGGAATTCCTCTTTGATTATTGTTATCGATTAAATTAGTTTTAGTAGAAAAATTTAAAGAAGTTGATGATTTGAATCCGCTAAATCTTATTATTCCTGGATTTCTTATTTCACCGGTAATAGATATTCTTATAGGTTTAAAACTTTGTAATCTAATCTCTATTTCTGGGTCCGTTAAAAATTGTTGATATTTTTGCTCAAGTAAGTTTTCTAGTTCGTCAATAGTTAATCCTCTAACATAAGTTTCATTAACCCTGTCAAGAAAAATTTCTCCTTGTGCATCAATAGAAGCGGATCTAGACAATTCAGGTAAATCAATAAAATTAATATTCAAAACATCACCTGTATCAAGGATATAATCGTCTAATTCTCCTTTTGATTCAAGGTAAGTTGTGTCTAAATTAATTTTTGCTTTTTCTGAATTTGCTATTGCTTGAATAGGTATTAAATTGTATATCAATAATAAGCCAAAAATTTTAATAAAAAATAAATTGAATTTTATCTCTTTATTTTTAAACATTGCTAAAACTTGAAAAACCAAATACCTTTTTATCAATTATATATTAATGACCTTTTTTGTTTAAAAAAAATTGATACTTCTAGATGTTTTAATCTAGAAACATGATTTGTTTATTAATTTTATTTCTGAATTAGTAGCTTAATGGAAAATTCCAGGCATTTGTAGAATTAAATTTCATATTATAAATTCTTTATTTTCTCAGAGGAAACTTTTAACACTATAAACAATATATTCAAATTCAGATTTTTTCATCCAAGGGTGAAACGGGAGACTGATAACCTTTTGAATGGATTCATAGGCATTTTAATATTGGGATTGTATTTCAATATCAACAAAAATTGCTTTAGCACCCAATAATGCGATTGCTTCAGCAGTAGATATAAAAGAAAAGGTTATAAAAGTTATCGTTATTAATTTGATAAATAATATTCAAAGCCTCCTGATTAGGAGGCTTTTTATTATCTAAATATTCACATAATATAAAAGAATAAGTAAGCTTGAGAAATATCTAAAAATAATTATTAATTAATCATGAGAGATCTCACTATTAGAAATAAATCTACAAAAAACTTTTTAGATTTCATTGCCAGAGTTGCAATCTCATCAATATTT
>MDTA01132608.1_pt1 | contig 15167 bp, 13 predicted proteins | sample 811151 | NCBI WGS metagenome assembly MDTA01 (sample SAMN05326648, study PRJNA326480) | marine metagenome | isolation source: seawater | place: Indian Ocean: South | collected 2010 | reverse complement strand
CCTATCATCTAACGAGTTATCCAGAATTGGAAACAGTTTATCATAATTTAGCAAAATATTTTAAACTAGACAAAGAAAAAATTGTTATCACTGGAGGTGCAGATCTAGCTATAAAAAATTGTTTTGAACTTTTTATTAAACCAAAAGATAAAGTAATAACACTGACTCCATCTTTTGCAATGATCGATATTTACTCAAAACTTTTTCAAGCTAAACAAATTAAATTTAATTATAACAATAATCTTAAATTAAATATTCAAAATATTTTAAAAAAAATAGATAAAAATATAAAAATGATTATGATTTCAAATCCAAATAATCCTACTGGTACATTAATCTCAAAAAAAGATATTTTATCAATGATAGATAGAGCTAAAAAGTTTAATATACCTTTCATTGTAGATGAAGTGTATTATGGTTTTTCAAATTTAACATTGATAAAAGAAATTAATAAATTTAATAACTTAATAATAATAAGAACTTTTTCAAAATCATTTGGTTTAGCCGCACTTAGAGCTGGATATTTAGTTGCAAGTAAACCTATTGCTAAAATGCTTTATAAATATAAACCGATGTATGAAATTAACTCTATAACTGCTTTGACATTAAACTATATGTTAAAAAACAAAAGTATAGAAAAAAAATATTTGAAAGATGTGAATAAGGGTAAAAAGTTTTTAATAAAGAATTTATCAAAGTTGAAAGTTAGATTTATTGATACTCACGCAAATTTTATTCATATTAAAACTAAAAACTTTAAGTGTATGAGTTATTTGATTAAATATTTAAAAACTAAAAGAATTTTAGTCAAATCTGGGGGACCGGGAGTAAAGGGTTTTGAACATTATATAAGAGTTACTCTGGGAAATATAAAAGATATGAAAAAATTGATTTTTCACATAAAAAATAAGAGCAATTATTTAATCTAATATGAAAAGAAATATTTTAATTACAGGAGCAGGAAAAGGTATTGGTTTTGAATGTGTTAAAATTTTGTCTACAGATAAAGAAAATTTTATATATGCATTAGTACGCTCCAAGAGCGATCTAAATAAATTTAAAAAAATTAAAAACGTTATAGCCTTTGCAGGTAATGTAAATAATGATGCTGATATTAATAAGATTTTTTATCATGCAAAAATTAATAAAGTAATAATTAATTGCTTAATAAATAATGCAGGAATCAGGCAGAGAAAGGATTTTTTGGGTATTTCTAAAAAAGATATTCGGGAAGTATTTCAAACAAATTTTTTTTCAATTTTTCATATAATGCAAATTTTCTCAAAAAACTTAATAAAAAAAAAGAGACCTGGGAAAATTATTAATATTGGATCTATAGTTGGAAATTTAGGTTTCAAACAATTAAGTGGTTACGCTGCAACTAAAATGGCTTTAATTGGTCTAACAAAAAGTTTTTCGGTAGAGATGGCTAAACACAATATATCTGCAAATGTAATTAATCCTGGTTTTACAAAGACATCATTTTATAAAAAATTCAAGTCAAAAAAAAAATTATATAATTGGACTTTACAAAGAATTCCCATGAAGAGATGGGGAGAGCCTTTGGAGATTGCCAAACTTGTTGAATTTTTAATTTCAGATCAATCTTCCTATATTAATGGAGAGGAAATTAATATTGATGGGGGTTGGACTAATGCATAAAATTGTTGGGCTTATTCCAACAAGGTGGGCATCAAGAAGATTGCCAGGAAAATCCTTAAAAATGTTGGGTGGGATTCCTGTCATTATTCATACATACCGTAGGGCTAAATTATCAAAAAAATTAAAAGATATTTACATATGTTGTGATACTAAAAAAGTTTACAACATTGCAAAAAAATATAACGCTAAGGCAATTTTAACATCAAAAAAGCACAAATGCGGCACAGACAGAATTGCAGAAGCTCTAAAAAAACTAAAAAAAAAATACGATCAGATTATAAATATTCAAGGAGATGAACCTTTAATTAACCCTAATAATATTGATAAAGTAATTAAACACCATAGATCTAATAAAAACTTTGATATTATTTTACCAAATTTAAAAACTAAGTTTGTTAGTGATCCAAATGTTGTAAGATTAATATTTAACAAAAAAAAAGAAGTAATTTATATAACTAGGTCAAACACTCCAAATCAATTTATTAAAAAGACAAAATATATTTTCAAACATCTATCTATAGTTTCCTTTAAACCAAGCGCGCTAATAAATTACTCTAATAGTAAGCAAGGAGGTTTAGAAAAAATTGAGGACATCGAATTATTAAGAGCAATTGACATTGGTTTAAAAATTAAGACATTTTCAATTCTAGGTAATAGCTTTTCAATAGATGTAAAGCAAAATTTAATTGATGCTAGAAAAAGAATATATCAAGATAAATATTATAAAATTTACTCAAATGAAAAATTATCAAATTAATTATAAAATTAATAAAGTTACTCATAAAATAATTTACTCAAATAAAACATCAAATTTGGTAAAAAAAGATATTTTAAAAATTAAAAATAATCCAAAAATATTATTTATCTATGACCAGAAAATAAAAGAGAGTATTATTAAAAACTATATTAAAACTTTAAAATCTTTGAAAAATAAATTTTTTACTCTTCCAGTTGCTGGAGGAAAACAAAATAAAGATTTAAATTTGTTACTAAACATAATTAATATCTTAAATAAAAATAATTTTACAAAAAATTCAATCATTTTATCAATTGGAGGTGGTGTTGTTGGAGATGTTTCATCTTTTGCTGCAGCCTTATACATGAGGGGAACTTTCTATTTTCATGTGCCGTCTACAATGACTTCAATTTTAGATAGTTGTATTGGGGGTAAAACAGCTATTAATTATGATAACAAAATCAATCTTTTAGGAACATATTACCACCCATTCAGGGTTTATATCTCTCACGAAATTTTAAAATATATTCCAGAAAGAGAATATAGATCGGGATTCGCTGAGGCAATAAAATGTGGAATTATTGATAATAAACAAATACTTAGAATTTTGAATAATGATTTTCTCAAAATTCAGAACAGAGAATTTAAAGTTCTTAAAGAAATATCATTAAAAGTCCTAAAATCAAAAATTAAATTTTTTATTAATGATGTGAGAGAGAAAAAGAAAAGACTTTGCCTCAATTTTGGTCATACTTTTGCCCATGCAGTTGAGATGGCGGGTTCACTAAAGAACAAGTATCAAATAAACCATGGTGAAGCAGTTGCTTTAGGAATTATTTGCGAAATGAAATATGCAAACACAAACACAAAATTTATAAACTATATCTTAAATATTATTAATAAATATGGGTTGTCTAAATCAATCTTATTAAAAAGAACATCGAAGAATAATTTCTATAAAAAAATTTTTGAAAATTTGTTTTTAGATAAAAAAAAGGGTTTCAAAATATCCGAGATATATTAAAATTAATAAAAATCTTAATCCAACAATTAGTGAACTTAGAAATTTTAAAAAAGTAAAGAAAATTATAACTGAAACTATTAAAGCCTATTAATGTTAAAAGAAGATGAAAAAATTCTTATATTAGAAAAAATAAAAAGATTTTTTTCAAATAATAGATTTAATTATATTTTATTTTTTTGTACTTATGCAAAAAATATAGGGTTCTATTTCGTTCATTTTTTTTCAAAAAAAAAATTAAAATTTTTTTATGGAATAAAAATTATACTGAAAGATATTTATTCTTCTTCTTATTATGAAAGCATGTATTTAAAATTCCCGAACAAAAAACTGATAAATTATAAGAGTATAATAGTTTCCTGGGGTTTTAGAGAAAATTTTTCAAAAGATGGGATTTTTTATGATAAAATTCTTAATTCAAACTCAAAAAAAATTAAAGATAATTTGTGGTTTATTATTTATCTAGATAAAAAGCCACCAAAAAAATTCAAAAATAATATTATTCTTTTAATTCCTTATAAAAAAAAGAAATTCAATTTCATATTTTTTCTAAAAAATCTCTTTCGATCAATTTTAAATTTTAAATTTTACTCTTTAGTGTTTAACTTACAGCTTTTATCAGCTTTTAATACATTTGCTCAAAGTTCAAATTTCTTTTTTAAAAAATTACTAAAGAAAGAATTGAAATTTATTTTTATGCCCTATGAAGCACAACCATTTCAAAATTTGTTTTTTTTAAGTGCAAAAAAAATTTCAAAAAAAATATTAACGATAGGTTATATTCATTCTCCACCAGAGGCATTTCCAGTCCAGTCAATAAAGAAATACGGTAGTCCAGATAAAATAATCTTAAATGGAGTTGATCAAATTTTTTGTTATAAAAAATTTCTTGGTTGGAAAAATTCAAATATTTTGAATCTTCCATCAATACGTTTTAAGCAAGATAGCAAAGTACAAAATTGTAATAATATTTATCTTCCTTACACTGTGTCAAATAGATATGAAGTAATAAGAAATCTTGAATATTTATACTTTGAAAAAAATGTAGATATTAAAAATTTTAAGATTAAAGCACATCCACATAAAAAAAATTCAAAGGAAACAATAAAATTTATACAAGAAATAAAGAATATAAAAAAAATTAATATAAATAAAAAACAAAATAAAAAAATTAGTATATTTATTGGAGCGTCAGGTGCAGTTGTTGAGTTTCTTGAGAGAGGAGTCGAGGCTATTCATATAAGTGATAATCCTGTTACTGACTTTTATTCCTCTCGATTGTATCCAAATATAAAAGTAAAAAATATTAAGCAGAACATATTTGGATATTCTTTGCCCAAAAAGAAATATTTGTTAAATTTAGGCAATAGAAATACAAGTTTAAATGGTTACATCAAAAAAGTTATTTGATGTTCATTTTGGTGGGCGTGATAAGAATTGAACTTATGGCCTCTTCGATGTCAACGAAGCGTTCTACCACTGAACTACACGCCCTTTTAAGTTAAAGAAAGTAAATGATAAATAAAAAATTTTGGAAATAAATAAAATAAAACCAATTTAATTTTTCCATTTACATTTCGAACTTTTCTAAGATTTTTATATAAATTTGGAAATGTATTCAATTCGTTTTGACTTTTCATGCTTTTAAGATAATTCAATCGAGATTCTAGATATTTAAAATTCACTTTTTTTATAAAATTTTTATTTTTTTTTACTGAATTATACCACTTTATAAATTGATTAGCTTGAATTATGAAGTTTTTTCTTGATAGTTGGTCTTTATGTTCTCTATAAAAAACTAAAGGTTCGTTAATACAGTAGATATTTTTGTTTAATGAATAACGCATAATAAAATCGAAATCTGATAACATATAAATTTTTGAGTTAAAGATATTTTTTTTTATATTAAATTTACTTCTTCTGAGTGCAAGACTTGAACAACTGACTGAATAAAATTTTAAAAGATCTTCTGCGGAAATATACTCAGGTAAATATTTGAAAAATTTTTTTTTAAACTTGAATATAAATAAGCTCTTATTTTTTTCTAAATTAGAAAATACAACATCTATTTTTGAATTTGTTTTAAAAATTTGCAATTGCTTTTCAATTTTGTTTGGATACCATTCATCATCTACATCTATGAATGTTATAAATTTTCCATTTGCTTTTTTTAAAGCAAGATTTCTTGCCTCATAAAGATTAGTAAATTTTTTAGCGAAAAAATATCTAAATCTTTTGTCTTTAAGCAAATCAAATATATATTTACTGTTATCAGTTGATTTATTATCCCAAAAAATAATTTCTAAGTTTTTATAGGTTTGTTTTTTGATACTTAAAATACAATTTTTGAGATATCGTTCCCCATTAAAGCAGTTTACTATTATACTTACTAGTGGATAATTTTCTTTAGATTTCATTTGCTAGCAATAGTTTTTTTTAAACCGATATTAAGTTTTATTTTGGGTCTCCATTTCAATATTTTTTTCGATAGAGTGATATCAGGTATAATTATCTTACTTTCTCCATGATGTAGTTTTCTTCTATTAAAATAGAATTCTCCTTTTCTAATTAAATTATGAATCTTACTAACTAAATTTATAATATTAATTCCCTCTCCAGATCCAATATTTAAAATTCTGCCATTTGAAGATTTATTTCTTATAGATAAAAATATTGCATTAACTATATCATCTATATAACAAAAGTCTCTTATTTGGTTTCCTTCAGAAAGAAAAATTTTTTTATTTTTTTTTAATCCAGAGATAACATATGGAATGAGTCTATTATTGTCTTGCATTGGCCCATAAGCTTGAAATATTCTCAAAATAGTTACTGGAAATTTATTCTTTTTATAAAGGTTTAATAAATTTTTAGTAATTAAGAGTTTTGCTTTTCCATAGTATGATTTAGGTTTAGTTTTATTTGATTCTTTTAAGGGAAAATTATTTTCTTTATATTCAAAAGACGAACCAATTTGTATAAATTTTTCAATTTTTTTATTTTTAAAATTTTTTAATATATTATCAAAACCTTTTCTATGACTATTGAATAGCTTTAACCCACTAGAGCCTTTTAAATGTTTTCCATATCCTGAGGCGTTAACTACAATATTGAAACTATTTTCAATTTTTTTAAAATTTGTATACTTTGTAATATCAAAGAATAGATATTTTACACCTTTAATTTTTCTTTTAATTTTTGGTGGTTTTTTCGATACACTAAAAACTTTAAAATTTTTTTTTACTGCTCTTTTGCAAACATGATATCCAATAAAGCCTGTTCCACCAAAAACAATTATTGTTTTTACTTTAGCCATGGTGCTTTATTTTCGCTACAAAGTTTATCAAGTTTTACTTTATCAACCTTATGGTCCATGCACTGCCAAAATCCCTCGTGTTTAAAAGCTTTTAATTGTTTTTGTTTAGTTAAGTTTTCTAAAGGTTCTTTCTCAAATATGGTACTGTCCCCCTTTATGAAATCAAATAAACTAGGATTAGCTACAAAAAAACCTCCATTTATCCAGTTATCGCCTTTATAAACCTTTTCACTAAAATTTTTAACGTTATCTCCATCTAATGACAAATATCCAAATCTTGCTGGAGGTCTAACTGCAGTAACTGTCAAAATTTTATTATGGTTCTTATGAAATTCTAGTAATTTTTTTATATTAATATCTGATACCCCATCACCGTAGGTTAAAAAAAAAGTTTTATTAAAATATTTTTTAAGCCTTTTTATTCTTCCTCCAGTTAAAGTTTCAGATCCAGTTTCAACTAATTCAACTTTTCTATTTCTATTTTTATTTTTACTGAAGTAATCTTTAATTACATCTCCTTTATAACCTAATGCTACTACAAATTCATTAACTTGATATTTGGAATAAATTGACATTATATGTTCAATTATTGGTCTTCCACCTATAGGGATCATTGGTTTTGGAATATTGTCTGTATATTCTGACAACCTTGTTCCAAAACCGCCGGCTAAAATTAAAACTTTCATATCTATTTATGAATTATACTTGGTTTTGGATATGGAGTGATAAATTTTCCACCACTTTTAATAAATTTATATTCCTGTTTTTTAATCTCTTTAATTAAATTCCAGCTTAATAACAATAGATAATCCACTTTTTTTTTATTTATATCTGACGGTTTTTTTATAAGGATATTTGTTCCTGATGTATATTTATTTTGTTTTAAACTACTTTTATCAAATATAAAATCAAGAAAATCATTTTCAATTTTACAATATTGTAATAACGCCTGACCTTTACCAGAAGCTGCATACGCAGATATTTTAAATTTTTTCTTCTTTAAGTTTTTTATTAATTTGTACAAATTTTTCCTATGTGAGTTTATCTTATTTTTAAAATCAAATAATTTGGAATTATCAAATAGTCCATTTAGTTTTTCTATTTTCAAAAATTTTTTAATTTTTTTATTTATTTTTATCTTACTATCTTTTTTTGTTATAAAACATCTCAGTGAACCGCCCTGAGACTCAATTAATTGGCAATTAACAAGTTTCAAATTGTTACCTGCACAAAGATCCTGAATAGATTTTAGAGAATGAAAACCTATATGTTCATGAAAAATATTATCATATTGGTTAAATTTTATGATATTTAACAAACTAGGAAATTCAATTATAAAAAGTCCATTATAATCTAATAATTTATATACACCCTTTAATATTTCATTGGGATTTTTTACATGAGCCAAAACATTTCTAGCTATTATAAAATTAAATAATCCAAATTTTTTTGCAATTAATTTGGATGAATTATAATTAAAATAATCTATTATTCTTTTGATATTTTTAAAACGTTTTTTTTTTGCTAAATTTTTCGCTGGATCGATCCCTACCGCAAGGCAATTAAGTTTCTTTTGAAAGATATTAAGTAAAACACCATCATTTGATGCTATCTCAAGGACCTTAGAATTTTTATTGATTTTAAATTTATTTAGATATTTTATTAATTCATTAATAATTAAGATGTTTGATTTTGAAACTCCAGTCTCCCAAAGATAGTTTTTAAATAATAAATCAGGATTTATTTTTTGTTTTATTTGAACGTGTTTACATTTTGAACAAAAGCAAAGCGTAATTTTATATTTTTTTGCTTTATTTTTTTTTTTTATAAAATTGTCCTACAAGGCTTATTTTTCCAAAATCAATTATTTCTCTTAATTGTGATTTACAAATTCTACAAGACATTAAAAAAATTTTTTTATTTTCATTTTAGATGTAAAAGATTGAATCTGAATTTTAGTAATTTGTTCTAAATTTTTTTTTTTCAAAAAATTTTCATACCATAGGGATGTAAACTTAAGTGTCTCATTAAAACTTAATGTCGGGTACCAACCAAGTTCTTTTTTTGCTTTTTCTATATTTAAACTAAGTAAGCTAGACTCATAAAACTTTGATCTTGTATTAAATTTTATTTTTGTTTTACCATTAATATTTTTTAGTATCCCTAAAACGAGGTCTTTTACTTTTTTACTATTTCTAGAGTGAGGTCCGAAATTCCAGCTTGGGTAAATATTCGAAGGTAATTTTTTTTTAATTAGTAGATATCCTAACAAAAGATAACCTGAAAGAGGTTCTAAAACGTGTTGCCAAGGTCTAGTTGATTTAGGATTTCTAATAAGTAAATTTTTTTTAAACTTTATTGATTTTATAATATCTGGAACTATTCTATCTTTTTTTAAATCGCCTCCACCAATTACATTTCCTGCCCTAGCACTAGCATATCCTAAATATTTTGAATTTTTAAAATAACTATTATGGTATGAAAAAAAAATATTTTCTGCGCTTGCTTTTGAGGAAGAATAATTATCAATACCTCCTAATTTATCTGTTTCTCTATAATTTTTTTTTAAATTGAGATTTAAATAACACTTATCTGAGGTAATAAGGAGTAAATTTGGGACTTTAAGTTTTCTACAGCATTCTAATATATTTGCACTTCCTAAAATATTTGTTTTAAATGTATTAATTGGTTGAGAATAACTTTCAGATACAATTGATTGTGCTGCCAAATGAAAAATAAACTTTGGTTTTTCTTTTTTAATAATATTTTTTAATTTTTTTAAATTATTGATATCAAAAAAGTACTGTTTTATTTTTTTATTAAGTTTTAACTTCGAAAATAATATTGAATTTTTTTCAGGTTTCAAGCCAATTCCCACAACTCTAGCACCTAACATATTTAACCAGAAACATAACCATGCTCCTTTAAAACCAGTAGAACCGGTTACAATTATTTTTTTCTTTTTATAAATACTTAAGTAAGTTTTATTCATAAATTTAGGTTCAATTATAAGTATTAATCAAAATTTAAAATCTAAAGACTTATTCAAAAGAACTGTGTCAATTCCAAATGGTAAAAATTTGAAACCTTCTTTAATTCTTTTTTTTAATAATTTAACTGATGGATCAACTACGTGAAGTCCTGCAGGTTTTTTAAATTTTTTACTTTTAGCAATTATTTCTCTTACTGCTAATTTAAAATTTTTATTTTTAAAATTTCCAGGTTTACCAATAGAGGCCGATAGATCATAAGGTCCAATTAAAATTGCATCTAAGTTTTTAATTTTTAAAATTTTTTCTAAATTTTTAATTGAGTTTACGTTTTCAATCATAGCAATGATGATTGGTTTTTTAGACTTATATTCTTTGAAGTATTTTCCATAAGTATTTGCCCTCGAAAATCCTACACCCCTTTTACCAGCAGGAGGCCAAAAACAATGATTAGAAATATTTTCTACTTGACTTGGACTTGTAACGTTTGGAATTATAACCCCATCACAACCTGAGTCAAAAATTTGTCCTAAATTGTCTGTTTTATGATTAGGAAGTCTTACTAATGAAACCTTTTTTTCACACTCTATAGCTCTAAAAATGTCATTCAAATTATGCAGATCGAATGACCCATGTTCAAGATCAAGGGTAATTGAATCAAAATTTTTTTTTGATAAAATTTCTGCAATCTCAGCACTGCAAATTTGCATCCAGCCACTTATAATATATTTATTTTTAAGTTTTTTTCTAAATTTATTAATAATACTTATTTTTTCTTTTATACTCATAGATAATATTTAATTAATTATTCCTATCATTTTTTTTAATTCTAAGTAAAAATTTTTTGGTCTAGGAAAATTGTAAACCTTACCATGATCAATTTTATAAATTTTTGGTTTTTTTATATAATGTCCATTATCATTCATTTTTTTATATTTGATTTGTTTTTTATCTATCATTAAATGTTTAGACAAAAACATAAAGATATTTTTTATATAATAGGATTTTTTACCAGTAAGAACTATGATTTTATTCCTATATTTTTTTTTTTAAAATACCAACACTCGCTTTTGCTGCGTCTTCTACATGAATATATTTTCTTATTGAATTTTTACTTCCGAAATAAACAAATTTTTTGTTTTTTTTTGCATTATAAATTATTTTTTTTACTCTATTGTTAAATCCTGATCTTAAGCCGTACAAAGAGCCGTATCTTAAAATGGTAAAGGGAACTTTTCGTATCTTGCTAAATTCTATAATATATTGTTCAGCAGATAACTTACTACATCTATAAAATCCTCCTTCTGAACTATTTGCATAAATTGAACTCGAAAATATGTATCTTTGAATATCGTATTTAGCACAAAGATCTAACATTCTAGCATTCGCCAGTATGTTAAATTTTATAGTATCAACAGGTTTTTGTATCGCTTTATCTAAATCTGAGACTCCAGCAAAATTATAAATAATTTTATTTTTTTTAATATGATTTTCTAAAAGTCTTTGATTTGAAATATTTCCTTTTATAAATTTGGCTTTTTTGTTTCTCCATGATCTGTCAACTTTATCAAAAATAGTCACTTTATATTTTTTTAAAACTAATTCATCCACTACATGTGAGCCCAAAAACCCATTACCTCCAAAAATTAATGCAGTCCGATTTTTTATCATCACTTTTTGTTGACCACTCTCAATTGACCACTTTCTAATTCCCAAATTACATCACAGTAGTCTAACAAACTTTTCCTGTGAGCTATAAGTATAATAGTTTTATCTTTGAAATTTTTTATAATTTCATTCATTACTAATTTTTCAGTTTGGTTGTCTAAAGCGCTTGTAAATTCGTCTAGAAACAAAATTTCTGTATCTTGATATAATGCTCTACTAATTGCCACTCTCTGACGTTCTCCACCTGATAATCTAATACCATTATTCCCAACTATAGTTTGTAAACCGTCGGGCATTTTTTCTATTTTCTCCTTTAACTGAGCGTATTCCAATACAGATTTTAGCTTCTGTTTGTTTGTGTATTCGTTACTAAAGTCAAAAGTGATATTTTTTTCAATTGTTGAGTCAAATAAAAAAATATTTTGAGAAATATAACCTAATTTTTTACGCCACATTTGGTTGTCAACATGAATATTTTTTCCGTAGTTATATACCGCGCCTTCAGTTGGTTCCAACAAACCGAGCATTATATAAAATAAAGTGCTCTTGCCTGCTCCAGTTTGTCCTGTAATTCCAATAATTTTGTTTTTTTCTATATCAAGAGTTACTCTTCTTAATGGACTAGTATCACTTCCTGGATATGAAAAAGAAACATTTTTAAGAGAAATAAATTTATTTTCTAATTCTTTAGAAAATATCGGGTAGTTTATATTTTTAACCTCATTATTTTTTACGTTTCTCTCTTTGAAACTAGTAATTGATGTAGATAAATTAATTAAATTTGGTGTAAGTAAACTAATATAATATTTTGCAGAATTAATAGATAAGAATGCTGGAATAAACCTAAATACTGAAACTGTTATAAGTGACAAAATTGGTAAAAAATATTGATAGCTTTGATTAGAGCCAATTAGAAAAATTGCAATTATCGATAATAGCAATATTGAAATTAATTCAATTGCTATCCTAGGCAACCTCTCAAAAATATGAAAAAAAAATACATTTTTTTCAAAATTGCTAATATTTTTTTTAAACTCATTAAATATCTCACCTTCTTTCATTAAAACTTTTAGATCTTTAATTGATCCAAAAACTTCATTAATACTTTTAAGATTTTCTTTAACAATTTGAGTGTTTCTGGTAGATTTTTTATCAATCTTTGGCTTAATTTTACTTAAATAAAAAAATACTAAAGAAGCCATAAATAAAAAAACTCCTAAGATAGCAATAGGAGAAACCCATATTAATAATAACAGAATAACAAATACTGCAACTATTTCTCTAATCAATCGAGAAATATGATCTAAATAAATTGTCATAGCTCCACAATTTAAAGTTACATTTCTTGATAATTCCTCTGGATTTGATTTCATATGTTTTAGATAAGGCATATACAAATAATTACTAAATAGTCTCAAAGAGAGATCTACTTTAATATTTTCATAAAATTTTTCTTGGACAAACATTAAAAATACCAAAAAAATATTTTTTACTAAAAAAAAACAAACCATTACTATGCTAGTAAATAAAATTAATTTTGAATAATCTAAGTTTTCAAGAAAAAATAAAAAATCGTATTCGGAAATTTTGTTTTGAATCAGTTGTGGATTTATTAATACCGTTACAAAAATAGGAATTGATGAAATGCTTAAAAATTCAAAAAAAAAAGTTAAAGAATTTAATGAAAGAAGTATTTTTAATTTCTTAAAATCTTTTTCTTTTAAAATTGTTTTAATTTCTTTTAACATAAATTATTAATTTTTATTTTTCAATTATGCTTTCTAAAGTTTTAATGATGTAATATTGCTGCTTTTTGCTTAAGCTATAAAATATTGGGATTGATAGACATTCGTTGTAATATTTTGTCATATTATTTAATTTAAATTTAATTTTTTTTTCTCTGTAAAATGGATGAGAGGAAATGGGAATATAATGAACTTGGGTCCCTATTCCCTTTTTTTTCAAAAAATTCATAACTTCACTTCTACTTTTTTTAATTTTTTTAAAATTAATTTTTAAAATATATAGATGGTTTGAACTTAAATTTCTTTGATCTAATTGTAATGGTTTACAATTTCTGAATTTAGAAAAAAAATTATCATAATAATTTGCAATTTTTTTTCTCTTTAGAATAAACTTTTTAACTTTCTTGAGCTGACTTAAGCCTAAAGCGCACTGTATATCAGTTATTCTATAATGAAATCCAAGAGATTGCATTTCATAATACCATGGAGAAACATTTTTTTTAAATTTAATGTAATTAGATTTTTTTTCTATTCCGTGGCTTCGTAAAAGTTTTAATCTATTATAGATTTTTGTATTATTAGTAGTAATAACACCACCTTCTCCTGTAGTGATCGATTTCACAGGATGAAAAGAAAAAACGGTCATATCAGAATACTTACAATTTCCCACCATTGAACCATCTTGATATTTAGAACCAAGCGCATGGGCAGCGTCTTCTATAATTACTATTTTTTTTTTTAAAACTATTTTCTTCAAACTTCTCATGTCAACAGGAAGTCCTCCAAAATGAACTGGTATAATTACATTAATTTTTTTTTTACTAATTTTTTTTTTTATTTCATCTAAAGATAAATTTCCTGTATCGTAATCAATATCCACAAAATCTACATCGGCATCACAATGTTTAGCTGCGTTTGCTGTAGAACAAAATGAATTAGGCGAAGTAAGTATTTTTTTACCTTTAGACAAATCGCTGGCAATCGCTGCAAGATGGAGTCCAGCTGAACAACTGCTTACAGCGACAGCATATTTTGACCCAACATATTTTGCGATTTTTTTTTCAAAATTTTCAATAGTTGGACCTTGAGTAATAAAATGGCCTTTTAAAACTTTATTAACGTTTTTTATGTCTGAATTATCTATGAACTGTTTACTGTACGGTATCATTAGTTACACCGGTTTAAGCTTTGGAGTAAGATTTTTATTTATTAAATCTCTAATTTCATTCACTTTTAAAAATTTTTTATTTTCATAAGAGTTATAGCTAAATCTATGTTTAACCTTTTTTGCTTTAAATTTTTTTAAATAGAGATTTTGTGTTTTTTTATCAGTCATGGGTAAAATTATGTAATAATGTTTATTTTCTAAAGTATTTAAACTCGCATCTTCAGTTATCATTTCTTCATGAAGTTTTTCACCAGGTCTAATACCTGTTACTTTTATTTTACAATTAGGACCTATAGCTTTTGCTAGATCTAAGATATTTATTGATGGTATTTTTGGAACAAATATTTCTTTTCCTATTGAGAAATTTATTGCATAAGTTACTAGGTCAATACTTTCTTTCAATGTAATATTGAATCTTGTCATTTTTTTATCTGTTACGGGTAGAACCCCCTTCTTTACTTCATTCAGAAACAACGGAATTACAGATCCACGTGTACCCATTACATTTCCGTATCTACAGATTGAAAAAGTACTTTTTCTTGAGCCTGCATAATTATTAGCAGCTACAAAAAGTTTATCGCTACATAATTTTGTAGCTCCATAAAGATTTAAAGGTGCTGCTGCTTTGTCAGTAGATAAAGCAATTACTTTTTTTACATTACAATCAATTGATGCCTCAATTACGTTTTGAGCTCCAACTATGTTTGTCATAATATATTCTGTTGGGTTATATTCTGCTGATGGCACTTGCTTAAGTGCAGCTGCATGAACTACTACTTCTATTCCTTGAAAAGCTCTTTTAAGTCTGGAAAGATCTCTTACGTCCCCAATAAAATATCTTAAAAATTCATATTTAGACTG
>MDTA01183252.1_pt1 | contig 15172 bp, 12 predicted proteins | sample 811151 | NCBI WGS metagenome assembly MDTA01 (sample SAMN05326648, study PRJNA326480) | marine metagenome | isolation source: seawater | place: Indian Ocean: South | collected 2010 | reverse complement strand
GTTGATGTCATCCAGCGGCATGGTGTGGGTGACGAACTCGTCGATCTTGATCTCGCCCTTCATGTAGCGGTCCACGTAGCCGGGCAGCTCGGTGCGGCCTTTGACGCCGCCGAAGGCGGAGCCTTTCCAGACCCGGCCGGTGACCAGCTGGAACGGGCGGGTGCTGATTTCCTCGCCGGCGCCGGCCACGCCGATGATGATCGATTCGCCCCAGCCTTTGTGGCAGCACTCCAGCGCCGAGCGCATCACGTTGACGTTGCCGATGCACTCGAAGGAGTAGTCCACGCCGCCGTCGGTGAGCTCGACGATCACTTCCTGGATCGAGTTGCTGTAATCCTTGGGGTTGATGAAGTCGGTGGCGCCAAACTGGCGGGCGATCTTCTCTTTGTCGTTGTTCACGTCGATGGCGATGATCCGTTCCGCCTTCGCCATCACCGCGCCCTGAATCACCGACAGGCCGATGCCGCCCATGCCGAACACCGCCACCGTGGAGCCCGGCTCCACCTTGGCCGTGTTCAGCACCGCGCCGATGCCGGTGGTGACGCCGCAGCCGAGCAGGCAGATCTTGTCCAGCGGCGCTTCCTTGCTGACCTTGGCCAGGGACACTTCCGGCACCACGGTGTACTCGGAAAAGGTGCTGGTGCCCATGTAGTGGTTCAGCTCGGTGCCGTTCAGCGAGAAGCGGCGGGTGCCGTCGGGCATCAGGCCCTGGCCCTGGGTGGCGCGCACCGCCGAGCACAGGTTGGTCTTGCCGGACAGGCAGAACTTACATTTGCCGCACTCGGCGGTGTAGAGCGGAATCACATGGTCGCCGGGTTTGACGCTGGTGACGCCTTCGCCCACTTCCTGGACGATGCCCGCGCCTTCGTGGCCGAACACGGACGGAAACAGCCCCTCCGGGTCCTTCCCGGACAGGGTGTAGGCATCGGTGTGGCAGACGCCGGTGGCGACGATCTGCACCAGCACTTCACCGGCTTTCGGGCCGGCCACGTCGATTTCTTCAATCACCAGGGGTTTGCCTGCTTCCCAGGCGACGGCGGCTCTCGATTTCATGTTTTTCTCCGTAACAGTCAGGACGTCTTACGTCGGTTCTTGGGTTCAGTGTACTGGCGCCGCTTCGCCCTCTTAAGGCATTATTTCGCAATAGATTATTGCTCAGGAGCAACAATGCAGCACTGGGATCGCATCGAGGCCTTCGTCGAGGTGGTGAGACACGAATCCTTCGCCGGCGCGGCCCGGGGCCTGGGGGTCTCCAGCTCCCACGTGAGCCGTCTGGTGGCGCGCCTGGAGACCCAGCTCGGCACCCAGCTGCTGTACCGGACCACCCGCCGTCTGCGGCTCACCGATGCCGGCGCCGTCTATTTCGAGCACTGCGCCCAGCTGTTCGACGGTTTCCAGGAAGCGCTCACCGCGATCAGCGACTACCAGCGCCGGCCCACCGGCGTGCTCAAGCTCACCTGCGCCACCACCTTCGGCGAAAAATTCATCGCTCCGCTGGTCAACGACTTCCTCGCCGAGCACCCGCAACTGTCGGTGCGCATGGACTTCACCAACCGGCCGGTGGACATCGTCGACGAGGGCTTCGACGTGGCGGTGCGCACCGGCGCCCTGCCCGACTCTTCGCTGATCGCCCGCAAGCTGTGCCCGCGCCGCGAGTACGTGGTCGGCTCGGCGGACTATTTCCGGCGCCACCCGCGCCCCCACACCCTGGGCGAACTGGCCGGCCACAACTGCCTGCTCGGTTCCGCCGACCACTGGACCTTCGACCTGGACGGCCAGCACCGGGCCTGGCGGGTGGAAGGCAACTGGCGCGCCAACTCCGGCCTGGCGCTGCTGGACGCGGTGCACAAGGGGCTGGGGCTGGCCCAGCTGCCGGACTACTACGTACGCGAGGGTATCGAGCGGGGCGAGCTGATATCCGTGCTGGACGCCCACGCCTGCACCCACACGGCGGTCTGGGTGGTCTATCCGCGCCACCGGCATCTGTCCCCCAAGGTGCGCCAGTTCGTGGACTTCCTGGTGGCCGGCATGGATGGCCGAGCTTGAAAGCGGCCGTCTCCATCATCAGGTAGAGTTCAGACAAGCCACGAAAGCAAGGAGAGAACATGGCCAAGGCAACCCTCCCGGCCCTGGGGCTGGGCACCTTCCGGCTCAAGGGCGAGCCGCTTATGGGCAGCATCCACAAGGCCCTGGACCTGGGCTACCGCCACATCGACACCGCCCAGATGTACGAGAACGAGGAGACCGTGGGCGCCGCCCTGGACGCCCATGACGTGCCCCGTGACGAGGTGTTCCTGACCACCAAAATCTGGCACGACCGCCTGCAGCATGATGACCTTTTACAAAGTTTGCAGGAGAGCGTGAACCGGCTGCGCGTGGACGCGGTGGATCTGGCCCTGATCCACTGGCCGAGCCCCAACGACGACGTGCCCATGGACGAATACATCGGCGCCCTGGCCGAGGCCAAAAAGCAGGGCCTGGCCAAGAACGTGGGGGTCTCCAACTTCACCGTGGCGCAACTGGAACGGGCGCTCAGCGTGCCCGGCGGCGAGGAACTGGTCACCAACCAGGTGGAAGTGCACCCCTTCCTGACCAACCGCAAGGTGGTCGACGCGATTCAGCGCGCCGGTCTCACCGTGACCGCCTACATGCCGCTGGCGGTGGGCAAGGTGCTGGAGGACCCGACCCTCAAGAAACTGGGTGAGAAGTACGACGCCTCCGCCGCCCAGGTGGTGCTTGCCTGGCTGCACCAGAAAGACATCGTGGTGATTCCGTCCTCCACCAAGGAAGCGCACCTGAAAGCCAACATGGCGGCGCTGGATATCACGCTGGAGCAGGCCGACATGGACGCTATCGCGGCCCTTAACCGGGACGAGCGCATCGCCGACCCGGATTTCGCCCCGGACTGGGACTGACGGCGGGCGAGACAAAGCGCCCCTCAGGCTCTAGCATGCGGGCATGGAGCGAATTCCCCACGATAAGCTTGATGCCCGTCAGTTCGACCGTGATGAGCGCCTGGAAGTCTGGCGTCAGAGCGTCGAGCCCCTGTTCGATTGCCGCGCCGCCCGGGAACCCGGCGGCCGTGAATTCCAGGGCCGGCTGGAGAGTTTCAATCTCGGCCAGACGCTGATCGCGCGCAGCGAGTTCACGCCCCTGCACTTCCAGCGGGACCGGCGCACTTCGGACGATCATCTGCTGGTGCAGCTGTACATCCACGGCGGCTATCAGGGCTACAACGGTGACCGCAAGGTGCAGGTGGGCCCCGGCGACATCAGCCTGCTGGATATGGGGCTGGGCCTGGAGACCCTCGCGCCGCGCTCCGGCACCCCGCTGGCCAATATTCTCGCCAATCATCTATCCAGTGTCTGGGAGACGCTCGCGGACGCTTCCGTGGACGACCTGCCGGCCATCAACCGCACCCTGGTGGGGGCGGTGGCCGGCGCGTTTTGCCAGGGTCCGGTGCGCGAAGACGCGGCGATGCCGTTCGAGGACGCCGCCCGCGACGCGGTGCGCGCTTTCATCGTTCACAACCTGGACGACCCGGGGCTGGGGCCGGCGCGGCTGTGCCGGCGCTTCGGCCTGTCCCGCACCCGGCTGTACCGGCTGTTCGAGCCGTTCGGCGGCGTCGCCGGCTATATCCGCGAACAGCGCCTGGACCGGGCCTTCCGTGAGCTTGCCGAGCGTGATCTGGGGCAACGGCGTCTGGTGGAGGTGGCGCTGGAGTGCGGTTTCGACAGCCAGAGCCATTTCTGCCGGCTGTTCCGCCAGCGTTTCGGCATGACCCCCGGCGAGGCCATGGAACAGGGCCGCTCCGCCCGGCTCCGCCGCTCGCAGGCGGACGGCGACGGGCCGTCGCGGCCGGAGTTTCGCGATTGGCTGCTCAGTCTCTGAGCGGAAACGCCGGCGGGACAAATCATCAACGGGGCGGGAAACAAGCGTGCAAGCGTTCCGCCGGGCGGGCCGCCACAATGCGTGGGCGAGTTAGCGGAACGCTATCTTTTGCATATTCGGGTTGTGAGCAAGCCCCGGGGGTTTCCCCGGGGCTTTTTAATGGGCGGGTGACAGGGTGCGGGCCAGGAACGCAGCGCCGGCGTCCTCGGCGGCGCCGCCGAACAGAAACGCCGCCACATGCCCCTTGCCGCGCAACAGCAGCAGCTCGTTGTCGACGCCGTTGGCGTTGAGCGCGCTGCGGTAGTCCTCCGCGTGATCCACCGGCACCACCGAATCCAGGGTGCCGTGGTAGAGCAGATGCGGCGGCGTGTCGGCGCCCACATGGGTGACCGGCGCGGCGGCCGCGTAGGTGGCGGCGTTGCTCTCCTGCGGGCCGCCCAGGAACTGCGGTACCAGGGTGCCGCCCTCGAACTTGCGCAGATCCGTGGGTGTACCGCCGGCCACCACCGCCCGCGGCCGGGTGACCGGGCCGCCGTAGGGCGTGTTCAGCGGGCTGTCCGTATCCGCCGCCACGGTGGCCAGCAGCGTCACCAGGTGGGCGCCGGACGAATAGCCCCAGGCGCCCACCCGGGACCGGTCGATGCCGTAATCGTCCGCGTGCACATGCAGCCAGCGCATCGCCATCTGCAGGTCGTGGAGCTGCGCCGGGAAGGTGTACTCCGGCGCGAAGCGGTATTCGATGTTCACCGCCACGAAGCCCTGTTCGGCCAGTTGCCTGGCAAGCCCCGCCGTGTCCTCCGGCGAGCGCCGTTCCCAGCCGCCGCCATGCACCACCAACACCGTCGGATGCCGGCCGGGCGGCTCCGGGCGGTAGATGTCCGCATGCAGCGTTTGCGGCCAGTCGTCGGGGGTGTAAACCCGGTCCTCGATCACCGTGACGTCGAAATCGGGCAGCGCCGGCGGCTCGCCCTCCGGCGCGCCCAGATGGCGCACACAGCCGGTGACCGCCAGCGTGCAAAGAAACAGCAGGGCTAATCTCATCAAGGAACTCCACGGTTATGACTGTGGATTACGCTAACCGCGGATTCATCAATGGTGGGTGAGGGCGGCGGGCCCGCCCCCCACAAAACAACCGGTTTATTCGGTGGTGAAGGCAGGGTCGTCGACGATCATGCCGATGCTGAGCGCGCCCGGGCCGATGTTCACCGCCCCGGTGAGGCCCATGCTGCTGGTCAGCAGCTCCACCTTGTGGCGCTTGGCGGCCTCGGCCAGGCGGTCGAAGCCGGGCATCTGGCGGATGCGGCTTTCGTCGCCGGCGTAGCTCACGCACACCACCGGCGCCATCAGGCCGCGCTCGATACAGCGGGCGCCGTGCCGGAACATGGCCTCCACGCCGGCGTCGAAGCCGCGCATCTTGGCCACCGGGAAGGTCTCGTCCTGGCGGGCGCAGAGCACCGGTTTGATGTCCAGGGCATTGCCGAGAATCGCGCCGGCCCAGCTGACGCTCTTGTCGCCGCGTTTCTTGGCGCGCTTGTGCAGGTAGTAGATGTCCGGCACCACCGCGTAGCCGGTGGCCTTGGAGGCCAGCACTTCCACGCTTTGCCGGATTTCGGTGATTTTCATGCCGCTTTGGATCAGCCGCATGGTTTCCGCCGCCAGGGCGCCCTGGCCGGCGAACAGGGTCTGGCTGTCGGTGACGCGCAGGGCGAAGGGCCCTTCCACGCCGGCCTGCTTCCGGATCGGCTTGTACTCACGCAGGATGGCGTGGGAGGCCTCGGTGGCGTTGGTGAAAATCGGGCTGCGGCTTTTCGGCACCGTCTGCACCAGGGCGTAGTCGAAATCCACCACCACCTTGTCCAGGAACAGCGCTTTGATCTGCTCCATGGTGAACGGGATGGATTCCGCGCCATGGGCTTTCTCGGACGCCTCGGTGGCGTAAAACTGACGGGTGCGTTCCGGATCCCGTTCATCAACGATGATCTGATCCCCGAGCCGGATGGAGACCGGGAGGATCAGAATGCCGTGTTCATCGATAAAGGATTTGGGAAGATCGCAGCCGGAATCAACGACCAGACCGATTCTCATAATTATTCACCCCTTTTCATCGCAGTCTAGCGTAAAAAGTGTGACCTGCAACACTCCCCGGTCCAGACCTTCGGCTTAAAGCTTGACGCTTAAAGCCCCAGGTTATCCAGCACCCGCAGAATCGGGCCGGACTGGTTCATGGTGTAGAAGTGCAGGCCCGGGGCGCCCATCGCCAGCAGGCGCTCGCAGAGGCGGGTCACCACTTCCTCGCCGAACGCTTTCACCGCCTGCTCGTCGTCGCGGATGTCGTCCAGACGGCTGCGCAGCCAGCGCGGGATATCGGCGCCGCAGTTATCGGAAAAGCGGAACAGATTGGCCACGTTGAGAATCGGCATCACGCCCGGGTAGACCGGCGCGTCGCAACCGCGCCGGCGCAGCTCGTCCATGTAGTAGCCGTAGGCGTCGGCGTTGTAGAAGTACTGGGTAATGCCGCTGTCGGCGCCGGCGCTGATCTTGCGCTGAAAGTGCGCGATATCGTCGTCGAAGCTGCGCGACTGCGGGTGATTCTCCGGGTAGGCGGCCACTTCCAGATGGAAATGGTCGCCGGTTTCCTCGCGGATCAGGGCCACCAGATCGTCGGCGTACTTCACTTCGCTCTGCGCGTAGCCCATGCCGGAGGGCAGGTCGCCGCGCAGCGCCACGATCCGGCGCACGCCGCTTTCCTTGTAGCCGTTGACCAGCTCCATGATCTCGTCACGGCTCTGGCCGATGCAGCTCAGGTGCGGCGCGGTGTCGGCGTGCTGCTCGCGCAGCAGGTCGACCATTTGCCGGGTGTAGTCCCGCGTGGAGCCGCCGGCGCCGAAGGTGCAGGAGAAAAACTCCGGCTTCTTGGCCAGCAGCTTTTGCTGGGTGTTCAGGAGTTTTTCCCGCCCCTGCTCGGTCTTGGGCGGGAAAAACTCAAAGCTGATGCGTTTGGACATGATTCAAAAACGCCTTAGTACTTGTAGTGGTCCGGCTTGAAGGGGCCGTTGACGTCCACGCCGATATAGCCGGCCTGCTTGTCGGTGAGTTGGGTGACCACACCGCCGAAGCCCTGCACCATGTAGCGGGCCACTTCCTCGTCCAGATGCTTGGGCAGCACTTCCACCTTGAGCATCTTCTCCTTCACCGTGTCGGAGTGACCGGCGTAGCCCTGGTCGAACAGGTACATCTGCGCCAGCACCTGGTTGGCGAAGGAGCCGTCCATGATGCGGCTGGGGTGACCGGTGGCGTTGCCCAGGTTGACCAGGCGGCCTTCCGAGAGCAGCAGCAGGAAGTCCTGGTTTTTCTTGTCGCGCCACACTTTATGAACCTGGGGCTTCACTTCTTCCCATTCCCAGGTCTTGCGCATGAAGGCGGTGTCCACTTCGTTGTCGAAGTGGCCGATGTTGCAGACCACCGCGCCTTTTTTCAGCGCCTTGAGCATGTTGGCGTCGCACACGTCGTAGTTGCCGGTGGTGGTGACCAGCATGTCGGTGGTGCCCAGCAGCTCCTTGTTGATGGACGCTTCGGTGCCGTCGTTGACGCCGTCCTTGTAGGCGCTGACCACTTCGAAGCCGTCCATGCAGGCCTGCATGGCGCAGATCGGATCGATCTCGGTGATCTTCACGATCATGCCTTCCTGACGCAGGGACTGCGCGGAGCCCTTGCCCACGTCGCCGTAGCCGATCACCAGCGCTTTCTTGCCGGAAAGCAGGTGGTCGGTGGCGCGCTTGATGGCGTCGTTGAGCGAGTGACGGCAACCGTACTTGTTGTCGTTCTTGCTCTTGGTGACCGAGTCGTTGACGTTCACCGCCGGCACTTTCAGGGTGCCCTGCTTGAGCATCTCGTAGAGGCGGTGCACGCCGGTGGTGGTCTCTTCGGTGATGCCGTGGATCTTGTCCAGCATCTCCGGGTAGGTCTCGTGGATGTAGCCGGTCAGGTCGCCGCCGTCATCCAGAATCATGTTGGCGTCCCACAGATTGCCCTCGCCGTCGCGGCAGGTCTGCTCGATGCACCACATGTACTCTTCCTCGGTCTCGCCCTTCCAGGCGAACACCGGCACGCCGGCGGCGGCCATGGCGGCGGCGGCGTGGTCCTGGGTGGAGAAGATGTTGCAAGAGGACCAGCGCACTTCCGCGCCCAGCGCTTTCAGCGTTTCGATCAGCACGGCGGTCTGGATGGTCATGTGGATGCAGCCGATGATGCGCGCGCCCTTGAGCGGCTGTTCGGCGCGGTATTTTTCCCGGATCGCCATCAGCGCCGGCATTTCGGTTTCGGCGATGTCGATCTCCGCGCGGCCGTACTTGGCCAGGGAAATATCCGCGACTTTATAGTCCTGCAGCGTTTCCGCTTTTGCGTTCATGGGTCTCTCCAGATTCGTTTAAAGGGCCGCTTTCAGAGCGTCCGCTTTGTCGGTGTTTTCCCAGCTGAAGCCTTCGCGGCCAAAGTGGCCGTAGCTGGCGGTGGGCCGGTAGATCGGCCGGCGCAGGTCGAGCATCTCGATGATGCCGCGCGGGCGCAGGTCGAAGTGCTCGCGCACCAGGGCGGCGATGCGGTTGTCGTCCAGCTTGCCGGTGCCGAAGGTGTTCACCGAGATGGAGGTCGGCTCGGCCACGCCGATGGCGTAGCTGATCTGGATCTCGCACTTGTCGGCCAGGCCGGCGGCGACGATGTTCTTGGCCACGTAACGGCCGGCGTAGGCCGCGGAACGGTCCACCTTGGACGGGTCCTTGCCGGAGAAGGCGCCGCCGCCGTGGCGGGCCATGCCGCCGTAGGTGTCGACGATGATCTTGCGCCCGGTGAGACCGCAGTCGCCCATCGGCCCGCCGATCACGAAGTTGCCGGTGGGGTTGATGTGGTACTGGGTGTCGCCGTGCAGCCATTCGGACGGCAGCACCGGCTTGACGATCTCTTCCATCACCGCTTCGCGCAGGTCCGCCAGCTTGATGTCCGGAGCGTGCTGGGTGGACAGCACCACCGCGTCCACCGCCACCGGCTTGCCGTCTTCATAGCGCAGGGTCACCTGGCTCTTGGCGTCCGGGCGCAGCCAGCCCAGCCGGCCGCTCTTGCGCAGCTCCGCCTGGCGCTCCACCAGCCGGTGGGAGAAGTAGATCGGCGCCGGCATCAGCGTGTCGGTCTCGTTGGTGGCGTAGCCGAACATCAGGCCCTGGTCGCCGGCGCCCTGTTCCTTGTTCTCGGCTTCGTCGACGCCCACGGCGATGTCCGCGGACTGCTTGCCGATGCCGTTGAGCACCGCGCAGGTGGCGCCGTCGAAGCCCACGTCGGAGCTGTCGTAGCCGATGTCGAGAATCACCTGGCGGACGATGTCCTCCAGTTCCACATAGGTGCTGGTGCGCACTTCGCCGGCAACGATGGCCATACCGGTCTTGACCATGGTCTCCACCGCCACGCGGGCGTGGGGGTCGTCGGCGATGATGGCGTCGAGGACCGCGTCCGAGATCTGGTCGGCCATTTTATCCGGATGGCCTTCGGAGACCGACTCGGAGGTAAAGATGCTGTATTCACTCATTACCGGATTGCTCCCTTTTTGATGGATGCGCGGTGACGCGCTGAAAGCTGCGCACCTGCACCTGAAAACCGTTACGCATGGCGAGAAACAGGCTCTCGCGCAATACCAGGCCGGCGCGGCCGGCCCAACTCACCAGATCGGCTTCTTCGAAACCGAGCCAGAAATCCCCGCAGGCGTCCACCGCCCAACGCTGGTTGTGGCGGCACAGATCGGTGATCACCAATACGCCGCCGTCGTTCAATTGCCGTGCCGCCGCCTCCAGGGCGGCGGAGGGCGAGGGCAGGTGGTGCAGCACCATATTGACCACCACCGCGTCGACCCGGGGTAAAAGGGCGCCGTGTTCCGGCCACTCCCCCAACACCAGCTCCACATTGTCCAGCCCCTGGCCGGTCACCCGTTCCCGGGCCCGGGCCAGCATCACCTCGGCGTTATCCAGCGCCAGCACCCGCTCGAAGCGGCTCGCCAGCGGCGCCAGGAAGCGCCCCTCGCCGGGGCCTATCTCCAGCGCGATGCCGCGCCGTTCGCCGGGCTCCCGGTTGTTGGCGGCCCGGCCGAGCGCGGCCCGATCCAGCAACTCACAGGCCTGCTCCGCGTACTGGTCGTGCTCGGCGATCAAATCCTGATGCCGGGCCAGGTCGTCCGCGTGGCGGGCGAAAAACGCCCGGCTCCGGGCGGCGCGCTGCGCCTGCACGCCGGCCAGCCGCTGCCGGGTGACCGGGTCCGCCGGCGTGGCGTCGAGCCGCTCGAACAGGGCGCTCTGCAGCGGCCCGGTGGCGGCGTCCGACGGCGGCAGGCGGCGCCGGTAGAAAATCGAGTTGCCCTCCCGGCGGCGTTCCACCAGGCCGCCCTGGGCCAGCACCTTTAAATGGTGGCTCATGCCCGACTGCTTGATCGCCATGATTTCGCACAGCTCCAGCACCCCGAAGCTGTTCTGGCCCAGCACCTGCAGAACCTCCAGGCGCAGCGGATCGCCGGCCGCCTTCAGAAAGGCCGCCAGGCTGTCCAGATCCTGTTCCTGCGGTGCCGGGTGTAAAGACATGAGGGCGAGTGTAGCGAACGTTCTGGGCTGCATCAAAGTTTATTGATATAGATGGCGGGGCTACAAGCTTCAAGCCGCAAGCTACAAGCCTCGGCCTGCTTGCGGCTTGAAGCTTGAAGCTTGTAGCGGGGCAAACCCCGGAGCGCATCGCGCTCTGGGGTTTGCCCCCATCCCGGGCTTGGGCGACAATAGCGCCCCTTTTACACCTCTGGTCAAAAATCGTTCAGGAGCCGTGCATGTCGTCAGCCCCCGCTGCCCGTGATCTCGCCAATGCTATCCGTGCCCTGAGCATGGATGCGGTACAGAAAGCCAAGTCTGGTCACCCGGGCGCCCCCATGGGCATGGCGGATATCGCCGAAGTGCTGTGGCGCGGCTTCTTGAAGCACAACCCGGCCAACCCGCACTGGGTCGACCGCGACCGGTTCGTGCTCTCCAACGGCCACGGCTCCATGCTGCTCTACAGCCTGCTGCACCTGACCGGCTACGGCGTCAGCCTGGACGACCTGAAAAACTTCCGGCAGCTCGGCAGCCCCACCGCCGGCCACCCGGAATTCGGCGACGCGCCCGGCATCGAGACCACCACCGGCCCGCTGGGCCAGGGGTTCGCCAACGCCGTGGGCATGGCCATCGCGGAGAAGATGATGGCCGCCCAGTTCAACCGCGACGGCCACGCCATCGTCGACCACAATACCTACTGCTTCATGGGTGACGGCTGCATGATGGAGGGCATCTCCCACGAAGCCGCGTCCCTGGCCGGCACCCTGGGGCTGGGCAAGCTGGTGGCCTTCTACGACGACAACGGCATCTCCATCGACGGCGAGGTGGAAGGCTGGTTCACCGACGACACCGTGGAGCGTTTCCGCGCCTACGGCTGGCACGTGATCCCCAATGTGGACGGCCACAGCGCCCAGGAAGTGAAGCTGGCGATCGAGAACGCGCGCAAGAACACCGACCAGCCCACGCTGATCTGCTGCAAGACCATCATCGGTTTCGGCAGCCCCAACAAGCAGGGTAAGGAAGAGTCCCACGGCGCCGCCCTGGGCGACGATGAAGTGGCGCTCACCCGCGAGGCCCTGGGCTGGAAGCACGGCCCCTTCGAGATTCCCGACGAGATCCGCAACGCCTGGGACGCCCACGACGCCGGCGCCGAGAAAGAAGCCGCCTGGCAGCAGCGCTTCGACGCCTACCGCGCCGAGTTCCCGGAACTGGCCGATGAATTCCTGCGCCGCATGCGCGGTGAGCTGCCGGCGGACTTCGACCAGCGCGCCGACGCCTTTATCGCCGAGTGCCAGCAGGCCAAGGAAAAAGTGGCCAGCCGCAAGGCCAGCCAGAACACCCTGGACGCCTTCGGCCCGGGCCTGCCGGAACTCACCGGCGGCTCCGCCGACCTGGGCGGCTCCAACAACACCGTCTGGAAAGGCTGCAAATCGATCAGCGCCGATGACGCCAGCGGCAACTACATCCATTACGGGGTGCGCGAGTTCGGCATGACCGCCGCCATGAACGGCATCTGCCTGCACGGCGGCCTGCGCCCCTACGGCGGCACCTTCCTGACCTTCATGGAATACGCCCGCAACGCGGTGCGCATGGCGGCGCTGATGCACCAGCCCAACATCCTGGTCTACACCCACGACTCCATCGGCCTGGGCGAGGACGGCCCCACGCACCAGCCCATCGAGCAGATCGCCAACCTGCGCATGACCCCCAACCTGAGCACCTGGCGGCCCTGCGACACGGTGGAAACCGCGGTGGCCTGGAAGCACGCGGTGAAGCGCGACGACGGCCCCACCGCGCTGATCTTCTCGCGCCAGGGTCTGCCCTGCATGGACCGCGACGACGCGGTGCTGGCCAACGTGGCCAAGGGCGGCTACACCCTGCTGCAGACCGGCGACGGCCAGCCCGAAGCGATCATCATCGCCACCGGCTCGGAAGTGGAGCTGGCGGTGCAGGCCGCCGAGGCCCTGGGCACCGCCGGCAAGAACGTGCGCGTGGTGTCCATGCCCAGCGTCGACGCCTTCCTGTCGCAGAGCAGCGATTACCAGGAAGCGGTGCTGCCGGCGGCGGTGCGCGCCCGGGTGGCCGTGGAAGCGGGCATCACCGATTACTGGTACCGCTTCACCGGCCTGGACGGCAAAATCGTGGGCATGACCGGCTTCGGTGCCTCGGCGCCCGCCGGCGACCTCTACAAGCACTTCAACATTACCGCCGAGGCGGTGCAGGCCGCCGTGGAGAGTGTGATTTGAGACCCCAGAGTCCGGCGCCCGACGTTCGGTCCCTATGTTAACGATCGCGATCAATGGCTATGGCCGCATCGGTCGCTCCTTCGTCCGCGCCCTGGCGGAGCGGGAAGCGGCGGGCAACGCCCTGCCCGTGCGGCTGGTGGCGATCAACGACCTGGGCCGGGCCGAGGACCTGCTCTACCTGACCCGCTACGACACCACCCACGGCCGGCTCAACGCGCCGGCGGAGCTGGTGGACGGCTGCCTGCGCATCGGCGACCAGGCGCCGCGGCTGTTCAGCGAGCCGGAACCGGAGCAACTGCCCTGGGCGGCGCTGGGCGTGGACGTGGTGCTGGAGTGCTCCGGCGGCTTCCGCGCCCGCGATGACGCCGCCCGCCACCTGACCGCCGGCGCCGGCCGGGTGATCGTCGGCGCGGTGCCGTTCGATTACGCCGACCAGACCATCGTTTACGGCGTCAATCACGAGGCGCTCAAGCCGGACAGCCGGGTGCTGTCGGCGGCGTCCTGCACCACCCACTGCATCGCCCCGGTGCTGGCGGCCCTGCACCGGGAGTTCGGCGTCCGTCAGGCGTTGATGAAGGAAATCCACGCCTACACCTCGGACCAGACCCTGCTCGACCACGTGCACCGGGACCCGCGCCGGGGCCGCGCCGGCGCCCAGAACATCATTCCCACCACCAGCAGCGCCATCAAGGCGGTGCAGAACGTGCTGCCGGCCCTGGACGGCCGCATCACCGGCCACTCGATCCGCGTGCCGACGCTCAACGTGGCCATGGTGGAGCTCACCCTGCTGCTCGACCGCACCCCGCCGCCGGAAGCCCTGAACCCCTGGCTGCGGGCCCTGTCCCAGCAACAACCCGGGTTGATCGGCTACAACGACGAGCCGCTGGTGAGCGTGGATTTCAATCACCGGGCCGAATCCGCCATCGTTGACGCCACGCAGACGCGGGTGCAGGGCGAAATGGTGCAAGTGGTGGCCTGGTACGACAACGAATGGGGCTACGCCAACCGCCTGCTCGACTGGGTGGCGGCACTGGCCGGTGCCCAGTGATCATTAACGAGGTAGCAAGACGATGAACTTCAAACGCATGACCGACCTGGACCTGAAGGGTAAACGGGTGCTGATCCGCGAAGATCTCAACGTGCCGGTGAAAGACGGCAAGGTCACCAGCGACGCCCGCATCCGCGCCTCGTTGCCGACCATCCGCCACGCCGTGGAAGCGGGCGCGCGCGTCATGTTGCTCTCGCACCTGGGCCGGCCCACCGAGGGCGAGTACGAAGAACAGTACTCGCTGAAGCCGGTGGCCGAGCACCTCAGCGGGTTGCTGGGCCAGGAGGTGCCGCTGGCGAAGGACTGGCTCGACGGCGTCGACCTGGAAGACGGCCAGGTGGTGCTGTGCGAGAACGTGCGCTTCAACAAGGGCGAAAAGAAAGACGACGAGGCGCTGTCCAAGCGCATGGCGGCGCTGTGCGACGTCTATGTGATGGACGCTTTCGGCACCGCCCACCGCGCCCAGGCCTCCACCCACGGTGTGGCCCGCTTCGCGCCGGTGGCCTGCGCCGGCCCGCTGCTGGCCAACGAGCTGGACGCCCTCGGCAAGGCGCTGCTGGAACCGGCCAAGCCGCTGGTGGCCATCGTCGGCGGCTCCAAGGTGTCCACCAAGCTGGAAGTGCTGGACGCCCTGGCCGATAAAGTGGATCAATTGATTGTCGGTGGCGGCATCGCCAACACCTTCCTGGCGGCGGCCGGGCATCCGGTGGGCAAGTCGCTGTGTGAAAAAGACCTGATTCCGGCGGCCAAAAAGCTGGCGGAAAAGGTGCACATTCCGCTGCCGGTGGACGTGGTGGTGGCCAAGGCCTTCGCCGAGGACGCCGAAGCCACCACCAAGAAAGTCGACGAAGTGGCCGAGGACGACCTGATTCTCGATGTCGGCCCGCAGACCGCCCATGTGTTCGCGGCGCTGATGAAAGAGGCCCGCACCATCATCTGGAACGGCCCGGTGGGCGTGTTCGAGTTCGACCAGTTCGGCGAAGGCACCCGCGAGCTGGCCGAGGCGATCGCCGACAGCGAAGCGTTTTCCATCGCCGGCGGGGGCGATACCCTGGCGGCCGTGGACAAGTACGGCATCGCCGACGATATCAGCTATATTTCCACCGGTGGTGGCGCCTTCCTGGAGTTCGTGGAAGGCAAGACCCTGCCGGCGGTGGCGGTGCTGGAACAGCGCGCCCGGGACTAATACACCACCTACATTTCGCTCCGAAGACGAAAGGGAAGACATCATGGCACTGATCAGCATGCGTCAACTGCTGGACCACGCCGCCGAACACGGCTACGGCGTGCCGGCCTTCAACGTGAACAACCTGGAACAGATGCGCGCCATCATGGAGGCCGCCGACCAGACCAATTCACCGGTGATCGTGCAGGCC
>MDTA01096440.1_pt1 | contig 15176 bp, 11 predicted proteins | sample 811151 | NCBI WGS metagenome assembly MDTA01 (sample SAMN05326648, study PRJNA326480) | marine metagenome | isolation source: seawater | place: Indian Ocean: South | collected 2010 | reverse complement strand
GCGGCGTTGCTCCGTCAGGCTTTCGCCCATTGCGGAAAATTCCCCACTGCTGCCTCCCGTAGGAGTCTGGGCCGTGTCTCAGTCCCAGTGTGGCTGATCGTCCTCTCAGACCAGCTACCCGTCGATGCCTTGGTGAGCCATTACCTCACCAACTAGCTGATAGGCCGCGAGACCCTCCTAGAGCACCTGAGCGTTTCTTCACTCGGCCATGCGACCGTGTGAAGGCATCCGGTATTAGCCGCCGTTTCCAACGGTTGTCCCGGTCTCTAGGGCAGGTTTCTCACGTGTTACTCACCCGTTCGCCACTGTCCCCCGGAGCAAGCTCCGGGATCTCGTTCGACTTGCATGTATTAGGCACGCCGCCAGCGTTCGTCCTGAGCCAGGATCAAACTCTCCGTCGAGATCTTGGTCGCCCCGAAGGGGTTCCACGATCGGTTTGCTGTCGCCCCCAATCCCGAAGGATTCGCGTGGGGGGTCTTGCGTACGTAGAGCGGGACCGCCGCTGGCTGCAGCAGTCCGCTTCACCCGATCAGCCTGCACTCGATGAGCGACATACCGACCGGTTCGTCACCGGTAAGCCGGTGACTGGCTCGCCGACCCCGTTGAAGGGCCGGCATGTGAATTGACAGAAGATTGTCGTACGTCGCGAAACGTACTGACATCTCCCGCACTCGCTTTTGCGTCCGTCTCTTCCGTTTTCAAGGAACAATCGACACTCAGTGCGGACACTGCTGTGCCGGGCACGCTGTTCGCTCGGTGGCGAACCGGAGGTGCCGTTCTACTGCCCCGTGCGAACCGCCTATCGGCAGCCCTATGGAGCGAGTTGCTACGCTACCGGCCTCCCCAGGGTGTTTCAACCCTGTTTCGGCAAGTTTTTTCTTCGGGTTCGTCACCGAACCGTCAGGGCGAGCGAGCGGAACACGATCGGCACGCCCGCAAGCCACAACTGGCCCGCGACGAACCTTGCGCGCACTGCGTCGCGCGGACGCCGTTCAGGCGCCAAGTACCGCCAAATGACGCTGTTTCTTCCCCTTCTGGATGAGCACGAACCGCTCGTCGACCAGAGTGACCGCTGTCGTCCCGTCCGTGATCTTCTCGCCATTGAGGCGAATCCCACCCTGGTCGACTGTGCGTCGGGCATCACCCTTCGAGGAACAAACACCGGTTGCGACCAACAGATCGACCACCGGTTCCTCGCCGCTGAGTGTGTCGGCCGCAAGCTCGGTCTCGGGAACGATGCCACGGAGCGCCTCGAGCGCTTCGCCGTCGAGTTCGCCTCCGCCGAACAATGCACCCGCAGCCAGGTTGGCTCGGCGCACCTCGCCAGGGCCGTGAATCAAGGCCGTGACCTCGTCGGCCAGCACCCGCTGCGCCGAACGCTGCTCAGGAGCCCGGAGATGCTCGGCCATGACGTCGGCGACGCCTTCGATCGGCAGCAGGGTCATCTGCAGCAGGAACCGCTCCACATCTCGATCGTCCGTGCGCATCCAGTACTGATGGAACTCGTAGGGCAGCGTCCGCTCGGCGCTGAGCCACACGGCACCATCGGCGGTCTTCCCGAACTTGGCGCCATCGGACCGGGTTACGAGTGGCACGGTAAGGCCGTGCGCGTGTGCGCCCGTCTTGCGTCGGATCATGTCGATGCCGGCGGTGATATTCCCCCACTGGTCCGATCCGCCGACCTGAAGTTCGCAGCCGTTGCGCTCGTGGAGCGCCACGAAGTCGTTGGCCTGCAACAGCATGTAGGAGAACTCGGTGTAGGAGATCCCCTGCTCGCCATCGAGGCGGCTCTTGATCGACTCTTTCGCCAGCATCGTGTTCACGGTGACGAGCTTGCCGACGTCACGAAGAAACTCGAGTGCGGTGACGTTCTCGATCCACGCACGGTTATCGACGAGCTGTGCCTGGCCGCCGATGTCGAGCAGTAGGCACAGCTGCTCCTTGATGGCCGCCAGATTGTGGTCGAGCGTCTCACCGTCGAGCAGGTTGCGCTCGTCGGAGCGGCCCGACGGATCGCCGACCATGCCGGTCGCGCCACCGGCGAGAGCGATCGGACGGTGACCAAAATCCTGAAAGCGACGCAGCAACAACAGCGGCACGAGGTTGCCGACGTGGAGGCTGTCGGCGGTCGGGTCGAAACCGCAATACAGGGTGATCGGGCCTGCCTCGAGCCGGGTCCGGAGCGCGGCGTCGTCGGTGGTGTCCTGGATCAGGCCGCGAGCCGACAGGTCGTCGAGGATCGCAGCACCCTGGTGCGGATTGCTCATGGTGCCAACGATACGCGGGGGTGCCGTGGTTCATGGACACTTTTGCTGCAGACTGACCGCGTATGCGCCGACTCTCTCTCGCGCTTGTCGCCGTCTTGTTCGTCGCCACGTCCTGCTCGGTCGAGACCAAGGACTTCGATGCCCTCTTCGGCGACGACTTCAACATCGATGCACTCGAGACCGCACAGTCGTCTCGGGTCTACGACCGCAACGGCACACTCATCACCGAACTGCGCGGCGAACAGAACCGCACCGATGTCGGCATCGACGAGATTCCAGAACTCGTCCAGAACGCAGTTGTCGCGATCGAGGACGAACGCTTCTGGGTTCACGATGGCGTCGATCTCAAGGCCATCCTTCGAGCCGCTCGCAGCAACGTCAGCGCCGGCGGCATCGCCCAGGGCGGTTCGACGATCACCCAGCAGTACGTCGGCAACGTCTTCCTCGATCGGTCCGAGCAGACCGGCTCACGCAAGGTCGAAGAGATCTTCATGGCTCGGCGCTTTGAGCAGCGCTACACCAAGGAATTCATCCTTGAGAAGTACCTCAACTGGGTGTACTTCGGGAACGGTGCCTACGGCGTCGAGGCAGCCGCCCGCACCTACTTCGGTCCGCCAACCTGCGAACGCCAGACACGCGCCTCCGAGACCGATGACCGCGAGTGTCTCAAAATCACCGAACTGACGATCGTCGAGGCAGCAACCATTGCCGGCCTGATCCAGGCTCCCGGGCGGTTCAACCCGTACATCAACTACGAGGCCGCTCGAGACCGCCGTGACCTCGTGCTGCTGCGCATGTACGCCAACGATTACATCACCGAAGAGGAATACGAGACGGCACTCCTCCAACCGATCGATCTGGTCGAGGACGTTCCGATCCTCGAAGAGGAGTATCCGGCGGCGCACTTTGTCGAGGACGTCAAGCAATGGTTCCTCGACAACCCTCGGTTCGGCGCGACCCGCGAGGAGCGCATCGCCCTGCTGTTCGAGGGTGGGCTCGACATCTACACCACCATCGATCTGGATCTGCAGGCCGAGGCCGAGGCTGCGGTCGAGCGGGTCTTGCCCCAAACCGCCGCCGACGGATCATTCAACCCCGACGCTGCTGCGGTCGTCATGGGCGTCACTCCGGCCGACGACGGCCACATCCTTGCCATGGTCGGCGGCCGCGACTTCTTCGGCGCCGACGACGACGCCAAGTTCAACCTTGCTTCGGGATCGGGCCGACAGGCTGGCTCGTCGATGAAGCCGATCGGTCTGGCCGTCGCTCTCCAACTCGGCATCCCGATCACCCGCTTCTATGACGCCACTTCCCCGATCGAAATCACCAACCCGCCGGTGTGCGGCCCCACCTGGAAAGTCCGCGGCGGCGCCGAAGGCGACCGCACCCTGGCCGATGCGACCAAGTGGTCGCAGAACACGATTTATGCCCAACTGATGGTCGACATCGGCCCGGCCCGCTTCGTTCAGATGGCCGAGGACCTCGGTATCGGTGAAGGTCGCGTCCAGCCCGTGTGCGCCGCGATTCTGGGCACCGAGAACGTCAATATGGTCGAGATGGCCACCGTCTATTCGACCTTCGCCCGCGATGGCGTTCGGGTCGACCCCGTGATGGTCACCCGCATCCTCAACGCCGAGGGCACCCAGCTGTTCGAGAGTACGCCGGAGCCAGCCACCGTGCTCAACAAGACGGTCAACGACCAACTGACCTGGGCGCTCTCGACCGTCATGAGCGGCACCGGGTGGCGGGCCAACCTGCCCGACTACCCCGATGCCGGCAAGACGGGCACGGCCCAGAACAACGCCGATGCAACCTTCATGGGCTACACCCGCCAGCGCGCAACCGCCGTGTGGGTCGGCTTTCCCGACGAACAGATTCCGATGCGGACGCAGTTCGAGGGCGACAAGGTCCAGGGCGGCACCTTCCCTGCGCTCATCTGGCACGAAATCATGACGGCAGCGATGTCGGGGCTCGAAGCCCAACCGTTCCCCACCCCGCCGGCTTCGTCCACCACGACGACACTGCCCGATATCCCAGAAGAGGCCATCGTGCCCTCGCTTCTCGGCCAAGAGGTGACCGAGGAGTTCATCGCCACGCTGCAAGACGAGCCGAATTACTGGGTCGTCCAGCGCGTTGACATCGAAACCCGTGATTCTGCGCCGGGAATGATCATCCGTCAGTCACCCGCGGCCGGCGAACTCGTGCCCGGCGGCTCGCTCATCACGATTGAAGTCGCCGTACCACCCGAGGTCTTCCCGGTGCCGCCCGTCGTCGGACTGAGCGAAGCCGAGGCCCGCGCTGCACTGGAGAACGCGAACTTTGAGGTCGTGGTCATCACCGCTGCCAACCCCGACGGCGGCGACAGCCCACCTGCCGGGATCATCTGGGCCCAGGATCCGGCCCCAGGCGAGGAGGACGCGGACATCATCACCGTGACAATCTCGGTCAACCCGACACCCCCACCAGTCGACGATGACGACGGCGACGGGTCCGGCGACGCCAGCGACGGGTCGAGCGACGAAGGCGACGACTCGTGACCGACGGATCGATCGAACATCCCGAACGCGCTCGAACCGGTATCCCCTGGGGCCGCGTCGTCGTCGTGACAATCGTCGTGTCACTGCTCGTGATGTGGCTGTGGATCTATCTCTACGCCCCTCGCAACAACCCGGATCGTTTCTCGTCGTCCGCGTACGCCGATGCCGCCGAACCGATCTGCGCGGAGGCTCAGGTACGCATCGATGCCCTGCCCCCGGGGCGCTTCGCCGACACGCCCCAGGAACGGGCCGTCGGGGTGCGTGAGGGCACCGAGATCACCGAGCAACTCGTTGCCGATCTCAAGGATCTCCGGACGCTGGTCACCGACCCCGACGACCTTCGCATCCTCGATGCCTGGTTCGAGGACTGGGAGGAGGGCTATCTCGTCGACCGATGGGCTCACGTCGAGCGGCTCGAAATGGCCACGCTCGACACCGATGACCGCGACCTTGCGTTCATCATTCAGGAGCGCATCGAAGGCGGGTTTTACACCCGGCGGATCGACGGGCTTGCGAACGTCAACGACATGCCGTCGTGCGTCGTGCCCGGCGATATCTGAGTCAGGCGTTCGCCCTCGCCACGCTGAGACCGGCGACTGCCAGACGCTGAAGGCCTGCATCGGCGCCGAGCGCTGCGAGTTCCTCGGGCCGCACCCAACGCTGGTCCTGCGACTCGTGGTTGGCGTCGACGACGGCGTCGGCGGGCGCCTGCACCACGAAACGAACGTCGTAGTGCAGGTGCGGATCCTCTCTCGGGGGATCGACCCCGTGGATGTCGAGATCGACGGGCACCGGCCAGACCTTCAAATCCTCGATGCCGGTTTCCTCGATGGCTTCCCGGAGGGCGACATGGGCAAGGTTGGCATCGCCGTCGGCGTGTCCGCCGGGCTGGACCCAGATCTGCAGCTTGGTGTGGAACAGCACGAGTGTGCGTTCGAGGTCGGCGTGGACCACGAGCGCGGAGCCGGTGAAATGGCCGGGGCGTTCGTGACGCTCGAGCGGGTCGGGACGAGTATCGAGCAGCTCCCGCATGCGTTGTCGAGCCCCGGCAAGCGCCGGGTCGTTGATCGGCTCGATCGCGGCCCAGACCAGGTCGAGATCGTCGTGCTCGACGAGTTCGGGAGCGTCGGTGCTCAACCAGTGGGACATGTGGCGGAGGCTACCCCTCGTCACGGAGCTCGCCGGAACCTTTCCGACCAGCGAACTCGCCAAGTTCGTGATCCTTACGAATCTTTCAGCGCTTGAGGACGTCTCGCTCATCACTGAGTGGACGACATCTCCTCGACCTCTTCTGAGTGATCCACGCCGTTGGGCTTAGCCGGTATACGACGGATTCCCAGGCGTAGGGTCAGCCGGTTCGCTCTCTGGAGGCAGGACCGTTACCGGAGGAGGATCCTCCTCAATCAGTTGCTGGTTCCATTGGGCGTACAGCGTGTCCGTACCCGAAGCCGGCAACGTGTACGTCGAATCAGCCGGGTAATCAACACCAGACCCATCAGCAGCGGTGTTCCACCCCGTAAAGGAATACCCCTCCCGAGTCGGTGTCGTATCCGACACCGTCACATCACTCGACGCTTCACCACTCTGATCACCCGGAGCCCCCGAACCACCATTCGCGTCATAGGCCAACGTCGTAATGACGAGCGCCTTGGCCTCAAGCCCAACGTTGCCGCAGCTCGCTCCGTCATTGTCATTACTTGGGGTTGACGAGCCGATCTGAGTTAGTGCGGCGGTTGAGTCTGAGGTCTGTTCCCATTCGAACAGTAGGCCGTCGTTGCGGAAGAAATAGAAGGATTGTTCGCTAGCGTTTGCAGAACCAAACGAACCACCAACTCCCCACGCCTTTGACGTATCCCACGACATCGAGTTGCCGTTCAGGTCGGTCAACGTGGTGGCAAGCGTTGCCGTGTTGCCGTCCACGTCGTAGAGGACGGAGTTGGCGCTGTTCTCGTCTATCCCGACCATCGGATAGGTGACGCCGCCTGAAGTGATCCCGAGAGGGGCCCAGACGGCGTCCTTGGCGTTGCCGTTGTTCACGATGTTCCAGTCGGTGAACACTCCGGTGGTCACGTTGTACAGCTCGTCGTTGGTGTTCTTGCCGTTGTTGGACATCGCCAAGTACGGATCGCCGTTGATCTCGACATAACTTGAGAAGTTGACTGCCTTGGACGTGCTCTCCGACGGAAAGTTTGCGACGACGTCGTATGACGCGACTCCTCCAACCGTCGCTGGGGCGTTGAACTTCACCAGTCGGTGATGGGGATTCGAGTTTCGGTGCAATACCGCATACATGTCGCCGGCAGGGGTCATCACCAAGGCATTGAAAAACTGGCCGGAAGACAACGAGAACGTTGCCTCCTGATCAAGCGACCACGCGCCAGATCCATCCTCGGAGTACGAGTAGAGAATGTTCTGCCCGTTGTTGTAGACGATCTGGTAGAGGATTCCCTGCTGAGTCCCATCACCCAAGTCTCGGGTGCAGGACCACTCGCCCGACTGAGCCTCAACCGGAGGATCACCCTGAGCTCGCGCTGGCGAGACCGTCGCTAGGGCAGCTGCGATGAGGCCCATCGATAGCGCAACGGCAATAAACGACTTGCGGTGTCGACCAGACAGCTGGCGGCTTTTGACACCCATCAGGTGAGCGAGTCGGTGCCTGAACTTGCTGAACATGATTCTCTTTGACCTCGTGAAACGACATCAGCCGGTGTGATAGCGAAAGAAATTTAGAATCCGTTACAAGGCAAGTGGTGGACCCTCCGCGCGATTATTCGCGCGACCCGCGCGAAGCAAGGTCCTTACGTACACGTTCCGCGCGATATATCGCGCGAAACGCGCGTGCACCGCGGTGGCCCGAACGCAGCGATCACAGGGCGCTCCAGGCAGACAGGGCAGTCAGTTTTGCCGGGTATGAGGTCGAACCAGAACGGCACTCAGCGGCGCCAGTCGAGACTGTCGGGCCGCAGGCTGGCGTCACACAAAGCGATACGACTACCTACACCCGAAGCGACGAGACCAGGCTGCGCAGCTCGGAAACAATCTCGGTTCCCCGAGGTGCTGAGCCGAGCGCGAGAGGCGGCTTACGCGTCCAAACGGGCACGGAACCGCTCGATCTGATCGGCGACCGCCGCTGGGGAGCCGCCACCGCGGGTGGTGCGGCGGGTCGCCGACACACCCGGTTCGAGCAGCGCCGCAGCCTCATCGCCAAGCTGCGGATCGGCCGCGACGAGTTCACGCAGCGAGCCTTCGCCGGCGAGGGCTCGGCGCACCTTCTCCCCCACGACGGCGTGGGCATCGCGGAACGGCATACCCCGAGCGACCAGCCACTCGGCCAGGTCAGTCGCAGCGGCATAGGGCGATGCGGCCTGGGCCGCCATGGCCTCGGTGTTGAACGTGGTGGTGGAGATCATGCCGTCGAGGGCGAGCAGCGTGAGTCGGACTGTGTCGACGGCGTCGAACAGCGGCTCCTTGTCCTCCTGCATGTCCTTGTTGTAGGCGAGCGGCAGTCCCTTGAGCGTCGTGAGGAAACCCGTGAGGTGGCCGATGAGTCGACCTGCCTTGCCCCGGGCGAGTTCGGCAATATCGGGGTTCTTCTTCTGGGGCATCATCGACGACCCGGTCGAGAACCCGTCGTCGAGGGTCACGAATCCGAACTCCGTCGATGCCCACAGGATCCACTCCTCGCCGATACGGCTCAGGTGCACCCCGAGCAACGACACGGCGAAGAGCGCCTCGGCCACAAAGTCTCGATCGGCGACACCGTCAAGGCTGTTGTCGAAGACCGCATCGAAGCCGAGATAGTCGGCGGACTTTTCCGGGTCGAGCGGCAACGACGAACCGGCCAGCGCTCCCGCGCCGAGCACCGAGACATTCGTGCGCTTGCGGGCATCGACGAGCCGCTCGGCATCGCGAGCCAGAGCCCAGCCGTGGGCGAGCAGATGGTGCGAGAGGGCGACGGGCTGCGCCTGCTGGAGGTGGGTGTAACCGGGCAGGTAGGCGTCGCCCGCCTGCTCGGCGTGGGCCAAGAGCGTGCGCTGCAGACGCTCGATCAGCTCGAGCACCTCGTCGATCGCCGAACGGGTCCAGAGCCGGAGATCGGTGGCGACCTGATCATTGCGACTACGGCCGGTGTGCATCTTGGCGCCGGCGGGCTCAAGTTCAGTGACTCGACGCTCGACGGCAGTGTGGATGTCCTCGTCGTTGACCTGGAAGTCGAACGAGCCCGACTCGATCTCGTGCTCGACCGTGTCGAGGGCCGCGAGCACACCGTCACGCTCGGCCTCGGTGAACAGGCCAACATCGCAAAGCATGCGGACATGCGCCCGCGACCCGGCGATGTCCTCACGGAACATGCGCTGGTCGAACGGCAGGCTGTCGTTCAGCGCCTGCAGCGCCTCCGACGGGCCACCGGCGAACCGACCGTGCCACAGCGTCGAGCTCACGACTGACTCCGTTTACGAGCGAGGTTCCGCAGCCGGAGCGCATTGAGCTTGATAAAGCCCTCGGCATCGGCTTGATCGTACGTGCCGCCATCGTCTTCGAACGTGGCGATCTTCTCGTCGAACAACGAATGCGGGCTCTTGCGACCGACGACGTCGACGTTGCCCTTGAAGAGCTTGAGCCGCACCACACCGCTGACGAATTCCTGGCTGTGGTCGATGGCGACCTGCAGCATCTCGCGCTCGGGACTCCACCAGAAGCCGTTGTAGATCAGCTCGGCGTACTTCGGCATGAGCGAATCCTTGAGGTGAGCGACCTCGCGATCGAGCGTGATCGACTCGATCGCTCGGTGGGCCCGCAGCATGATGGTGCCGCCCGGGGTCTCGTAGGCGCCACGACTCTTCATGCCGACGAAGCGGTTCTCGACGATATCGAGACGACCGATGCCGTTCTCACCGCCGAGACGGTTGAGTTCGGTGAGGACTTCGGCCGGAGTCATGGCCTTGCCGTCGATGGCGACGATGTCGCCCTTTTCGTAGGTGAGGTCGAGATAGGTGGCCTCGTTGGGCGCCATTTCGGGACTGACCGACCAGCGCCACATCTCCGCAGGTGGCTCGGTGAACGGATCTTCCAACGGGCCACCCTCAAACGAGATGTGGAGCAGGTTGGCGTCCATCGAGAACGGTGACTTCTTGCCCCGCTTCATCTCGATCGGGATGTTGTGCTTCTCGGCGTACGCCATCAGCGACTCACGGCCACCGAGCTCCCACTCACGCCACGGCGCAATGACCTGGATGTCGGGCGACAGTGCATACGCGCCAAGCTCGAACCGGACCTGGTCGTTGCCCTTGCCGGTGGCGCCATGGCTGATCGCGTCGGCGCCATGCTCAGCGGCGATCTCGACGAGACGCTTGGCGATCAGCGGACGAGCGATCGACGTGCCGAGGAGGTACTCACCCTCATAGATCGTGTTGGCCCGGAACATCGGGTACACGAAGTCGCGCACGAACTCCTCGCGCACGTCCTCGATGTGGATGTTCTCAGCGGGAACACCCATTTCGAGCGCCTTGGCCCGAGCCGGCTCGACCTCTTCACCCTGACCAAGGTCGGCGGTGAACGTTATGACCTCGGCGTTGTACGTCTCCTGGAGCCAACGCAGGATGATGGAGGTGTCGAGACCACCGCTGTAGGCAAGTACGACCTTCATGGTTCAGCTATTTCTCTCGGGTTGGTGAAGGGTCAGGTGAGTCCGGCGAGCGACCGCAGCCGCTCGGCGAGTTCGGCGCCGCCGAGCGATTCGGCGGCCACCACGATCAAGGTGTCGTCGCCTGCGACGGTACCGAGGATGTCGGCCATCCCGGCACGGTCGAGGGCGGACGCGACGACGTGCGCGGAGCCTGGTGGGGTGCGCAGGACGACGAGGTTCAGCGAGTGGTTGACGTCGGCGACCCAGTCGGACATCACCCGACGGAGGTGATCCTCCGGGGCAATGCGGTCGACCGGGTGTTCCGGGATCGCGTACACGGTCTCGCCGCCCGGGACCCGGACCTTGATTGCGCCGAGTTCGTCGAGATCGCGGGAAACCGTTGCCTGCGTGGCGCCGATGCCGTCGGCCTCAAGCAGCTCGGTGAGCTGGGCCTGCGAGGTGACGGCATGCTCCTCCAGCAGGGACGAAATGCGATGTTGGCGTTGCGCTTTCGACATGACCGCTCCCCTAGCCGTTCTCTTGGGCGAGCCAGGCCAGCGCACCGCGGGCGGCGTGCATACGGTTGGCGGCCTGCACCCAGATTCGGCTGCAGTCGCCGTCGAGCACGGCATCAGTGACCTCTTCGTTGCGATGGGCCGGCAGGCAATGCAGGAAGATCGCATCGGGGGCGGCCAGGGCCATCAGCCGCTCATCGACCTGGAACCCCTCGAAGTCGCGACGCCGTTGCTCGGCCTCCGCCTCTTGTCCCATTGAGGTCCACGTATCGACATAGACGGCATCGGCCCCGGCGACCGCGTCTTCGGGCCGATCGTGGATGTCGATCGTCACGCCGGCATTAGCGATGCGGTCGGCATCGACCTCACCGAAGCCGTAGCCCGATGGTGACGAGATCCGGAAGGACATGCCGGCGCGGCCGGCGGCGAGCGCCAGCGAGCGGGCGACATTGTTGGCGTCGCCGACGTAGGCGACCGAGCGGCCCTCCAGTTCCCCGAACTCCCGACGCATCGTGAGGAGGTCGGCGAGCGCCTGGAGCGGATGGGCGGCATCGCTCAGCATGTTGACGACGGGAACGAGATCGAGCGCGGCCATGCGTTCGACGACGGAGTGGGCGAACACCCGGGCACCGACGAGCGAGTGGAAGCACGCCATGGTGCGGGTCACGTCTTCGACGGTCTCACGGGTGTCGAATCCGACTTCCTGACCCTGGATGTAGACGGGATGACCGCCAAGTTGCACAACGGCCATCTCCATCGAGTTCCGGGTGCGGGCCGACGGCTTTTCGAAAATGAGGGCCATGCCCTTGCCCGCAAGCGCTTGCGGCGCGTCGGAGGAGGTGGCGAGGTCGAGGATCTGGTTGACCTCGGCACTCGACAGGTCGTCGATCTCAAGTAGGTGACGCATCAGGCGGCTCCCTCGGCGATGGCAGCACCGATGATCTCGACGCCTTCGGCGATCTGCTCGTCGGTGACGATGAATGGTGGCGCAAGGCGCAAGGCCGTCGGGGTGACGCCGTTGACGACAAGCCCACGGTCGAGGCAGGCGCGCGCGATATCGCTCGCCTTGCGACCGGCAAGCGCCTCCGGAGTGAGCTCTACGCCGAGCAACAGACCCCGACCTCGGACATGGTCGACGGCGGCCATCGATTCAAGCAGCGACCGGAACGTTGCTTCGTGCGCGCGGGCGACAGCCGGTGCATCGATGCGTTCCAGTTCAGCGAGCGTTGCTCGGGCTGCGGAGAGGGCGAGAGGCTGGCCGGCATAGGTCGATCCGTGATCACCGGGGACGAATGCTGCGGCGACGTCGTCGCGGGCCCACATCGCTCCGACCGGCATCCCGTTGGCGATGCCCTTGGCCATCGTGACCACGTCGGGGCGCACGCTGGCATGCTGGAAACCGAACCAGGCACCGGTGCGGCCCATGCCGGCCTGGACCTCGTCGAAGATCAGCAGCAGACCGCGCTCGTCGCAGATCTGCCGGACGCCACGGAGGTAGTCGTCGTCGGCCGGGTTGACACCACCTTCGCCCTGCACCGACTCGAGGATGACACCGCCCACCTCGGGGGTGAGGCTGCGCTCGAACTCTGCGAGGTCGTTCCAGACGACGTGCCGGAACCCCTCGGGCAACGGCTGGAAGGGCTCGTGCTTCTCGGGCTGACCGGTTGCGGCCAACGACATCAGGGTGCGGCCATGGAAGCTCCGCAGGGCGCTCACGACACCGTGGCGACCCCGGCCCTGGTACTTGCGCACCAGCTTGAGCGCTGCCTCGTTGGCCTCGGCGCCGGAGTTCTGGAACAGGACCTGACCCGAGCCGGCGTCGATCAACCGATTGAGGGTTTCGGCGACGGGCGCCTGATGCTCGTTGGCGAACAGGTTCGACGTGTGGGTGAGCGTGCCCGCTTGGGCCGCAACGGCCTCGGTGATCGCCGGGTGGGCATGACCGAGGCCGGTGACGGCGAGACCGCACAGGAAGTCGAGGTGGCGGGTGCCGTTGGCGTCATAGAGCTCGGCACCGCTCCCCTTCACGAAAAGTCGAGGCGGCGAGCCGTAGTTGTCCATCAACGGGCTGTGGTCGCCGGTGGCGCCCCACGCTGCGGCCTGGGCGGCGGTCATGGGTTCTCCCCTGCCGGCAGATCGCCGGTGATCATCGTGCCGATACCGGCGTCGGTGAAAAGTTCGAGCAACAACACGTGGGGGATGCGGCCGTCGAGCATGTGTGCCGAGGTGGCACCCGACTCGACGGCGTGCATGCATGCCTCGACCTTGGGAATCATGCCGCCCGAAATCGTGCCATCGACGATGTACTCGCGAACCGTGCTGAGGCTCGCTCGAGCGACGATCGACGACGCATCGTCGACGTCGGTGAGCAGGCCCGGCACATCGGTGAGATAAATCGCCTTCTCCGCACCGAGTGCGCCAGCCAGCGCACCTGCGACCGTGTCGGCGTTGATGTTGTAGGCCTGGCCGTTGGCGTCGGCACCGATCGTGGAGACCACCGGAATCATGTTCTCGCTCAGAAGCCGCTCGACAATGTTGGGTTGCACGCTGACCACGTCGCCGACGAAACCGAGGGCGGCGTCGCGTGGCGCAGCGGTGATCAGGCCGCCGTCCTCGCCAGAGAGGCCCACGGCGTAGGCACCGTGGACATTGATCGAGCCGACGATGTCACGACCGACTTTGCCGACCAGCACCATGCGGGCGACGTCGAGGGTCTCGGCGTCAGTGACCCGCAAGCCGTCGACGAACGCCGTCTCCTTGCCGAGCCGCGTGAGAAGCTCGCCGATCTGCGGTCCGCCGCCGTGCACCACGACGGGTTTCAGGCCGACGGAGCGAAGCAGGACGATGTCCTCTGCAAACGTCTGCGACAGCGCCGGGTCCACCATGGCGTTCCCACCGAATTTCACGACGACGACGGCGTCGCGGAAACGCTGGATGTAGGGCAGGGCCTCGACGAGCGCGCCGGCCCGCCGTTCGGGCGAGAAGCCCCGGTCGGAGAGGTTGTCGGTCATGAGCGGTACCCCGCATTGATGTCGATGTAGCCGTGGGTGAGATCGCAGGTCCAGATCGTGGCGTCGCCGTCGCCGATGCCGACGTCGACCCGGATCTCGACCTCGGGAGTCCGGAGGTGTTCGGTGGCCCGCTCCTCGGAGTAGGAGGCGAGGACCTTGCCGTCGGCCGTGACCTGTTCATCGCCGATCCAGATCGCGATCTTGTCGCGGTCGGCGGCTTGGCCGGACTTGCCGACCGCCATGACAAGACGACCCCAGTTGGCGTCCTCGGCGGCAAGTGCCGTCTTCACCAGCGGTGAGTTGCCGATGGCGAGCGCAATGGCCTTTGCCGCTTGGTCGTCGGCGGCGCCGGTGACCGTGACCTCCACGAACTTGGTGGCGCCTTCGCCGTCGCGGACAATCTGTTGGGCGAGGTCGAGCAGCACGGCGTCGAGCGCCTGCTGGAACGCCACCAGCTTCGGATCGTTCGGGTCGGCGAGTTCGTCATCGATCTGCTCGCCGGTGGCGAAGAGCAGCACCGTGTCGCTCGTCGACGTATCGGAATCGACCGTGATGCGGTTGAAGCTGCGCTCGACCGACGTCGAGAGACACTGCTGGAGCAGTGTCGGCTCGACGGGCAGGTCGGTGAAGACGAAAGCGAGCATCGTCGCCATGTCGGGGGCGATCATGCCGCTGCCCTTGGCGATGCCGACGACATGGCTCACACCGCCGTCGATCCGGCGAGCCGAGCCCTTGGCGAAGGTGTCGGTGGTGCGGATGGCATCGGCCGACGCCGCCCATGCCTCCGGGGAGGCGGCGCCGACGGCACCGGCGAGGGCAGGAAGGCTCGAACGAAGAAGATCGTCGGGCATCGGCTCCCCGATCACGCCGGTGGAGGCGACAAAGATCTCTTCCGGCAGCACGCCGAGTTGGTCGGCGAGGGTTTCGACCGTGACCTGAACGCTGGTCTCCCCTGCCGAACCCGTGAAGGCGTTGGCGTTGCCGGCGTTGCACACGACCGCACGGGCAGTGCGTGTGCCCGAGTCGAGGAGCTGCTTGCACCAGTCGACCGGCGCGGACGGGCACAGCGACCGGGTGAACACCCCGGCCACCGACGTGCCCTCGGCGAGTTCAGCGACGAAGAGGTCGTCGCGGCCCTGGTAGCGCAAGCCGGCCGCAAGGGTGCCGAGCGCGACCCCGGCAAGGGGCGGGAGTTGTGGGAACGACTGAGGAGCGAGCGG